>Ga0315270_10000228_pt1 | contig 32231 bp, 27 predicted proteins | sample C1_bottom_MG_FD_204932 | JGI IMG/M metagenome (GOLD analysis project Ga0315270, IMG submission 204932) | Sediment microbial communities from Yellowstone Lake, YNP, Wyoming, USA - C1_bottom | ecosystem: Environmental > Aquatic > Freshwater > Lake > Sediment | place: USA: Wyoming | collected... | reverse complement strand
GGCACCGGCAAAGAATTGGTCGCGCGCGCCCTGCACCGCCACAGCCCGCGCGCCAATGGGCCATTTATCGCCCTCAACATCGCGGCCATACCGCGCGAACTGCTGGAAAGCGAACTGTTCGGTCACGAAAAAGGTGCGTTCACCGGTGCCGCCGCACAACGCAAGGGGCGCTTCGAGCAGGCGCACGCCGGCACGCTGTTTCTGGATGAGATTGGCGACATGCCGGCGGAGCTGCAGACGCGCCTGCTGCGCGTGTTGTCGGACGGCCGCTTCTACCGCGTCGGCGGCCACGAACAGATCGAGACCGATGTGCGCATCATTGCCGCCACCAACCAGGACCTGGAAGCACGCGTCAAGGACGGGCGCTTCCGCGAGGACCTGTTCCACCGCCTGAATGTGATCCGTATTCACCTGCCACCGCTGCGCGCCCGGCGCGAGGATATCCCGCTGCTGGCGCGTAACTTCCTCAAGCAATCTGCAGAAGAGCTGGGCGTGGAGGTGCGACACCTGCTGCCCGAAACCAGCGACTATCTGGCACACCTGGCCTGGCCCGGTAATGTGCGCCAATTGGAAAACACTTGCCGCTGGATCACGGTCATGGCGCCGAGCCAGGCAGTGCGCATCGACGACTTGCCGCCGGAACTGCGCGAAGGCAGTGCGGACACTGGCGATGCAGATGGCTGGCGTACAGGACTGAAACGGCTGATCGAGCAGCGTCTGGCGCACGGCGAAAGCAATATACTTGAAAAGCTCAACCCCGAGTTCGAGCGCATCTTGCTCGAGGCCGCGCTCGCGCACACCGGTGGCCGCAAGCAGGAAGCGGCCCTCAAGCTCGGCTGGGGCCGCAATACGCTGACACGCAAACTGAAGGAACTGGGGCTCGAAGACGACTCCAGGGATGGAGGAGGCAGAGCTTCGCCGGGAGCGGCAGCCGAGAAGTAGCGACCATCCGTGGCCGCGGCTACACCGTCACACGCTTACCCACATGCTGTCACCAGCCTGCTGGCGCTGCTGGATCTGCTGGATCAGGCCCGACTGCCGGTCGCGGCGCTTGATATCTTCGGGGTCGACCTTGCTCAGGACTTCCTCCTTGAGACGCTTGTTCTCGGCAGCAAAATGCCTGATGTCGTCGGCACTGAACTCGTCCTTTTCGCCCTTGCGCGTCGCCACACGCTCGTAGCCAAGCGCGTCGAGCGCGTTGCCCGCGACAAGCTCGAACAGACGGATGTCAGCCTCGCCCGCTTCGCGCAGGAACTTGCGGGTATTGTCCGCCATGACCGGGTTCACGACATTGCCCCACAGATCGCTGGACTTGGCAGCCTTCATGGCTTCCTCGGTCTTGTAAAAATTAAGCATCGACGGCGTGTAACGATAACCCAGAAACTTGCACAGCCGTCGCATGGTGCTCTCCGGCTGCGCGGTAATATCTTCATAGCGCACTCCGATTAAACGCTTTGGGCCGACGCGTTCGCGCATGTTGAGGGCCAATTGCTGGGTGGCACCCCACTCCCTGGCGATGTGGTAGAAGTGCTTTTCGCCTACTACGGCCTTGCGGAAACTCACCGCGACGTCGCGTCCATCGCGATACAGATAGATGTACTTGGCGCCGTCGCGGAAGTAGTGTTCGATCTCGTTCAGGTACTGAATATTCGCCAGACTCTTGCAACACCAGGTCTGGGCACCGCGCGTCTCGGCCATGATGTCATACACCGCACCAAACACCGCCGCCAACGAGCGTTCGCTGCAGCGGAATGCCACGTCCTGCCGATCGAGCTGCACGCCCTCCCAGGGAACCGGATTGAGTTCGACCAGCTGGCAGACATCGTCCACCAGGCGCATGAAGCCGGCATCCTGCTTCAAATTGCCATAACCCGTCAGCATGGGCATCAGGCGTTGCAGGATGTGCGGCGGGTGCGGGGCCGCCACCTCCGGCAGCTGATTGAGCATCAACCGCAACAGGTTGGAACCGGAACGCTGTGTACCAATCATGAAAATAGGCATCAATAATCTCCCTGGTTTTGGTAATTCCTACTGTATTCGCAAGCCGCCGCGCGCCGGCAAGCCGACCGCGCCGGCTACGCGATGGTCACCGCGCACAGTGCGCAATATGCCAGCGTTGGCCAGATAGTCATGTATCTGGCGCGCGCAGCCGTCCACTGCTGTTACGGTAGTGTCGATATGCAGATCGGGGTTCTCCGGCGGCTCGTACGGTGAGCTGATGCCGGTGAACTGCGGAATCTGACCGGCACGTGCGCGCTTGTAGAGTCCTTTCGGGTCACGCTCCTCGCAAGTCGTGAGACTCGCCGCGACATACACCTCGCGATAACTGACACCAAGAATTTCACGCACCATTTGTCGCTCGGCGCGAAATGGCGAGATGAACGAGGCAATCACGATCATTCCGGCCTCGACCATCACCTTCACCACTTCGGCGGCACGCCGCAGATTCTCGCGCCGGTCCGCCTCGCTGAACCCGAGATCGTGGTTAAGACCGTGTCGCAAGTTGTCACCATCCAGCACGAACACACGGTGGCCAGCGAGCAACAGATCGCGCTCCAGGCGATGGGCGATGGTCGACTTGCCCGAACCGGAAAGGCCTGTCATCCACAGCGCGCAGGCCTTGTGTCCCGCGAGCGACTGTCGCAGCTCGCTGCTCACTTCCGCGGCATGCGGGTAAATATGCCGGCCGTCGCTCTTGACTGCCATGCCCTCCGGCCGATCAGCCATCCCGCGCGCCAGAGTCCGTGCAACATCCGGGCGCGCCACAAACGACGGTAGCCCCTCGCCTTGATGCAGCTGCTCCGCGATTTCCGCATCCGTCACATCAAGATGCTGCGACTCGCCGTGCGGACAAGACTTTGGCGTGGCAAACCCCCCGCATGGCTCGCAGTGGAAGGCGGCCGGCATACACACCGGACGAATCGCAAGTCCATGGCGGGCGGCCTCGGCGAACAGTTCACGCACGACGCCATCATCCTCCTGCAGGACAATCTGGCTGGCGCCATAATTCTGGCTCAGAATCGCGTGCATGAGCGCGGCGCGCGGGCGCGGCGCAAAATAGGCCGGTGACATCGGATTCGCGGATATTCGATCAACCGGAAAGTAATTCTCGATCATCATGCGACTGGCCACCTGCATGGCTTCTGGAGAAATTCCCTCCACGACGGACTCCTTGATAGCCGGCGTGTGCAGAAGTAAAGCGTCCGAGGATTCGAGCGTGCACTTGAGCAGGTATTCGTGGGTACGGCGCCACGGATGTTTAATGTGCGGAACCGCCACCTGACCCCAGCCGCGTTGCATGATCTGGCCGCGCATTTCGAGCGGCCACAGATGCTGGTGCTGCATGAACACGGCGCCGCGCGCGGCCAGCAGCGCCACGGGGCCGCCGACCAGATATTCCGCCTGGCGCTCGCGGCGCACGACCGTGGGCGCATCGTGGGCTGCGGTGCCGAGAACTCGCGCCTCCGCCTCCATGTCCCACGAGAACATCTCCTCCACCCGCATCACGCCGACCGGGTTGACGCCAAGGTAAAGCGCCACCTCCTGACCGGAACGTATCGAAAGCGCCGCCGCGCGTGTTACCGCGAGCGTCACTGGCAAGCCCCATGGACGGCCATCTGGCAGCTGTGCATTCGTCAGCACGCTCTCGTAGGTCACGCGCGTCATGAATCCGGTCAGCGGACTTAGTGCCCCGGAAGCAATCATCTCGAGATCCAGCAACTCGGTGGCTGAGATCTGCAATGCCGGCAATAAAGGCAGGCGCTCCAGCAAGGCGGGGCGATCGCTCGCCGGCACGAAGGCCTGCACCAACTCGCCGCCATATGGCGTCAGCAAGCCATCATCATCCGTACGGATGAGTTTTGCGTAAGTGAAGGATTGCCTGCCTTGCCTGTCCATCCTGCCTCCTGTGCTCACCGTCGAATCAGAACAACAACAATCCGGTAAGCCCTGCTGCCGGTATCACCCAGGCGACCTGCACGTGCAGGCGCATGAGTGCCACGAGTGCCGCTGCAAAGATCAGCACGGATACCCAGTGATGGGGCGCCGTCCCGCCAACGGTGAACGCCGCGGCCGCAATCATGCCGACCACCGCCGGGCGAATGCCGCGCAGCGCGGCACGGATGGCCTGCGATTTCTTGATGAGCGCCAACGCGCGCGTGCTGGCGACCATGAGCAGGGCCGGCGGCAAATAAATGCCCACGGTGGCTACGGCCGCACCGGTAAATCCTGCAACCTTGAGTCCGATGAAGGCGGCGCTGACCAGAATCGGACCCGGCGTGATCTGGCCCATGGCGATGGCATCGATGAACTCCTGGGTCGTCACCCAGCTATGTCCGTCCACGACGATCTCCTGGATCAGGGGGATAAACACATAGCCGCCGCCGAACAACATGATGCTCATGCTGGCGAATACCAGAAACAATTTGAGCGTCAGGCCCGGATCGAAAGCCAGAAATGGCACCAGCATCGCCCAGGGTTGCACCATCAACAGGCTCGTGCGCGTGCTGTGCTGCGATGGCGGGGGCGATGCTGCCACGCCACGCGCCGTATCGACGGTTGGCATTGCGGCGCCAAACCACCACCAACCGGCCAACCCGGCTATCAAGATGATCCCGAGAGTGCTGTAGAAGCCACCGATTCCAAGCAGCGCAGCGGCTGAAGCCATGGTCAGCATGGCTTCGCGCCAGCTGGTCACGGCCTTGCGGCCCATGTTCCACGCCGCGCTCACAATGAGCGCCGTCACCGCGGGGATAAAGCCCATGAACAGCTTGTTGACCGCGGGTACCTGGCCCCACTGGAAATAGGCGATCGACAGCAGCACGATGAAGACGAACGACGGCAGCACGGCACCCAGCGCGCTGACCAGCGCGCCCACGCCGCCGCGCAGGCGAAACCCGGTATACACCACGAGATTGACCGCAACCGGTCCGGGCAGCAGTGAAGCGAGCGAGATGCCGTCGAGCATGTCTTCGTGGCGCATCAGCCTGCGCCGCTCGACCACTTCGCGTTCGACCACCGAGATCATCGCCATGAATCCACCGAAACTGGTGCAAGCGATCTTGAAAAAAGTCCAGAACAGGGCGGACAGGGAAACCGGGGTAGTCACGTGATGATCCATGCGGTCAGGGGTCCATTTCGGATCCGGCACAGGCGAGCGCGGACCATCAGTGCTTCGTGCGTTACGGACGCATGGGGTAATTAAAGGCGCTGCGCGGAACTCTGCACACCCGCCAGACAGGAGCAGCCGTGCCGTTCGTCGGACTGGCGCCTGATTCGTTGCGGGGGCGTGAACGTGGCCGCTCGCCCGCATGGGGCTGAATGGCGCTGTCTTTCTTAAACTTTTCTGTGAAAAGCATACCGGCCAGAACCAGCTCAGCTACTCGGGCTGTGTGCAGCCTGTTTGCGCAACGCCTTGAAAATAGTCCGTGCCTGATTCACCAACGATCGAGTAACGTCGCAAATACGTATCGATTTCCGCTCAGGAACGCGGTTGCCGCGTGGTCACTTGCGGGCCCGTTTCGCCGGGTAAATGTTCTCTGTGAATGCGGAGGTGGTGGCTGTCATCGAAGTCGAGCACGCCGAGCCGGCGCAGCGCATTGAGTGCGCTGGTGACACTCTGGCGCGTGGTTCCAATCATGTTGGCCATTTCCTGGTGTGTCAGGCGAATATCGAGATGGATGTCGCCGTTCACCGCCTTGCGCCCGTGCGTGGCGGCAAGGCGCACGACGAGCTGTGCCACGCGCTCGTTCACGTCACTGGCGACAAGGCTCTGGATGACGTTTCCAAGGTTACGCAACCGGCAGGCGAGCACATCATTGACCAGCAACGCCGCCGCCGGGTGATTTTCGAGGAACGCCTTGAAGTCACGCTGCGATACGCTTAACACCCACGACCCCTCGCAAGCCTCGGCATACACCTGGCGGCCGCCGCCGTGACAAACTTCGGCGAGCCCAAAGATTTCCCCGGGCAGGCAAAACCACAGCAGGATTTCCTTGCCGGTGGGGCTCAGATGGTAAATCTTGATCCGGCCGGTATCGAGAAAATGAACAAAGCTGCCGGGGCTACCGGCCTCGAACACGTGCTTGCCGCGCTGGATATGGCGCCGGGTCGTGAGCGCCAGGAGCACTGCGCGATCGTACGGGCTGAGCCGCGCGAGAAAACTGGCATCCCCCAGCGTGTCCTGGCCCGTGGATGGCAGGGCCTGGCTGCCAGAAACAGTATCGATGTGATTCTTGTTTTCCAAGGCGCCCGCTCCTGTTACATAGATATGGAAATGTCGGCCAGACGACAGACTCTTCCTTTGCATGCCCTATTCTGTGCCAAGCCCGGGATGGGTTAAAGTGAACAGCGCCCGAACCGGGGGCGAAGCACACAGATCGGGTCAAAACATCAACTAACAAAACATCAACTAAAAGGAATTATAGCCATGCATTTCATCCAGCGTATGCTTGTCAGCCTGCTCGCCGGTGTTGCCATTCTGGCCACCTCGTTGCCGGCATCCGCCGCGCCGATCGACGACAAGATGCAGAAAAAGATCGACGCCTATAAGAAACAAACAGCCGCCTGGGCTGCCGACCCGGCGATTGTCAGTGCGGTAAAAGAGGCCAATGCCAAGGGACCGATCGCGGGCCTGGGCAATGCCAAATGGAAGGAACTCAAGGAATCCGACCCGGTGGTCAGCGGATTTGTCACCAACCCCACGGGACAGTTACTCACCAAGTGGATGAACGCCGACGCCAAGGGCATCAACAAGATTGTGCTCTCCGGCGAAAAGAGCCAGCGCGTCGCCTTCACCTCCATGCCCGCCATCTACCTCGGCAAGGGCCGGCCGAATTTCGACACTTCGATGAACGACGAGAAGGTCTGGCAGCAGGATGAATCCAAGCCCGATCCCTCGACCAACATCGATACCGTGCAGGTTTCGGCACCGGTCGTGGATGGCGGCAAGGTCATCGGTGTGCTACTTGTCTCTTTGACTGCCGACGCACTCAAGAAGTAATCGGCCCGCACCTGTTGAGGAGCACTCACGCGATGAAAAGCAAAGCTGCGCAGAATGGCGATGTGGTCGTATCGGCCGCCGGCCATGGATTCTTTGGCAACCTGCTGGAGAACATCCGCCTCGCCGGCGGTTCACCGGGACGCACGCTCGGCGGCTTCATCGCCGCGTGGGTGGCATTCTTTCTGATCCTGTATGTCATTCCGCTGCCGGAGATAACCGGCATCGACGGTACGGTGGGTGCACTCAAACCGGCCGGCAAGGCGGTGCTGGCGGTGGTGGTGTGGGCGTGCATCATCTGGATCACCGAAGCCATGCCGGTGGGCATCACCGGCATCCTGATTCCGATGTTGCTGGTGCTCACCGGCGGCGTCGGCAAGTTCCCGCAGGCGGCCAGTGGCTTCACCACACCGGTGGCCGCACTGTGCCTCGGCGCCTTCATCTTCGCCGCCATCATGCAGGCCGCAGGCATCGACCGGCGCATCGCGCTCGCCATGCTACGCAAGGCGAAAGTGAAAGAAGCAGGCGGCGTGATCTGGAGCATGTTCGGCGTTAACCTGGTGCTATCGCTAATCATCCCGGCTGCCAACGCGCGCGCGGCGACACTGCTGCCGGTGGTGAACGGCATTACGCGGTTGTTTGGCGACACCGCGGCGGAACGCGCTGCCAAGAAGGCGATCGTGATCCAGACTCTGGTGTACGGCTCGATGATCAGCGGCATGATGATCATGACCGCGCACCTGCCGAACATGGTGCTGGTCGGCCTGTTCGAGACCGAGCTGGCGCTCAATATCTCCTACGCCCAGTGGTTCATGCTGCAATGGCCGTACCTCGGTATGTTCGTGCTCACCCAGTGGTGGGTGCGTTACTACTTCAAAACCAATGGCGTGGGTATTCCCGGCGGCATCAAAAAGATCAATGCACTGCACAAGGAACAGCCCAAGACGACCCAGGCCGAGTGGCTGATCCTGGCGATCTTCGCCTTGGTCGGCCTCATGTGGGTCACGGAAGATGGCTTCGGCGGCTGGAGGGGCCATGGCATCAAATCGCACAACGCGATCCTGCTCGGCATGTGCCTCATGTTCATCCCCGGGCTGTTCGCCTTCAAGTGGAAAGTCCTGCAGGACCGCACCATCTGGGGCACCTGGCTGCTGCTGGCCGGCGCGCTGTCGATGTCGGCGGCCATGGGCAGCTCGGGCCTGGCCCAGTATCTGTCCGACGTGATCCACCCGATCGCACACGGTCACAGCTGGTGGGTGATCCTGCTGATTCTCATGGTCGGCACGCATGTGATTCGCCTCGGCATGCTGTCCAATGTCGCCGCCATCACCATGCTGGCACCGATCCTGATCGCGCTCGCGCCCAAGCTCGGTCTGCACCCGGTGGCGTTTACCATGCTGGTCTCCGACACCGATACCTTTGCCTACATCCTGCCCACGCAGATCACCGCCGCGGTCATCGCCTATTCGAGCGGTACCTTCAGCATGACTGACTACGCCAAGGTCGGCTGGGTGTCAGTACTGATTGCGATCGCCTATGGCATCTGCATCATGGCGCCGTGGTACGCGTTCATGGGCATGCCGGTGTGGGATCCGAGCGCACCGTGGCCGTTCAAATAGCAACCGAGCAGTAACACACGCCCGGCGCACCGGCGCCGGGCTTTTTTGTCTCTACGATTCGACAGGAGTGTTGTATGAAAAAAATCCCAGAAGCCGATATCCTGAAACTGCTCGGCGACTACCACGCCCCGAAGGGACTCTATTCCGCCACCAAGGACATGCCGTTCCTCGGCAAGGTGAGCTGCAACGTCGAATCCATTGTCGCCGGTTCCTGGCAGGAGATCGTCATCGACTATGAACTCGGCGCCGCCGGCATGGCCGACGGATCCTGGTTCAAGGCCACCTTCCGTTTTTATTCCGACTGGGCGCTGTTCCAGACCACCGAGCCGACTGCGGCCAACTACGTGTCGGCCGAATACCACGCCGCCCCGACCATTCCCGGTCAGAGTCCGGCGACGGTGCAGAAACTCACCGTGCGTTTCGACCAGAAAGGCCATGAGCGCCCGTTCCAGAAGGCGATCATCGTTGACACGTTTGATGGGTATCTCAAAGCCGGCGATCACATTGTCATCCGCCTTGGCGACCGCCGCTTCGGCGGTGCCGGCACGCGCGTGCAGACCTTCGTCGAACAGAATTTCAAGATTCGCTGCTATGTCGACCCGCTCGGAACCTCGCGCTTCGCCGCGATCAATCCCGATCTCGTTATCCAGATCGTACCGGGCGCACCGGCACAGCTCATGTGGGTCGGTTCGCGCATCGTGCGTACCGGCGAGAAACTGCCACTGCGCCTGCGCGCCGAAGACGAATGGGGCAACGCCTGTTGGGATCGCCCCGACGAAGTCGAGGTCAGCGCGACGCTCGATGGCAAACCGGTGTACGAAAAGAAGATGACGCTTGCCGCCAAGGGTTGGGCCGTGCGCTTGCTGGACGATGTACCGACCGACAAGCCCGGCGAGCTCGCCATCACCGCGCGCCTGCCACAGCATCCCTGGGTCAAGCCGCAGACCTTCTACGCCACGGTCGACAAGGCCTTCGAGGCGCCACGCATCTACTACTGCGACCTGCACGTACACTCCGAAGACACCATCGGCACCAACTCGACCACCTATAACCTTACCTATGGCCGTGACGTCGGCGGCCTCGACGTGCTGGCGTTCGCGCACAACGACTTCAACATCACCACCGAGAAGTGGAAGAAGACGGTGGAACTGATTCGCGAAATCACCCAAGACGGTTCGTTCGTCGCCTACCCCGGCACCGAGTGGTGCGGCAGTTCCTGCGCCGGTGGGGACCACAACGTGGTGTTCCTGCACGATGGCGAGCCGGAGTTTCCGTATCTCAAAACCGGAGAGCATGTCCGTTCGGTGGAATGGAACGAAGAAATGAAAGGCGGCGGGGTTGAGCCCGGCGCCTGGCCGCTGGAAGAGCTGTGGATGGCCTACGCCAAAGACCCGGAAGGTCACCTGCTTATTCCACATGTCGGCGGGCGACGCTGCATCCTCGACTGGCACTATCCGAAACTGGAGCGTCTGATCGAAATCGGATCGAGCTGGGGCCACTTTGGCTGGCTCTATCAGGAAGCCATGGAGCGCGGTTACAAAATCGGCGCCTCAATGGCCGGCGACGAGCACCGCGGCCGTTGCGGTGGCGGCGTGCCGGGCACAGCAGTGTTCGGCACCAAGGGCGGCATGTCCGGTGTGATCGCGCCGGCGCTCACCCGCAAGGACATTGCCAAAGCACTGCGCGCGCGCCATACGTTTGCGTCTACCGGCGAACGCAGCTTTGGGCTGCTGCGCTGCGGGTCACACATCATGGGCGATGAATTTGAGCACAAGGGTGCGGCCACGCTCGAATACCGCTTCCTCGGTGATGCCGGCTGGGACGAGATTGTGGCCTGCGATCACACCGGCGAAATCTGGCGGCGTGACTTGCAGAAGGAACTCGGGCTCTCGGAGCGAAAGATTCGCTTCCGCTGGGGTGGCGCACGCGTCAAGGACCGCTACCGCTGGGCAGCGTGGAAGGGCAAGATCACCATCACCAACGCGGTCATCAACGATTTCACCGGCCGCGGCTTTGAACACATCGAGGAAACCTGCTGGCGCGAGTCGGCCACCACCATTGGCTTCAAGAGCGATACCTATGGCGATGTCGATGCCATCGAGATCGACGTCTCGCACCTGAAGACCGCCAGAATCAAGGTCGAGGGCACCATCGACGGTTATGTGAAGGTCGGCGATCCGCTCAAGGGTAACCCGTTCGTGCACTGCCCGAAGTTCGAGTGGGAGATCAGCGGCGCCGAGCTGCTGGAGGCGGCGCGCCTCAGGAAAGACCTGCCGGGCGTGGACATGTTCCTGGGACTGGAACGCATGTCCGACGCCGCCGCGCCGCGTGAAGTCACGGGCACACTGAACATCGACCCCAAAAACGGCCCGCATGGCCACCGCCCCGTGTATTTCTTCGGACGCCAGGTGGACGATGCCAAGGTCTGGACATCAGCGGTGTTCATAACATTCAAATAGCGCGCAGGACAATTAGGAAACTGTCTTTCGACGCATCTCATCGACTCCGCCTCCGGGCGGAGTTTTTTATTCGACAGGATTAATCAGCGCTGGTAAATAAAACAACAGCCCCATCGGTTGCCATGCACCGCGCGTCGGTCAACAACAAAATGAACATGCTTCTCTCTGGCATTAATCGATCCCTGCACTATCGTTGATTCAGCCGTTCGGGAATGTCGGCTAGCGGACATTGACAGGAATCCGTCGCGCAGTGCGTCCGTTAGACAACTTTACTACCAACGTCGATGACGTTGAGCGGAGGATCGTATGCAACAGAAATCCTTAACGACCAGATATCTGCCAATCCTGCTGGTTTCAGGGCTTATTGTCAGCGCACCCTCGCATGCTGATCAAACGGGAGGCGCCAAATTAATCCCCGTCAGCGCTCAACCCGCGAGCTCAGCCGCAATACCGCTGACACGGCCCGACATGGCGCTGGCAAATGCCCATGGTGATCTGGTGTTTTCGGCGCCGCCGCGCGGCTCCCAGAAGGAAGAAGTGGCGGTTTACCAGCCCGTCGTGGAGTATCTGTCCAAGGTCATCGGGCGCAATGTGGTCTTTCAGTACTCGGACAACTGGCTCAGCTATAGCAAGGAAATGACCGCCGGGAACTACGACATCGTGTTCGACGGACCGGCCTTCAACGGCTGGCGCATCGATAAAATGGGACACACGCCGCTGATTAAGCTACCCGAGGACTTTGTGTTTGTAGTGATCACCAAGGCGGGCAACGATCGCATCAAAGAACTCAAGGATCTCGCCGGACGCAAGGTTTGTGCCCACGCTCCGCCCAATCTGGGCACGCTGACGCTGCAAGCGCAATTCAATAATCCGGCGCGCGAACCCTGGATCATCGAGGTCAAGGGCTGGGACAATGCCTACAAGGCCATGATGAGCGATCAGTGTGTGGCTACCGTGCTACCGATCAATAATCTGACCAAGAACGACAAGGGCCCGAACCGGGCTACCAAGACCCTCTACCAGCACAAACCCATGCCGAACCAGGCGGTTTCCGTCGGCCCGCGCATCGCACCGGAACTGCACGCAAAAATCGCCAAGGCGCTGCTCTCCGATGAGGGCAAGCGCGCCACTGAAAAACTGCGCGCCGCCTATGCCGGCAAGGACTTCGTGCCGGCCAGCCGTGCGGAGTACTCCGGTCTCGGCAATCTTTTAAGTACCAGCCTGTATTACCGCTAACCCGAAAGCAGCTTGATTAAACCGTTGTGCGGAGTAGGCCCGCACAACGGTTTTCTCCGGCGCTGGCGCAGACAGCACCTTCTGGCACGTCAACAAGCGTTCATCGACACACAGGTCTGGGGCTGCTCGAACATGCTCTTTCCAGAGCCGGATCATTCTGGAACGCCAAGCAAGATGGCAAAGTCCTAGTACCGCTGCTCGCGGAAAAACTGCCGACTGCGTGCTGCCGGATTCACCCACGACTGCCAATATTTGGCAAACAAGTAAATCCACACACCGGAAGATGCCGTTCATTTTCTGGCCCGGGCCGCCTGTCGGGAGTACCGGGTATCGACACGAATCGCTCTGGAATTCAGTCGATCCTCGGCTAGAGTCACTGAACAGCACATGAAGTGCGCAGGCGTAAAAATAATAGTGGTACAAAACGATTGTGCAGTACTACACGGGTTCAAAAGGGGCAGCATGAATACAGGCATCCAGCACATGTTCGAAATACCTGCGCGCGTGATTGCTGCGTTCGTGCTTGTTCTGGCCACAGGCAACGCTGCAGCCGAACCGGCCGGACAAGCGGTCAACTCGAGCGCCAAGGTCGCTTTCAGTGCACCGCAGAATATGCCCACGGCGATGCGCCTGACTGAAAACAACGAAATTATCCTGAGCGCCGCACCACGCGAAGAAAGCGCCGAGGCCGACACCATCTACGGTCCTGTGGCTGAATACCTCTCAAGCGTGCTCGGCAAGAAGGTGCTCTTCAAACATGCTGGCAACTGGGGCGTGTACCAGGGACTAATGCAGAAAGGCGCCTACGACATCGTGTTTGACGGCGCGCACTTCAATTCCTGGCGCATCGATCGCGCTCAGCATAACGTGCTGGTCAAGGTGCCCGGCGACCACGTATTCGTGGTGCTGGTCAAGAAGGACAACGACAAGGTCCGTGAAATCAAGCAGCTCGCCGGACGCATGATCTGCGCGCATGCTCCGCCCAACCTCGGCACACTCACGGCGCTCAATGAATTCAGCAACCCGGCGCGCCAGCCGATCATTGTGAATACCGACGGCTGGAAAGAAATTTACCAAGGCTTGCTGGCAGACAAGTGCGTGGCCGCAGTCGTGCCGCTCAAGGCACTGGAAAAATTTGAAAAGGACGGCGGACGCCAGACAAAGATTGTGTTCCGCGGCGCCACCCTGCCGGACAACGCCTTATCTGCCGGCCCGCGCCTGAGCATGCAGGACCAAGAAAAAGTGGCGCGCGCCCTGCTCTCGCCCGAGGGTGAGAAGGCGACCGCCAAACTGCGCGAAAAATATGCCGGTAACAAGCTGTTCACTGTCGCCAGCAACAAGGAGTTCGCGGGACTCAGCACCTACCTGAAAAACGAGTGGGGCTATTGATGTAACGCGACAGCCGTCCTGCCGGGAGGCAGGGTGGTAATGCGCCCTGAGCTGATTAGCTGGTGATTTAATAACGACAACACGGAGGTTTCTGCCATGCACTACCGATTCATCCCTGCACTGACCCTGACCGCCCTTGCGCTCGGCGCGCTGTCCACGACGGCAACCGCTGCCGATCCGGCCGGACAGCGTAAAGTTGGTTACTCACCGGCTGACACCGCATCTGTCAGCACGCTGCTGCTGAACAAACCCGCAGCAGACGCCGGCACCGGCACATATGTATTCAGCGCACCACCGCGAGAATCGGCACAGGCCGCCACCGAGATCTACGGCCCTATCGCCGAATATCTGTCGGCCGTCACCGGCAAGAACGTCGTGTACCGTCAGCCTGCCAACTGGATTGCCTATCAGGCGGAGATGCGCAATGGCGAATACGACCTGGTGTTCGATGGCCCGCATTTCAACGCCTGGCGCGCCGCCAATCTGCGTCACAATATTCTGGTCAAGGCCCCGGGCGAACACAGCTTCGTCGTGGTGGTGAAGAAGGGCAACGACAAGATTCGCGATCTCAAGCAACTCGCCGGACGCGGCATCTGCGGCATGAGCCCGCCCAGCCTCGGCACCCTGACGGTACTGAACGAGTTCGATAACCCGCTGCGCCAGCCGCTGATCGTGAGCACGGACAGCTGGAACAACATCTACAGCGGCGTGCAGACCGGTCGTTGCACGGCGGCCATTCTGCCGGCGCGCAATCTTGCCAAACTCGATCCGCAGGCTACGGCGACACGCGTGATCTACAAAGCCAAGAGCTATCCGAACCAGGCGTTCTCGGCTGGCCCGCGCATTCCACCCGGAGATCAGGTGAAGATCGTGCGTGCGCTCTCCGCACCCGCGGCACGCACCGCCACCACCAAGCTGCGCGAGTCCTATGCACTGGACGGCGATTTTCAGCCTATCGCACAGGGTGAATACACAGGAATAGCCAGCATTCTGAAAGACACTTGGGGATACCGCTAAACATCAGGCTAAGAAGCGATTACGTCACTCTCCTCCCGCGGATACTTAACGTCCGCTTTCCCGCCCCCGCAAGGGGGCGGTTTTGTTATCTATTCGGAGAATGATAGTAATTCAGCCGCTCTGGTGCATCCTGCGCCGCGGCATTGGCACGTCCCTGGACGTCGCCCGCCCCAGGCGCCCCTCGCCATCCGCCACGGCCAATGCCTTCATGGCGGAGCTGCACAGATAAACCGTTAGCGCAGGACGCGCTGCGCGAGGCGCGGCAACTCTCCCGTCAGGCCGCTGGCTCGGCGCATGATGTAATTCTTGATCGGCGGCAACTGTTCAGTGATCCGCAGGCCTGCATCCCGCAACGCGCGCAGTCCCGGAAGTTGGCTGCCGAACAGGTAACGAAATCCGCCCGTAACAGCCTGCATGCCGACATCCGCGCCCTTGCGCGCGCGCTCATAGCGGCGCAGCAGGGCGCGCGCACCCAAATCGCGCTTCTGCCCGGCGGCGCTGCGCAGTATCTCGGCCAGGGTCGCGGCGTCGAGAATACCGAGGTTCACGCCTTGACCAGCGAGCGGGTGCACGGTGTGCGCGGCATCACCGATTAATGCGACGCGGTGGCTGGTATAGCTGTGTGCAAAACCAAGCGCCAGCGGAATGGCGGCGCGCTCACTGGCGAGCTGCACACTGCCGAGGTGACCACCAAAAGCCGCCTGCAGTGCGGCATCGAAGGCGGCGGCGTCCAGATGCATCAGCTCCATGGCCTGCGCCGTGTCCGCAGACCAGACAATGGAAACCTGCTGCGGGTCGGCGAGCGGCAGAAACGCTAGCGGCCCGCTCGTCAGAAAGTGCTGATACGCCGTGCCGGCATGCGGACGTTCGGTGTGCACCACGGCCACAATCGCCGATTGCGTGAGATCGTGGCGTGACCAGTCGATGCCGGCCGCGCGCCGCACCCTCGAATCGGCACCATCGGCGCCCACCAACAGCTGCGTCTTAAGTTCGCGTCCGTCTTCCAGGCACACGTTCACCCGTTCATCGCCGAATTGCGCCGTTGCCACGCGCGCCGGACTCAGCACTTCGATGTTGGGATACTGGCGCATGCGCGCGGCAAGCGCCGCGACGATGGCGTTGTTCTCGATGATCCAGGCGAGACACGGTTCGCCGATATCGGCACTGTCGAAATTGAGAATGCTGTTGTCTTCCCATATACGCATGGCCTCGACCGGCGCGCAGCTGTCTGGCCAGGCACCGACATTCTCGAGCACGGTCTGTGAAGCCAGCGTGATGGCACTGACGCGCAAACCGCGTTCCTTGTCCGGTGCAACCACCGTCTGCGGCTCGATCACGCCGACCTTGAGGCCGCTGCCGCCGAGCGCGCAGGCGAGCGTACCGCCGACCATGCCACCGCCGGCGATCAGCACATCATAGTGGTTGTTCATAATGGCAAACCGCGTGCCAGACGCGGCAGACGCCCGGCTAATCCCATGCTCAGACGCAGCAGCTGACGCTTTGCGGGATGGAAAAGATCAACCGCCACGAGCCCGAGGTTGCGCAGGAACGACATGGGCACCAGATCATTCGAGAAGGTGCGTACCAGACCGTCCGTAAACGTCGAGATCGCCAGGTTGTCGCGCTTGCGCCAGCCGGCATAGCCCTCCAGCACCGCCAGCTCACCGATGTCGCGGCCCGCGCGCTGTGCCTCACTCAGGACCTGCGCCAGCACCGCGACATCGCGCAGGCCGAGATTGAATCCCTGGCCGGCCACCGGGTGCACGGTATGCGCGGCATTGCCGATCAGCACCAGGCGCGGACGGATGTGCTCGCTGACCCTGGTGAGTGCCAGCGGGTAGGCGGCGCGCTTGCCGACCTTGAGCAGGCGGCCGAGACGCGTGCCGAACTGTTCCTGCAATGCCGTCAGGAATTGCGCATCGTCGAGCGCCAGCAACGCCTCGGCCTTCTCCGGCGACAGGCTCCAGACGACCGCGCAACGATTTTCGCTCATCGGCAGAAAGGCCAGCGGGCCAGTACTGGTGAAGCGTTCGTAGGCAACATTGTGGTGCGGTTGCCCGGGCGTGACATTGGTGGCCAGCGCCATCTGATGGTACTCGGTACGTCGCGCTTCGATGCCGGCCTTGTTGCGCACCTGCGAGAATCCGCCATCGGCTGCCACCACCAGACGCGCGCTGAGTGTTTCCAGCTTACTGCCGCGGCGGAACGTCACACTCGCAGCGCTTTCGGCAAACGCGACATCTTCCACCGTGGCCGGGCAAAAAACGGTGAGGTTCGCGGTTTCTGCGAGCGCCGGTTTCAGCGCTTGGCCCAGAACGCGGTTCTCGACCACGTAACCGAGCGCCTCGACGGCCGCCTCGCTGGCATCGAGGCGCGCAAACCCGAAACTCCCGCGGTCAGAGATATGGATGTGCTGAATGGCTGTGGCGCCGCGCGCCTCCAGCCTGCCCCACACGCCGAGACTTTCGAAAATGCGTTTCGAGCCGTACGACAGCGCCACAGTGCGGTCGTCGTAACTCGGTTGACCCGCTGACCCGAACTCGACTGCCTCGATCAGACCGACGCGCAATGGCAACGGCGCGAGCGCCACGCCAAGGCTCGCGCCGACCATGCCGCCGCCGATGATCAAGATATCGTAATCGGTCTGCGTCATGGTCAAAGCGCGGCTAGCCGCGCATCAGTGTTTCAATTTCGCCAATTTCCTTCGGCGCATCCTTGCTCAGGACATCGTGGCCGTCACGCGTTACCAGCACATCGTCCTCGATGCGGACGCCGATGTCGTGGAAGCCTTTGGGGAGGTCATCGGCCTCACCGATGTAGAGGCCGGGTTCGACGGTCAGCACCATGCCCGGTTCGAGCAGGCGCCACTCCTCGTGCACCTTGTAATCGCCGACGTCGTGCACGTCCATGCCCAGCCAGTGGCCGGTGCGGTGCATGTAGAAACGCTTGTAGCTGCCGTCCTCGATGTGCGCGTCCACGCTGCCTTTCTTGAGCAACTTCAGCTGCACCAGGCCGTCGGTGAGAATGCGCACCGCGGCGTCGTGCGGCTCGTTCCAGTGCCGCCCGGGTTTCACGCTGTCGATGGCGGCATGCTGTGCGGCCAGCACCACTTCGTACACGTCGCGCTGCTCGGCAGTAAACTTGCCGTTCACCGGAAAGCTGCGCGTGATGTCGGCGGCGTAGCCGTCGAACTCGGCGCCGGCGTCAATCAGCAGCATGTCACCGTTCTTCAACTCGGCGTTGTTCTCGTTGTAATGCAGAATGCAGCTGTTGGCGCCGCCGCCGACGATTGCCGGGTAGGCCGGAAACTGGCTGCCGCCCTTCTTGAACTCATACCACAGCTCGGCTTCGATCTCGTACTCCATCTTGCCCGGCTTGCAGGCCTGCATGGCACGCCGGTGCGCGGCGGAAGAAATCTTCGCGGCGCGGCGCATGAGCTTGATTTCGTCGGCGCTCTTGAACAGCCGCATCTCGTGCAGCATGTGATTGAGATCGACGAACTCGCCGGGCGCGTGCACGCCATTGCGCGCCTTGGCGCGCACCTCGTTCACCCAGCCCATGAGGTGGGCGTCGAACTCTGCGTCGCGGCCCATGCTGTAGAACACCTTCTCGCGGTTCTCGAGCAGGCCCGGCAGGATTTCGTCGATGTCGTCAATCGGGAAGGCATCGTCCGCGCCGTAGCGTTCGCGCGCGCCGTCGAGGCCGGCGCGCCGGCCTTCCCAGATTTCTTTCTCGCGGTTGTTCTCGCGGCAGAACAACAGGAACTCGCCGTGCGCCCGCCCGGGCACCAGCACCGCCACCGCCTCGGGCTCGGGGAAGTGGGTGAGGTAATAAAAATCGCTGTCTGGCCGGTAGGGGAAAAAAATATCGCGGTTGCGCGTGCGCTGCGGCGCAGTCGGAATGATGGCCACGCCGCCGCCCATATGCTGCATTAAATCGCGCCGGCGTTTCTCGAAAGGAGTCATGTCCATGGCCCCATTATGCCCGAACTGCCGGCCGGGCGGCGACCCAGGCGCAGTACACGCCGTGGACTTGATGAATGAACTACCAGTCCGGAGTGGTGAGAAACGGGCGCATTTCTGCGCGCGTGCCGTAGTACCGGCGATGGCGCAGATTGAGCAGCGACCGCCAGTAGCCCTTGACCACAAGGTACGGCTGGGTATCGCGCGTGGCCGCATACACCTGCGGGAGATAGCGGTGCGAGAGCCAGGGGTATTTATGGTGCACCTCGTGATAGTTCACGTGGCTCCACAGCCATTCGAGCCAGGGATGGGTGAGCACCACCCAGCCGGTGACCTCGCGCTTGCGCTGCTCCCGATCGCGGTGCCAGGCATCCTCATCGGTGTCGAGGATATCGGTACGTTGCTTCGCGGCACGCTCGATGGGCGGAATGGCGTAGTGATCAGACAGCGCGCGCCAGGCGAACACCAGCGGAAACACGGCGATCATCGGCACCACCGTAACCCACACGGAAATGCCCAGTGCCGGCACCAGTCCGAAATAGACGGCCCCGGCAACGGTGACAAACAGAAGGTCCTTGATCACCCGCCCGGTGTAACGCCGGTCGGCGATGCGCAGGACGTTAATCAGGATTATCCGATAATGTAGATAAAGCCCGACCAGCGAACCGATGGTGGTGGCAAACAGGAGTGAGTGGTTGTGCATCGCGTCTTCCGGATCGAGACCCCGCTGGTGGGCGTAGCCGTGATGGGTCAGATGAATCTGGCGGTTAGCGTAGAACGGGACCAGCGTGAACGCTGACAGCAGCCCGCCCCACAACTCATTCCAGAACAGCGAACGGAACAGCGCCTTGTGCACGGCATCGTGCGCCAGCACACCCATCCCCAACATCAGAACACCGTGCCACACCGCCATACCCATGATCAGCGACCACTTCAATCCCGTGACCTGCCAGCCGGGCAAGGTGCTGGCCGCCAAGGCGCTGACGCCACGTTGGGTGAGGGCAAACGAAACAAACAGGAGCACCAGCAGGAACACGGCCTTGAAGAGGTTCTCGGCGGCCGGAATGACCTGTTCTTTGGGAGTGGGAATATGCAGCTTGGACATGAACGGGCACGTTCGCCGGGTAAGTGCAAAGGCGGCGGTTTCTGGGTTGCTTCCCTTGGTATATTCCATTCCCGGTTCACCGGGACGGATGGCCAGTTTAGCACTGCACGGCGGCCACCCGAAGCATTGACCGGCACCGGGGCCAGACCTATATTGATAACCACTGAGCGAAGTTGGCGCCGCCTGATGGACAACGAAAATCTGAAAAAGCTCGAAAACCGTGTCGATGACCTGATCGGAACCTGCCGACAGCTCAAAAAAGACAATCACGTCATTAAAGACGAGCATGCCAAGCTCATCGAGAAAACTCAGATCGCGCGCACCCGCATCGAATCCATGATCGGCCGGCTCAAGGCCTTGGAGCGTGGCTCGTGAAATCCTCACCCGGCGGCGTCACCATTTCCATCCTGGGCAAGGAGCTCATGGTGGCCTGCCCGGACGACGAACGTGAATCGCTCACCGCTGCCGCGCGATACCTGGATCAGCGCATGCGCGAAATACAGGATACCGGCAAGGTCATCGGCACCGAGCGCTGCGCAGTCATGGCGGCGCTCAATCTCACCAATGAGCTGTTGCAGCTGCGCCAGCAATTCAACGGTGTGCCGGCCGGCATCGACGCGCGCCTGCAGGCGCTGCATGGCAGAATCGAAGCGGTCTTGCAAGAATAGCCAAGCGCCGCCGAAAGGTTTATATAGGATATGGCGCCCTCTGCGGTGTTCGTATCCGCTCCTGGTCCTCTGAACCTATAAGCATTACTCCGGGAGCCGCCATGGCAGATGCTGTTGTGCAAGCCCGTCTCCGAGCGGGAAGCCTGATGCATCTCGGTGGCACCCACCTGAGCCTAACGGTTCAGGGCAATGGGGCGGTACGGCACAGGCGGAGTGGCGCCACTTGATTTCTATTTCTTCCTGTTCATTATTCCCGTGACCACAGCTGACACACGCAATACCCTGCGCCGCGAACTGCGCGCGCAACGTCAGGAACTGGACGCGCCCGAGCAGACCCACGCCGCCCACCAGCTCATCACCCACCTGGTCGCGACACGCCTGTATCGCGTCAGCCGGCGCATCGCCGTGTATCTGCCGAACGATGGCGAGATCGATCCGGTGCCGCTCATGGCGCGTATCTGGAAAACCAGCAAGACCTGCTATCTGCCGATCCTGTCGCGCCTGCGGCACGACCGTCTGTGGTTCGCGCCGTTCACGCAGGACACACCGCTGAGCCAGAACCGTTTCGGTATTCTCGAACCGGTGGCACCGGCACGCACCTGGGTGCGCGCGCAGGAGCTGGACCTCATTCTCATGCCGCTCGTGGGCTTCGACATGCACGGCAATCGCCTCGGCATGGGCGGCGGTTTCTACGACAAGAGCCTCGAATTCCTGCGCCACCGCAAACTCTGGCGCAAGCCGCACCTCATCGGCCTGGCGCACGAGTTCCAGCGCGTGCAGAAACTCGATACCTGCGCCTGGGATGTGCCGCTGCAGGCCGTCGCCACCGATCAGTCGGTTTATTATTTCAAATAACAACACGGACAAAGATGCCGCCATGCACGACCTGACACTTGTTATCGGCAACAAGAATTATTCGTCGTGGTCGATGCGTCCATGGCTACTGCTCAAGCAAGCCGGCATTCCGTTCCGCGAACAATACATTCCGATTCGCAGCGCAAACTGGAACACCCAGATTCGCGACCTCTCGCCGTCCGGCAAGGTCCCGGCACTCATTCACGCTGATGTGCGCGTCTGGGATTCGCTCGCCATCTGCGAGTACCTGGCCGAGCGCTTTCCGGAAAAGCAGCTGTGGCCGGCGGCCGTCGCGACGCGCGCCGAAGCGCGCTCGGTGAGCGCCGAAATGCATTCGGGATTCATGGGGCTGCGCCAGAACATGTTCATGAACATCCGCCGCCGCATGCCAACCCGCGGCCGCACACCGGAAGCGCTGGCCGACATCGAACGCATCATCGCCATCTGGAACGGTTGCCGCGCCCGCTATGCCGCGGGCGGACCATTCCTGTTCGGCGCTTTCAGCATCGCCGACGCCATGTATGCGCCAGTCGCGCTGCGCTTCGAGACCTACGCCGTGATGACCGAAGGCGCCGCCGGTGAATATGCCCGGACTCTACTCGCCCTGCCGGCCTTGCAGGAGTGGGTGGCCGCGGCACACGCGGAGAAAGAACAACTCGCCCACTACGAGCCAGCCGAGGCATGAACTACTGGCTGATGAAAACCGAGCCGGATTGTTTCGGGATCGAACACCTCAAGGCAAGGCCGAAACGCACCGAGCACTGGGACGGTGTGCGCAACTACCAGGCGCGCAATTTCTTGCGCGACGGCATGCGCAAAGGTGATCTGGCCTTCTTCTACCATTCCAGCTGCGCGGAACCCGGCATTGCCGGTATTGTGAACATCGCGCGCGCCGCCTATCCCGATCACACCGCCTGGGACCCGGACAACGAACATTTCGATCCGAAAAGTTCACCGGCCAATCCGATCTGGGTCATGGTGGACGTGAAGCTGGAACGCAAGTTCAAACATCCCATTACCCTTGCCGCGCTCAAGCAGAACCCGGCGCTCAAGGGCATGACACTCCTGCAACGCGGCAACCGGCTGTCGATCCTGCTGGTAACAGAAAAAGAGTGGAAGGCCATTCTAAAAATGGAGTAGGTCGCACTTCAGGGCGACGCGCCGGTCAGTAGCGGCACAAGCTATCGAGAAGATATTATTTTGTTGGGTTACGCTACGCTTCACCCAACCTACACATCTCCGGAGAACCCATGAAACAACTCTACTCTGTTTTGACCCTGCTCGTCTTTCTTGCCCTGCCGTTCTCCGCCACAGCGGCGGATCAACCGGCAAAAGCTGCAAACCCGAACGTGCGCATGACCACCAGTATGGGTGTCATCGAGATTGAACTCGACGCCAAACTCGCGCCCGCCTCGGTCAAGAACTTTCTGGGTTATGTAGACAGCGGTTTCTACAACGGCACCATCTTCCACCGAGTCATCCCGGGCTTCATGATCCAGGGCGGCGGCATGACCGCCGGCATGAAGGAAAAACCGACCGGCGCCAAAATCCAGAACGAAGCCGACAACGGACTCAAGAACCTCGCCGGCACCCTGGCCATGGCACGCACCAACGACCCGCATTCGGCTACGGCACAATTCTTCATCAACACTGTGGACAACGCCTTCCTCGACCACCGCGCCAAGAACCCGCAGGGCTGGGGCTATACGGTGTTCGGCAAGGTAACTAAGGGCATGGACGTGGTGAAGAAAATCGAAGCCGTGCAGACCGGCAATGCCGGCATGCACCGGAACGTGCCGGTGAAGGATGTCGTGATCACCAAAATGGAAGTCATCAAGAGTTCTACGTCCGACAAGGCCGGGGCCGCGAAGAAATAAGCAGAAACAAAATATCCCCTCACCCTCCTGCGGGAGAGGGGAGTAGGGTGGGGCCCTGCCCCACCATATAATTCCAACTCCGCATGACGTTCCGATCGGTGCGTGGAACGCACCCTTCCTGCTTGTTCTTTAGCGCACCACCTGCGCCGCCCGGCGCAGACCGAGAACGGTGAAAATCCAACCGAGGATGAATAGCGCCATAATTGCTTTAAGTTGCCCGACCGCAAACGGGATGGCATTGAGCACGAGCATTTTCTCCGGATAAACCGCGAAGCTCGGCATGCCGCCGAAGCCGCACAGGTTCCAGGCCGCGAGTGCAAACGCCAGGTAGCCAAGCCCCTGCCAGTCGGCCGCCGGGCGCATGGCGTCCGTCAGGCGCATGCGGTATTTTCCCCAGAACCACATGGCCGCCGCGACCAGCGCCAGGATCGACATGCCGCCGTATCCGAAATAGTTCGGGCTGTGCTGCGTGCCGAAGATACCTGGCGTCATCATCGGCACCAGCAACACCAGCAGCGCGATTCCGCCGATGCGTCCGGCGCGCGATTTCGCAGTGCCACCGAACAGCGCCGCGCCGAGCAGGCTCACGGCCACACCGGCTGGAAACGCGAACGCGAACAGCAGCACCTTCAACAACCCGTCGTCGCCGTACTTCGCCTGCATGCCAGCAAGACCGAGCGTGGCGACTTCAGTCTGTATCTGCTTCCCATAGATGATATCGCCAATCATGATCGCCAGCCCGGTCAGATAAACAATGCTGCCCAATCGTTGCGTGTTCATGTTTCACCTCGCGCGGAAATTTACCCTTCAACCAAGAAATAACCGGTACGCCGGATTTTTCGTTTCCTCGGCGTACTCATAACCAAGACTCTGCAGAAATTTCTGGAACACTTTTTTATCTTTGGGTGGCACCTGCATGCCGACCAGTACGCGCCCGAAGTCGGCGCCGTGATTGCGATAATGAAACAGCGAGATGTTCCAGCCGCCCGCCATCTTGTTGAGAAAATTCAGGAGCGCGCCGGGGCGTTCCGGAAACTCGAAGCGGTACAGAATCTCGTTCACCGCATTCGGCGCGCGTCCACCGACCAGGTGGCGGATGTGCAGCTTGGCCATTTCGTTATCGGTCAGGTCGAGCACCGGGTAGCCACGGCGCTTGAGCGCATCGATCAGCTGTTTGATGTCGCCGCCGCTGGCGATTTGCACACCGACAAAAACGTGCGCCGCTTTCGGGTCGGCGTAACGATAGTTGAATTCGGTGATGTTGTGATCGCCGATGATCGCGCAGAACTTGCGAAACGCGCCGGGACGTTCCGGAATCGTGACCGCGAGAATCGATTCGCGGCGCTCGCCGATCTCGGCGCGCTCGGCCACATGCCGCAGGCGGTCGAAGTTGACGTTCGCGCCCGAGGCGATGGCGATGAGATTCTTGCCCTTCAGGCGTTTCGTTTTGGTGTAACGCTTGAGGCCGGCATAGGCGAGCGCACCGGCCGGTTCCAGAATCGAACGCCGGTCCTCAAAGACATCCTTGATGGCGGCGCAGATTTCGTCGTTGGATACCGTCACCATCTCGTCCACGTACTGCTTGCACAGACGAAACGTCTCCTTGCCCACCTGCCGTACCGCCACGCCATCGGCGAAAATATCCACGTGCTCGAGCACAATGCGCTTGTTCGCCTTCAGCGAGCGGGTCATGGCGTCGGCGCCCTCCGGCTCGACGCCGATGATTTTCACCCCCGGACGCATTTTCTTGATGTACAGGGCCACGCCGGAGATCAGTCCGCCGCCGCCCACCGGCACAAACACCGCGTGCAAGGGGCCGGTGTGCTGTTTGAGAATTTCCATCGCCACCGTACCCTGACCGGCGATCACCTCCGGGTCGTCGTACGGATGCACGAAGGTCAGGTGCTGCTTCTTTTCCAGCTCGCGGGCATGAGCATAGGCAGCGTCGTAGTTGTCGCCGTGCAGCACCGCCTTGCCTCCCAGGTTGCGCACCGCGTCCACCTTGATCTGCGGCGTGGTGCGCGGCATGACAATCACCGCCTTCACGCCGAGCCGCTTGGCGGCCAGCGCCACGCCCTGTGCGTGGTTGCCGGCCGAGGCGGTGATCACGCCCTTGCGCAGTTCCACCGGCGTCAGGCCAGCCATCTTGTTATAGGCGCCGCGGCACTTGAATGAGAACACTGGCTGCTCATCCTCACGCTTCAGCCACACGTGGTTGCGGGTGCGGCGCGACAGGATCGGCGCGTAATCGAGCGCGGTTTCGCGCGCCACATCGTAGACCTTGGCATTACGGATTTTAGTCAGATAGTTCTGCGGCAAGCGGACATTCCTCGCCTTATTCGCTCCCCAGACGGCGAGTCGAAATCGGCCTGATTTGTGCCCTAATCTACCAGACCGTTCTTTATTAATGTATCGGCAATACGGTATCCTGAGCCCTGGCTGAGGCAACAACAGAAGAAGACCATGACCCAGGACGAAATGAAAAAGGCCGCTGCCCAGGCAGCGCTCGCCTACGTTGAGACCGGCACCATTATCGGCATCGGCACCGGCTCCACCGCCAACCACTTCATCGACCTGCTGGCCGGCATCAAGGGCAAAATCGAAGGCACGGTGGCCAGCTCCGTGGCCTCGGCCGAGCGCCTGAAGAAGCACGGCATCCCGGTATTCGACCTGAATGCCGTGGGCGATTTGAGCCTGTACGTGGACGGCGCGGACGAATCCAGCCACCACCTGCACCTGATCAAGGGCGGCGGCGGCGCCCTGACGCGCGAAAAAATCGTGGCCGCGGCCAGCAAGAAGTTCGTGTGTATCGCCGACGAATCCAAGCTGGTGGACGTGCTCGGCAAGTTCCCGCTGCCGGTCGAAGTGATTCCGATGGCGCGCTCCTATGTCGCCCGTCAGATCGTTAAGCTCGGCGGCCAGCCGGTGCTGCGCGAGGGCTTCACCACCGACAACGGCAACGTGATCCTGGATGTGCATAACCTCAAAATCATGAACCCGGTGGAGCTGGAAGCAAACCTCAACAACATCGTCGGCGTCGTCACCAACGGCCTGTTTGCCATGCGCCCGGCGGATGTGCTGATTCTCGGCACGCCGATCGGCGCCAAGACCCTCAAGTAGCCCGCCATGTCGGAACTTCACAAGTTCCGACATATGGCCTGATCCGCTTGTAGGTCGGCCTTCAGGCCGAAACGTCGCCCTAAAGGGCGACCTACAAGGAACCGACGGCGCACGCGACAAGTTCCAAACTAAGATGAATCACTCCACGGCAACATGGCGACTCTGACCTTCCACGGCGCCACCCGCCAGGTCACCGGTTCCTGCTATCTGCTCGAGACCGCGCACAGCCGCGTGCTCATCGAGTGCGGCCTGTTCCAAGGCCCGCCGGAAGTGGACCACCTGAACGAGCGGCCCTTCCCCTTCAAGCCGCGCGACATCCATGCGGTCGTGCTATCGCATGCGCACCTCGACCATTCGGGCCTGCTGCCGCGCCTCAAACGCGAGGGTTTCGACGGCAAGGTGTACGCCACCACCCAGGCGCTGGAGCTGCTCGACATCATGCTCAAGGATGCGGCCCACATTCAGGAAAAAGATACCGAGTGGGAAAATCGCCGGCGTGAACGTGCCGGCGACAGGCCGATTGCGCCGCTCTATACCCTGCAGGACGTGGAGGCAGTGCTGGAACTCGGCGAACCGCTGGTCTATGGCCAGAAAATCCGCATTACCCAGGATATCGAAATCTGCCTGCGCGACGCCGGGCATATCCTCGGCTCGGCAATCGTCGAGCTGTGGGTCGATGATGACGGCCGGCAGAAGAAAATTGTTTTCAGCGGCGACCTCGGCAACGCCGCCACGCCTTTATTACGCGACCCGGAGATCGTGCGCAGCGCCGATGTGCTGCTGCTCGAATCCACCTACGGCGACCGCGACCACCGGCCGCTGCCGGAGACGCTCAAGGAATTCGCCGACATTCTCGCGCAGGCCGAACGAGACGGCGGCAACGTGCTGATCCCGGCGTTCGCCATCGGCCGCACCCAGGAACTCATCTACCACCTCGGCGAGTTCTACCACGCCGGCAAGCTGCCGCAGACGAAAGTGTTCCTCGACAGCCCGATGGCGATCGCCGCCACCGAGGTGCACCAGCGCCATATGCAGGTGTTCAGTCGCGAGGCGCGCACCGCCATCCGCCAAAACGGCGGCGGCAACGCGAAAGATTTTCTGCCGCCGTTGCACTACGTGCGCAGCGTCGAGGAATCCATGTCGCTCAACCGCATTACCGCCGGCGCCATCATCATCGCCGGCAGCGGCATGTGCAGCGGCGGGCGCATCCGCCATCACCTGAAATGGAACCTGTGGCGCGAGGCGGTACATGTGGTGATCGTCGGTTTCCAGGCGCAGGGTACCCCCGGCCGCGCCTTGGTGGATGGCGCCCAGCGCCTGCGCCTGCTGGGCGAGGACATCGTAGTACGCGCGCACATCCACACCCTCGGCGGTTTCTCCGCCCACGCCGGCCAGAGCGATCTCGTGAAATGGGCCGGACACTTTCAGCCGCACCCGCAGCTCTATCTGGTGCACGGCGAGCTGGACAAGATGCAGGCCTTGCAGGCGCGCATCAAGGATGTGCACGGGTGGGAGGCGCAGATTCCGGCGGAAGGTCAGGTCATCCAGCTCTGATCGCTTTACCGGGTTTCAGATCCCGGTTACGGCGCCGGCGGTTCAGGCAGGGTGTCGAACGATGCGGGCCACGATCGGCGGGCCAGCCTGGGACGATGGTGCAGCTTTTAACCAGTTCTGAAAATCAGTGACCGACAGCGGCTTGCTGAAAAAATAGCCCTGGGCCACGTCGCAGTTCAGCGCCGCCAGCGCATCCAGAATCTTCTTGCTTTCCACGCCTTCGGCAACCACGGTCCGGTTCATGTTGTGCGCGAGATCGATGATCGAGCGTACGATCATGGCGTCGTTGGCGTCACGCAGCATGTTCATCACGAATGAACGGTCGATTTTGACCTCGTCAACCGGCAAGCGCCTGAGCTGGGAGAGCGACGTGTAACCGGTACCGAAATCATCGATCGACAACCGCACGCCCATCGCGTCGAGTGCCGTCATCACCTGCGCGGCGCGCTGCGGGTCGCTCATGATCGCTGTCTCGGTGATTTCGATATCGAGCTGCTCGGCACGCACGCCATGTTTCTCGAGCACCGCCGACACACGAGCAGGAAGCTGTACATCCTGAATCACGCGCGCGGACATGTTGATCGAAACCGTCAGCGGCATGCCCGCGGCGTTCCATTCCGCGCACTGCCGGGCGGCCTCGTTCAGAACCCAGTCGCTGAGCGGCTTGATCGCACCGGTCTGTTCCGCGTCGGCAATAAAGGTGTCGGGCATCACCAGGCCGTGCCGGGGATGGTGCCAGCGAATCAGCGCTTCGGCGCCCGACACGCGCTGCGTGCGCACATCAATCTTCGGCTGGTAATACAGTGCCAACTCATTGCGATCGCCCGCATGCCGCAAGTCTGTCATGCGGATGAGCCGCTGAATGCTGTTCGGATCCTGCCCTGGGTCATAGCGCACGTAGCGTTCACCGCGCTGCTTCGCCTGGTACATGGCGACATCCGCGTGACTGATCAGCTCAATGGCATTTTGGCTGTCGTCCGGATAGACGGCGATACCAAGACTGCCCTCCACATCCAGAGTCATGCCATCGATGACGAACGGCTCGGAGAGCACCTTCAGAACCTTGTCGATCACCAGAAGGGTGTGTGAACTGTCTGCTAGCGGCAGCAGCAGGGCAAACTCGTCGCCACCGAGGCGGGCAACTGTATCGGAACCCCAGAGCGTCTTGGCGAGGCGTTCACCGAGCGCCTTCAGCAGCAAATCACCAACATGATGGCCGAGGGTGTCATTGATCTCTTTGAACCGATCCAGGTCCATCATTACCAGCGATACCGAAGGTCGATTTCCATCCACCGCATGGATGGCCTGGGCAAGGCGCTCGTGAAGTAATGCGCGATTCGGCAGATTGGTCAGGCTGTCGTGTGTTGCCTGATGCTGTAATGCGGCCGTCTGTGCATTCAGGCGGCGTGACACCATAGTTGCCATTATCAGCGCTACCCAGACCGCGACCCACACGACAATGATGCCGGTGACAAATAGCCGTGACGCCAGCCGGCTGAGCCCGCTGCGCACCGTGTCCTCGGCGCGGGTGATGTAGAACAGGCGATTGGAAGTTTTCGGCAACGCTGCACTGGACCAGACGTAACGCCTGCCGTCACTCAGGATGCTGCCGGTTGGCTGTTTCTGCTCGAGAATCTTCTCGAGCGGCCAAGTCTGCATGCCAGCCGGCACGGGATGCGCCAGCTGGCCGGCAGAATTGACGAGGATGGCGATCTGGCTGTCGTGTGATACGTCCGATCCGAGCGCCTTGCCCACGGCAGTGGACGGATCTGTGTATCTCGATAGCGTGAGAAGCTCGCTGTTCAACTTGCTCGAGTCCGTGAGCGTGACCTGCACGGCATCCAAGGCCGAGTCCTCGGCCATTTCATAGGCGGTGTAGCCAAAGGCGGCCAGCGCCATCAGGACGACGGCGATAAAGTTGGCCAGCAGCCGGTGTTTGAGATCCACGACTTTGCGACTCCGTTACATCGCTTTCGCCTTGTGGGTACACGTACTGAAGCCAATGAGCGCATACAGCGGACAGTAGCCGACAATCGCGATGAGCAGCATGCCCACGCCCATGCCTCCCAAGATCAGTCTGGCAATATGATCAGTGATGAGGTACTGGCTGAAGAATCCAAAGTACATCATTGCTATACCGATGCCGCCGCGCAAAATGCGGTCGATCATCCCAAGATTGCGATTGAGCTTGAATATCATGACTGAATTCTCCCTTGTTACATGCGGTGAATAATCAATGCAAACCCTGGGCCAAAAGTATGCCTCGGTCAGAATATGCGCCGGAATCTACAGCATAGCCGTCAAATCAAACGCTGGAACAGATGTCTTAAGAATAGCTCAACCTATTGATTCTTCATCGGGATTAACACGAACTCCACGCATCGCTGGTTATCAGCGCGCATGACGGCACCTTGAAGCGATACCTGGGTTTCTCGTTCCGGGGGTAATTCACACAAGATACGGCATGCTGGGCTCCTGCTCGTCCGGCATCCGCTTCCTGCCGAAACGGTCCGATTTGCCCTGCCTGGGGTCATCCGCCGATTGAGCAAGGCAGAGGCAACCCTGCCCTCAGGCAAACGACTTGTTCACCTGGATCTTCAGTTTCTTGATGCGGTGCCACAGGCTGCGCTCGGAAATGCCCAGCCGGCGCGCGGCCTGCGCCTGCACGCCCAGGCTCTGATCAAGCGCCTGCAGAATCGCACGGCGTTCGACGCCTTCGAGCCAGGCGTCGAGATCGCTGCTGCCCATGTTGTCGAGAAGGGAATCGGCCGTCGGGACCGCACCAGTGCTGCGCAGGATCGTGTGCGGCAGGTCGCGCGCATCGATGGTGTCGCCCTTGCACGACAGGAGCGAACGTTCGATGGCGTTGTGCAGCTCGCGAATATTGCCCGGCCAGTTGTAGCGCCCAAGCACTTCGAGCGCCTCCGGGCTGATGACATGCACCGACTTGTCGGTGTCCGCAGCCAGCTCATCGAGAAACGCCTGCGCCAGTAACGGCACGTCGTCACGCCGCTCGCGCAGCGGCGGCACCACGATGCTGTATACATCCAGGCGATAGAACAAGTCCTCGCGAAACTTGCCTTCGCGCACCATTTCCTTCAAGTCGCGGTTGGTGGCAGCCATGATGCGCACGTCCACCTTGCGCACCTGATCGCTGCCCACCGGTGAGAACTCGCGCTCCTGCAACACGCGCAGCATCTTGGTCTGAAGCGCGAGTTCGAGATCGCCGATCTCGTCCAGGAACAACGTGCCACCCTGTGCCTGCTCGATACGCCCGAGGCGCGTTTGCACGGCGCCGGTGAACGCTCCCTTCACATAACCGAACAGCTCGCTTTCCATCAGGTCACGCGGAATGGCCGAGCAGTTGATCGCCACCCATGGCCGGTCGCGGCGCGGTCCGAGATTATGAATGGTGCGCGCCACCAGCTCCTTGCCGGTGCCGGACTCGCCCGTAATCAACACATTGGCCTTGTATGGGGCAACCTTCTGGATTTCCTCGATCAGATGGCGGGTCGCGGGGCTCTCGCCGAGCAGTTGTTTGCCGCCAAGGGTCTGGTTAACGGTCGCCTTGAGGCGCTGGTTCTCGCGCAGAATATCGCGCAGGTTGATGGCGTTGTGCACCGCGATCTCTAGCTCTTCCGGCTCGAACGGTTTGGTGAGATAGTCGGCCGCGCCGGCTGCCACGCTCTTTACGGCCGACTTGATGGTTCCGTGCGCTGTGACCACAATCACCGGCAAATCCGGGCGATCGGCGTGGCAGCGCGCGAGCAGCCCCTCGCCGCCCATGCCCGGCATTTTCATGTCGGACAACACGACGTCCAGATTCGGGTCCTGGATGTACTTCATGGCCTCCTCGCCGCTGCTGGCGGTGATCACCACGTGTCCCGCATCTTCGAGAATCATGCGCATAACCTTCTGCATGTTCTGCTCGTCGTCGACCACCAGCACGGTACGCTTCATGTCTCGACCCTCTCTTCCTGTACCGGGAACCACATCGCAAAACGCGCGCCGCCGTGTTCCGGCGTTTGCACTTCAAGCCGACCGCCGTTTGCATCGGTGAGCGTGTTGGCAATGGACAAACCGAGGCCGGTACCCTCGTCCTTGGTGGTGAAGAATGGCTCGAACAGACGCGGCATGATATCGGGCGGAATGCCCGGGCCGCTGTCTTCAACGGCCAGCGAGATCATGCCGTGCTCGAGGTGCGACTCGAGGCGCAATGTGCCGCCACGCTCGCCCATGGCCTGAATGGCATTGGTGAAGATATTGCCCCAGGCCTGCTGCAGCAGGCCTGGGTCGGCCAGGATGTGCGCGCCATCGTGTTGCAGCGATTTCTCGATCCGCACGTTGTCCCGGCTGGCCATCGTCGTCGCAAG
>Ga0315270_10000227_pt1 | contig 32250 bp, 28 predicted proteins | sample C1_bottom_MG_FD_204932 | JGI IMG/M metagenome (GOLD analysis project Ga0315270, IMG submission 204932) | Sediment microbial communities from Yellowstone Lake, YNP, Wyoming, USA - C1_bottom | ecosystem: Environmental > Aquatic > Freshwater > Lake > Sediment | place: USA: Wyoming | collected... | reverse complement strand
AGTTCACCCGAGCTTGCATTGCCATCGATGTAAAAATCAATGGAGGGATACTCTCAGTTGCTTCGGTCGCTATCGTTATGTCGGCTTGGCAATATGGATTTGAAGGTTTAGCCGTTGCTATCGCGGTAAGTACGCCCATTGTCCTTATCTCTCTCCTTCGATCAGGGTTTGAGAATTTTGTAGCAAATGCAACGGCTTCACTCTTCACCCTTCTTTACTTGCCGGTTCCGGCCGCCTTTGCCGTCCTACTGGCGCATTCGCCCGATGGACGTGCCAAAGTGATGGTCTTCATTCTCGCGGTTTCTTTAAGCGACACCGGCGGCTATGTCGCTGGTGTTCTTTTTGGGAAACACCCTCTAGCTAAAATGATCAGTCCGAAAAAAAGTTGGGAAGGTGTGGTCGGCTCAGTCCTACTTTCGATCGCAGGCACGTCCGTCTTCTTTGGCATTTGGTTTCATAAAGCCTGGTGGCATGGCGCGATTTTGGCCGTAGTCTCGATTCTTGCTGGTACTTCAGGTGACCTTATTGAGAGTGCGTTGAAGCGAGACATTGGAATCAAGGACATGGGTAAATCCCTTCCTGGTCATGGCGGATTTCTTGACCGACTCGATTCGCTTCTGATCACCGCGCCTTTTGCATATCTGGTGATTCAATGGCTGTCGTAAAGCCTCCCCGTCACTTCGCAGATATGAGCGAAGAAGAGCGGATTGACGCAGTGCAGACACTTGGCGAAAAAGCCTTTCGAGCCAAGCAGATCTCAACTCATTACTTTGAACATCTTTCGGACGATCCTGCAACATGGACAGATTTGCCTAAGAGTTCGCGTGATCTACTTGTCGAACTTCTTTTGCCGCCATTGATCACTTTGGTGCGTAGCGTTACTTGCGATGGCGGTAGAACACGTAAAGATCTTTGGCGACTCTTCGACGGAGTGCTCGTAGAGAGTGTCATCATGCGTTACCCGGATCGCGCCACCGTCTGCATATCTTCGCAGGCCGGTTGCGGCATGGGCTGTCCGTTCTGTGCTACTGGGCAAGCAGGGTTAACTCGAAATCTTTCTGCAGGAGAAATCACCGAGCAAGTCGTGGCATCTGCCAGAGCTCTGGCAAATGGCGAAATTGCTGGTGGCCCAATGCGCTTGAGCAATGTCGTGTTTATGGGTATGGGTGAACCGCTAGCAAACTATGCCGCGGTGATGAGAAGCGTTCGAAACATCACGACGCCTACTCCGAATGGGCTTGGAATCTCTGCACGTTCTGTCACAGTCTCAACGGTTGGCTTGGTGCCTGGTATCGAGAAACTGACTAAAGAGGGAATCCCAGTAACTCTTGCCGTCTCACTGCACACCCCAGATGATGAACTCCGCGACACTTTGGTGCCGATTAACCTGCGCTTCAAAATCGGTCAGGTTCTAAAAGCCGCTGATGCCTATGAAGCCAAGACTGGCCGCCGTTACTCAATCGAATACGCACTTATTCGTGACATCAACGATCAAGCCTGGCGCGCAGATCTGCTGGGGCGACTGCTGAAGAACCGGAATACGCACGTCAACCTGATTCCATTGAATCCAACTCCTGGTTCGAAGTGGACGGCATCTCGTCAAGAAGACCAGGATGCCTTTGTCCGCCTACTTGAAGTGCACGGAGTCTCAGTCACGGTGCGAGACACTCGAGGTAGTGACATCGATGGTGCCTGCGGTCAACTGGCAGCCATCGAAAAAGCCGTTTAGCGGAACGCAGAAATTCCGGTAAGTGCTCGGCCAATCGTCAGCAAGTGAATCTCGCTGGTACCTTCGTAAGTAAGTACCGATTCCAAGTTTGCAGCATGACGCATGATTGGATATTCGCCAGTAATACCATTGGCGCCAAGGATGGTGCGTGATGTGCGCGCAATCTCAATAGATTCCCGGACGTTGTTGAGTTTGCCCAAACTGATCTGTTCTGGACGAAGTTTTCCATCATCTTTCAAGCGACCAAGGTGGAGGGCGAGTAAGAAACCCTTCTGCAACTCAAGAGCCATATTGGCAAGTTTTTCTTGAGTGAGTTGGAAGTTCGCAATGGGACCGTCGAATTGAATGCGAGAGAGTGAATACTCGCGGGCAGTTTCAAAGCAATCGCGGGCAGCTCCAAGTGAGCCAAAGAGAATGCCAAAGCGTGCTTCATTCAGACACGACATCGGGCCTTTAAGACCAACTACATTCGGCAGCACTGCATCTTGTGGGAGTTTTACATTTTCAAGCACTAGTTCGCTAGTGACAGATGCTCTGAGTGAAAGTTTGCCCTTGATCGTTTTGGCTGAGAATCCTTTGGTTGTCGTCGGCACGATGAAACCGCGAATACCCTCTTCGGTCTGTGCCCAGACCACTGCAACATCTGCGATGGAACCATTGGTGATCCACATTTTGGTGCCGTTAAGAACCCAGTCATCGCCATCTCGTTTCGCGTTGGTGCGCATGCCGGATGGATTGGAACCAAAGTCTGTTTCAGTTAGGCCAAAGCAGCCGATGGTGGTGCCTTCGGCCATTCCTGGGAGCCATTGTTCTTTCTGCTCTTCGCTTCCGAATTTCCAGATGGCAAACATTGCTAGTGAGCCTTGAACGCTAACCAAAGAACGAATTCCTGAATCCCCGGCTTCAAGTTCAAGGCAAGCCAGGCCGTAAGAAGTGGCGTTGGTTCCTGCGCAGCCGTAACCCTCTAAATGCATGCCGAGCAGCCCTAATGAACCGAATGATTTCGCCAGTTCGCGCGCCGGCAATTCACCATCTTCGTACCAGGTGGCGATATGTGGCTTGATTTCACTCTCGACGTACGCGCGGACGGTGTCTCTGATATCGCGCTCTTCGTCGGATAGCAGCGAATCCGCATTGATCAGTTCTAGCGCGGACTGTGGAGTTATCTGGCTCATATCGCCCAATCTGGTTTTAAGGTTATTCAAACTCTAATGCCCGAGAAGTGGTGCCATCGACTTGGCGATCAAACTCGGGCGGCGCGTTATCGACTCTTCCCGATCTGCATAGGACATGGCTACCAACCCCGCGTTAATCGCCAGCCAGCGAAGCGGTTCGCGTTCCCAGAGTCGAGAGTGATGGTTCACGAAGGGGAGTTCGGTGAATTCGTTCTTTTCTTCATTGATGAGCCCGGCCATGGTGATTCCGGCAAGATATGAGGTAGTTACCCCATCTCCGACGTAACCGCCGGCGCTGCCAAGTCCGGTGGCTTGATCCAGATTCACATGTGGATGCCAATCCCGGCTGATCCCAAGCGGTCCACCCCAAGCATGGGTGAAGACATGATTTTTTACTTCGGGGAACCATTCTCGAACCAATTCGCGTAGACCTTCGTGGACTTTTGGATCGCGATCTTGTTCCGGTGCAACTTTGGAACCAAAAAAATATGGTGCACCTCGTCCGCCGACCGCCAGACGATCATCGGAGGTGCGTTGACCGTAAACAATTAAATGACGTGCCTCAGTAAAAGTTTCATACTGGCGTAAACCGATCCGATCCCAAATCCAAGTTGGCAACGGTTCGGTTGCAACCATCAATGAATAGACCGGTGCGATCTCACGTTTTGGATTGCCGCGATTAAGTTTTGGAGTGAATCCTTCGGTTGCGCGGACCACGTAATTGGCTCGAACTTGTCCACGGTCTGTGATTACTAACTTTGGTTGAATTACTTTTGCGCGGGTCTTTTCATAAATGGTCGCACCAGCGCTCTCGACAGCTCTGGCCAAACCGCGCACCAATCTTGTTGGGTGTATGCGAGCGCAGGTCGGGTCAAAGGCGCCACCGATAGCACCATCCATATCTAGTCTTGAAATAACTTCGCTCTTACTTAACATTTCGGTGGCTTCACCGAAGGTGCGATCCTGGGTCACCTCCGCTTCAAGTCGGCGTAGTTGAACTTTGGTTCTAGCTACCGTAATTCGACCACCGCGTTTTAACTGCGCATCAACATCGTTTTCCAAACAGAAGCGCTCAATGCCGTCGATGGATTGGTTGAGGGCAAATCTAACTGCGCTAGGCGCCCTAGAGCCGGCTTCGGTAGCTAACCGGGCGTTGGCTACTGGATAGAGAGTTGAGGCCCAACCGCCATTGCGTCCACTAGCGCCAAAGCCCGCAATCTCAGATTCGAGGATCGCGATCTTTAATGAGGGATCTTTTTTCAATAAGTGATAAGCGGTCCAAAGACCGGTAAACCCGGCACCAACAATCGCGACATCGACTTGGATCTCGCCGGTCAAAGACGCTCTGGCAACGAACTCTTCACCGGCAGTGTCATGCCATAACGAGAGCCCGCGGTAGTTCGTCATTTTAAGATCTTCCTGTCGGCCAATTAGCAAGATAGGCAGGTGGGGCAATTGCGTCAACTAGATTCTCGGCAGCACGCGGAACGCCCCAGGTGTGGAGCATCGGAACAATGCCTGCCCAGATTGGCGAATCGAGATCTTCGGGATCATCATCTGGTTCGCCGGCTGAAACCTTGAGACTAAATTCGGTTAATGGGATTGCCAGCACGCTGGTGGCTTTCAGCTCTTGTTCCTTAGATTTTCTAAGTTCAGGTAACCGACCAGGAAGTAAGTGTTCAGTAATCACATCTAGCGCCCGCTCTTTTTCAGTTCCAACAAGTTCTGATGCCGAACCAAGAATCATGGCGCTTCGATAATGCATAGATGATTCAAAAGAAGATCGAGCCAACACCATTCCATCAAGGAGAGTGACGGTGGCACAGCACGGTGCCCCATCTTTTAGTGTCTTGAATAATCGGGAAGCCGTCGACCCATGAATCAGCAGACGATCACCATCTCGTGCACAGCCAACCGGCAGCGCATACGGCTGACCATTATCGATTATGGCGATATGGGCTATTAGCGCGCTATCAAGAATGGAAAACAGAACGGCGCGGTCGTCAACTGCCTTTTTGGGAAGTCGACGAATCCGCGTCCGCTCTGTTGATGACACTTGTGTTAGTTAGAGAATCGCCCAGGCTTGCGTCAATACCGACCGCAGAATCTGTTCGATTTCATCAAAGTGTTCTTGAGTACAGATCAGTGGGGGAGCGATCTGAATAACTGGCTCACCACGGTCATCTGCCCGGCAGTAAAGTCCGGCTTCAAATAGTGCCTTGGAAAGGAATCCGCGCAATAGGCGTTCGCTTTCTTCAGCGTTGAAGGTTTCTCTGGTTACTTTGTTCTTGACCAGTTCGATGCCGTAGAAGTAGCCAGCACCACGAACATCGCCAACGATCGGCAAATCAAGGAGTTTTTCAAGAGTCGCCCGCAAAGCGCCTTCGTTTGCACGGACGTGTTCGTTGATTTTCTCTTTCTCCATCAAATCGATGTTCGCTAATGCAACAGCAGCTCCGACTGGATGTCCACCATAAGTGAAACCATGAAGGAAAACATTGGTTCCACTACTGAATGGTTCGTATAGCCGATCGCTGACGATCATGGCACCCATTGGAAAGTAACCACTTGTTAGACCTTTAGCGCAAGTGATGATGTCTGGCTGGATGTCATAACGATTACTGGCAAACCAATCACCGATTCGGCCGAATCCGGTGATGACTTCATCGGCCACCATGATTACGTCGTACTTGGTGCAGATTTCTCTTACCCGCTTTAAATATCCAGGGGGAGGTGGGAAACAGCCACCCGAGTTCTGTACCGGTTCTACGAAGACGGCTGCGACAGTATCTGCTCCTTCAAGGAGAATCATCTCCTCAATCCGATTTGCCGCCCATTGGCCGAATGCATGTGGGTCATCGCGCAGGTGTTCGGCTGCTCGGTAGATATTGGTATTTGGGACTTTCAAAGCGCCTGGCACTAGTGGCTCAAAGAATTGTTTGATTGCTGGGATACCAGTAATCGAAAGCGCACCGTGGGTCGTACCGTGGTAGGCAATGGCTCGGCTGATCACTTTGTGCTTGGTTGGTTTGCCCATCAATTTGAAATATTGCTTAACAAGCTTGAAAGCACTCTCTACGGCTTCGCCACCAGCGCTGGTGAGGAATACGCGATTGAGTTCTTTAGGTGCCAGGTTGGCTAAGCGTTCAGCTAATTCCACTGCTGGTGGGTTTGCATATGACCAGAGTGGGAAGTGGGCAAGCGTGTTTGATTGCAACGCTGCGGCTTCGGCCAATTCTTTTCGCCCGTGACCCACCTGAACTGTGAACAGTCCAGATAGTCCATCGAGGTAGCGTCGGCCACGATCATCGTAAATGTACGGGCCTTCGCCGCGTACGATGATCGGAACGGATGCGCCTTCGTGGTAGGCAGACATGCGAGTGAAGTGCATCCAAAGGTGTTTCGATGCACGGTCTGATAAATCGTCGCTGAAATTTTCAACAACATATTGTGGTGTGGTGGTCATCTTGTTCCCCAGTTGTATAGCTGTTTACGGAGTTTCAGGTATACGAAACTCTCGGTACTGCGCACAGTCGGAATGTTCCGAATGCGTTGTAGTAATTCCAATAAATGGTCATCGTCTTCACAAATAACTTCGGCCATTACGTCGAAAGCGCCTGCGGTGACGACGACATAGTCGACTTCCCTAAAACTGGCGAGGTGATCGGCTACCAGTTGCAGGTCACCATCGACCTTCATGCCAAGCATCGCCATCCGGAAAAAACCCAGGGTTAGTGGGTCAGTAACTGCGACGATCTGCATGACCCCAGATTCGATTAAACGTTGTACTCGCTGACGTACGGCGGCTTCGGAGAGTCCGACCGCAAGGCCGATTGATGCGTAGGATTTCCGGCCATCAATTTGAAGTTGTTCAATAATCGACTTCGAGACATCGTCCAGAGCCACCCGAAGATGGCGGTCTTTATCGGGGATCCGATGGATAACTGGTCCTGACATAAGACGAGGATGCCTTCTTTCGGCCCTATTTGCAACTGATTCCGCAGTAACTCGTCGAATTATCTACGAAATCCACACTTTCTTCCTCGAAGTGCTATCAAAAAGGTCACTTTTAGGCGTAGGCTGCGCACGTTCTTGCGACTTCTAAAGGAGAAACACCCGTGTCAGGCAAACTTCAGAATTTCATCAATGGCGAATACGTCGATTCCAAGTCAGGTACCACGTCCGAAGTGATCAACCCCTCAACAGGGCAGGCCTACGCAACGGCTCCAGTTTCTGGTGCTGCTGATATTGACGCTGCCGTTGGCGCGGCTGCTGCTGCTTTCGAAGATTGGCGAGATTCAACCCCAAGTGAGCGCCAGCGAGCGCTTTTAAAGATCGCCGACGCGATGGAGTCTCGAGCCGAAGAATTGGTGGCCATTGAGAGTGAGAACACTGGCAAGCCACTAGCGCTGACCATGTCTGAAGAAATTCCACCGATGATCGACCAGATCCGCTTCTTCGCTGGTGCTGCCCGTTCCTTGGAAGGTCGATCCGCGGGGGAGTACATGCGCGGACACACTTCAATGATCCGTCGCGAACCAATTGGCGTGGTAGCTCAGGTTGCGCCGTGGAACTACCCAATGATGATGGCTGTCTGGAAGTGGGCTCCGGCGATTGCAGCGGGAAATACCGTGGTGCTAAAGCCAAGCGATACAACCCCGGCTTCGACAGTCTGGATGGCCAAAGTTCTTGCTGAAAGTCTGCCTGCTGGGGTGTTCAACGTAGTTTGCGGTGACCGTGACACTGGCCGCGCCTTAGTTGAGCACAAGATTCCGCAGATGGTTTCAATCACTGGCTCGGTACGCGCCGGAATGGAAGTGGCTGCCTCCGCTGCAAAAGATGTGAAGCGTGTCCACCTCGAATTGGGCGGAAACGCCCCAGTAATTGTTTACGAGGATGCTGACCTTGAAGCTGCGGCAGCAGCCGTTGCAATAGCTGGATTCTTTAACGCCGGTCAAGATTGCACCGCAGGAACTCGAGTACTTGTTCAGGCTTCGGTTTACGACGAGTTTGTCGCTCTTCTTGCCGAACAGGCTAAGACGGTTGCCCTTACCGGTGCCCCAAATGAAGATGTGCTTTTTGGTCCGCTCAATAATCCAAATCAATTGGCTCGGGTTTCTGGACTAATCGAACGTTTGCCTTCTCACGCTTCAATTGTCACAGGTGGATCTCGCGTTGATCGACCTGGTTATTTCCACGAAGCTACCGTCGTTGCAGACCTATTGCAGAACGATGAAATCGTGCAGAACGAAATCTTCGGACCAGTTGTAACCGTGCAGAAGTTCGGTGATGAAAAAGAGGCACTGAGCTATGCAAATGGCGTTCAGTACGCACTCGCATCAAGCGTGTGGACCAAAGATCACGGTCGTGCAATGCGCATGGCCAAGCGCCTCGACTTTGGCTGCGTCTGGATCAACACCCACATTCCACTTGTGGCAGAGATGCCGCATGGTGGCTTCAAGCATTCTGGATACGGCAAGGATCTATCGATGTACGGGTTCGAGGATTACACCCGAATCAAGCACGTCATGATGAACCTTGGTGAGTAATCGAACCGGTATCTGTCAAAGCGAATTGGAAATGGGTAACAAGTAGATGCAGTGGATTGACGGAAGATCGGCAGTTGGTAGTGGGGATGAACTATCCATCATTAATCCGGCGACCGGGCAGGTAATTGAAACCTTCGCTGGTGCCAACTCGGCGGACGTAGATCTTGCGGTTGCCGCGGCCAAGCGGGCTTTTCCTGCTTGGTCGAGTGCTCCACCGGTCGTTCGCTCGACAGCGTTATATAAATTGGCTGAGATTTTGACGGAGCGAGCAGATGAGTTTGCTCGTGTCGAGTCATTGCAGACTGGTAAACCAATTCGCCTGGCCACTGGCTTTGATCTTCCTGGGACGATCGACAATGTCATCTTCTTTGCTGGCGCTGCCAGAGATTCTGAGGGTCGTGCACAAGGTGAGTATTCACCTGACCACACTTCGAGTATTCGTCGAGAGGCAGTAGGCGTAGTGGGCTCAATTGCGCCTTGGAATTATCCATTGCAGATGGCGGGTTGGAAGATTTTGCCTGCGGTTGCTGCTGGCTGCACGATTGTTTTGAAACCATCAGAGTTAACACCACTGACTTCGGTGATGTTTGCCGAAGCGGCACGTGATGCGGGATTCCCAGATGGAGTTATCAACGTGGTTGTTGGGACCGGTGCGCAGGCAGGCGAGGCCCTGGTCTCCCATCCTGATGTAGATATGGTGAGTTTTACTGGATCCACCAATACCGGTCGACGTGTGATGGAGACTGCTGCAAAAAGCGCGAAACGAGTTCACTTGGAACTAGGCGGGAAAGCGCCATTTCTAGTTTTCGATGATGCCGATCTCGAAGCGGCTATTCACGGGGCTGTAGCTGCTTCGCTGATCAATGGTGGCCAAGACTGCACGGCCGCTACCAGGGCGTATATCCAGCGCCCGTTGTATGAGCAATTTGTGGCCGGTGTTGCGAAATTATTTGATCAAATAAACATTGGCGATCCACTCGATACTGCAACAGATATGGGTTCTCTTGTTTCGGTAACGCATCGCGATCGAGTGCACGGATTTGTTGAGCGAGCTGTTGCCGCTGGGGCCAAGGTAGTGGTTGGTGGGAGCGCTCCAGCTGGATCTGGCGCCTACTATCGCCCGACTTTGATTACGGATGCCCGACAAGATTCAGAGATTGTCCAAGATGAAGTGTTTGGCCCAGTTTTGGTCGTGCTCCCGTTCGACACTGATGAAGAAGGTTTGGCAGCGGCAGTTGATACGCCATATGGATTGGCTGCTTCGGTCTGGACTCAGAATGTTTATCGGGCCAACAAGGCAACTCGTACCCTTCGAGCCGGTACGGTCTGGGTCAATGATCACATTCCGATTATTAGCGAGATGCCGCACGGTGGTTTTGGGGCATCTGGGTTTGGTAAGGATATGAGCGTTTACTCTCTCCAGGAGTACACAGTGGTAAAGCATGTGATGTCTGATAACACAGGAGTGGCGAAGAAGGATTGGCACCGCACAATTTTTGACCAAGCAGGGACCGACACTAGGAAAGGTAATTAAGATGACGCAGAGACCAGATTCACCAGGTTCGATGCCAGGGTTTGCGGAGTTTATTAAGGCGCAAACAACTCGTCGTGCAGTGCTTGGCGGTGCCGGAGCAGTCGGCATTGCCGCGTTCCTAGCTGCTTGTGGAACATCTGCTGGAACCAAGACGGGGGCCGCAGCCGGTGCCACTGTTACCGACATGTCCGACACGGATAAGACCCTTAATGTTTCTAACTGGCCGCTATATATCGATGTGGATGCAAACAACGAATCAATTCGTCCGACCATTAATGAATTTACAGCGAAGACCGGCGTCAAGGTTACCTACACCGAAGATGTAAGCGACAACAATGTTTTCTTTGGCAAGATCCGCAATCAATTGGCGGCGGGCCAAGCAACTGGTCGCGACATGATGATGCTTACTGACTGGATGGCCGCTCGGTTGATCCGGTTGGGTTGGGTGGAAAAGGTCGACAAGGCAAACGTGCCAAATGTGACTGCAAACATTAGCGCTGCGCTTAAGTCGCCAAGTTGGGATTCGAATCGGGATTACTCCGCGCCTTGGCAGTCTGGGTTTGCGCTAATTGGCTATAACGAGAAAGTAACTTCGCCAGTTAAAGATATCGACGAATTATTTACTCGTCCTGATCTAAAAGGACGAGTCACGCTTCTTACTGAAATGCGAGACACCGTGGGTCTGGTGCTGCTTTCGATGGGTAAAGATGCAGCTAACTTTACTGAGGCAGATTTCAATGCGGCGATGGCAAAAATTCAAACGGCTGTCGATTCAGGACAGGTACGTAAATTCACTGGAAATGAGTATGCGCCGGATCTGGCAAAGGGAAATATCGCAGCCTGCATAGGTTGGTCTGGTGATATCGTGCAGTTGCAGTACAAGGACCCAAAGATCAAATACACCATTCCTGATGCAGGTGTGACTCTTTGGTCAGACAACATGCTCATTCCGAATATGGCCTCACATAAGAAGAACGCTGAAGCGTGGATGAACTACTACTACGATCCAGCAGTTGCAGCAAAAGTTGCCGCTTACGTGAACTACATTTGTCCGGTGGAAGGCGCTAAGGAAGAAGCAGCCAAGATTGATCCAGCCTTGGCAGAAAATCAACTGATCTTCCCGTCAGCAGAAACCCTAGCGAAATCACATATTTTCATGGGACTTGATGCTGCGACTGAGAAGAAATACCAAGACGCATTTTCTAAAGTATCGGGCGGCTGAAAAAATTGGCTCATTCGGAATCACTAGGTGGAGATTTACAGCTTGTCCATCTGACAAAAAGCTTTGGAACGTTCACGGCGGTTGATGATCTCAACCTGGTGATTCCGAAGGGTTCGTTTTTCGCCTTGCTTGGCCCTTCAGGCTGCGGCAAGACCACGACGCTTCGTATGGTTGCTGGTCTTGAAGAACCGACGTCAGGGCAGATACTCATTGGTGATAAGGACATTTCCTACGAACGTCCTTATCGCCGTCCGGTGAATACTGTCTTTCAGTCGTACGCATTGTTCCCGCACTTAGACATCTTTGAAAACGTTGCTTTTGGTTTACGACGGCGCAAGATCAAAGATGTTAAGCCTGCTGTCGATGCGATTCTTTCCTTGGTTGAATTGGATGGCTTCGCTCGCCGTCTTCCTGGTCAACTCTCTGGTGGTCAGCAACAGCGTGTCGCAGTGGCAAGGGCGCTGATCAACAAGCCCGAAGTGCTTTTGCTTGATGAGCCTTTGGGGGCGCTAGATCTAAAACTGCGCAGGCAGATGCAGATCGAATTAAAGCGTATCCAGGTTGAAGTGGGCATCACTTTCGTGCATGTCACTCACGACCAGGAAGAAGCTATGACAATGGCCGACACCATCGCGGTTATGAATGGCGGCAAAGTAGAGCAGATGGGCTCCCCAACTGAGCTATATGAAAATCCGAGAACGACATTTGTTGCGAACTTCTTGGGGCAATCCAATCTAATCGCAGGCAATGTCATAGATCGAGGTGATGACCTTGGCGTAGACCTTTACGGAAATCACATTCGAGTTCCTCGTGCTCGCACTTCGACAAATTCAGAATCATTATGGGTTGGCGTGCGTCCAGAGAAAATCAACATCACTCTTGCTGACAAACCGACTCTGGCTGCAAACATCATTCCAGGTGTTGTTACGGATGCTTCGTATATCGGAGTCTCGACCCAATACTTGGTTAAGACTGCTTGGGGCGAAGAGTTAATGGTCTTCGAACAGAACCTGGCTAACTCGGGTGCTAAACCGGGGGACAAGGTAAATCTCTCATGGGACCCAGCTCACACCTTCGCTCTTGATGCTAATCAAGATGTTGATGCTGGCGTAGAGGCGCCTGAGGCGGACGCATGAGAACACGTCGTTGGTTGCCCTATGCCCTGTTGGCACCGGGCATTATTTGGCTAGCGATCTTCTTTATTTCCCCGATGTTCAACCTTGGTGCAACAAGTCTTTATGATCCAAATGGGAGTCTAGATACTGGCTACCAGATGACCTTTCACTTTGCCAACTACAGTGATGCACTGTCGCAGTACTATCCACAATTCCTTCGTTCATTTGCTTACGCAGGTGTCGCAACTATTTCGGCTCTGGCTGTTGCCTATCCGTTGGCCTATGCGATCGCTTTTAAGTCGGGGCGTTGGAAGAATTTTTTGCTAGTCCTGGTTATTGCTCCCTTCTTTACATCCTTCTTAGTACGAACTTTGGCTTGGACTGCGATCCTTGGCGACAACTCAACTTTTGTGCAGTTTCTGCACACCATTCATCTACTTGCTCCACACGGTCGAATTTTGGCAACTCCGGTTGCGGTGATAACTGGACTCACTTACAACTTCTTGCCGTTCATGACTCTTCCGCTATATGCCAGTCTTGAAAAAATTGATCCTCGATTGATTGAAGCATCTAGCGATCTTTACGCATCCGCTTTTGCTGGATTTAGAAAAGTGACGGTTCCGCTTTCAATGCCAGGCGTAGTTGCCGGAACGCTACTCACATTTATCCCAGCCTCCGGTGACTACATCAATGCAACCCTGCTTGGTCAAGGTGCGCGAACCTCAATGATCGGAAACATCATTGACAGCGCATTCCTAGTTAGGTTGGCCTATCCCTTGGCCGCGGCTCTCTCATTCATGTTGATGGCTACCATTGTCACGCTCGTGGTTGTCTACATACGCCGCGCTGGTACTGAGGAGCTTGTCTGATGGCTACTAAGACACCAAGCAAATCGCACAAGGCAAGAGTTTGGGTTCGAGATCACTTGATCCTGCTTGTTGGGGTTTTAGTCCTCTGCTACATGTTTTTACCAGTGTTTGTAGTCATGGCGCTTTCCTTCAACGAACCGAAATCAAGACTTACGTATACATTCGATAAATTCACTTTCAACAACTGGCTTCATCCTTGTGCAGTTGGAGATATGTGTGCTGCTGTTCAAACCAGTTTGAAAATCGGAATACTGTCCACTATTGGTGCCACGTTAATTGGAACACTGATGGCTTTTGCTTTGGTTCGTCACCGTTTCAAGGGTCGTGCGATCACCAATATGCTCGTGTTCATACCAATGGCCTCGCCCGAAGTTGTAATGGGGTCTTCGTTGCTGACTCTCTTCGTCGCAGCCAAATTCCCATTAGGTTTCTGGACGATTCTCATCGCTCACATCATGTTCTGCATCTCCTTTGTGGTGGTCACAGTTAAGGCGCGGTTAGCTGGACTTGATCCACGTCTAGAACAGGCAGCGATGGATTTGTATGCAGATGAATGGCAGACCTTTAGGCGAATAACTCTTCCGTTGGTGATGCCGGGCATCGTGAGTGCGGCCCTTCTGGCATTTTCACTCTCGTTTGATGACTTCATCGTTACCAACTTTAATTCAGGATCCACCGTCACTTTCCCAATGTTTGTGTGGGGTGCTGCACAGCGTGGAATCCCACCACAGGTGAATGTGATCGGTACTGCAATGTTCGTATTTGCACTCTCGATGGTTCTAATCTCGCAACTTATTGGAGCAAGAAAACGCCGTCGATTGGTCTAGAAGCCTGATTGGTCGCTATTCTGAGTTCAGCCACAGCGAATATCGGTCCAGATACTGCTGTACCGCACTGTGGGGTGAGTTTCCGGAGGACCCGGGACCACCAGAGATTGCAAAGGGGTGAACCGGCTCGCAGCCGGATCCGCACGATGGCGACCATCGACCCATTTATTTTAAGACACCTGGCAGATGTGCAACCGGCTCTATATTGGATGGAAGAAGATCCGCTAGAGCCTAAAAGTCATTCGGCCTTGATTGGTCAGACAACCACGGATCTTCTCGTGGTCGGCGCTGGTTTTACTGGTTTGTGGACTGCGCTTTTAGCCAAAGAAGCCGACCCCGATCGCGAAGTTGTGATTGTCGAACAACGGGAGACCGGAGCTGCTGCATCAGGACGCAACGGTGGTTTCTGCTCGTCTTCATTGACCCATGGTTTTCACAATGGGAAGCGAAGATTTCCAAACGAAATGGCTGTGATTGAACGACTGGCCAGAGAGAATCTCGACGCGATTGAGGAGACTGTCGCTCGATATGGCATTGAGTGTGCATGGGAGAGAACAGGTGAAATTCGAGTCGCTACTGAACCATGGCAATTGGAAGGCATGGAAGATGAAGTAGAGGAACGAAATGCACTTGGTGACGCAGTTGTATTTTTTAATCAAGAACAGATAAGAGCGAAGATACACTCGCCTATTTATTTGGGCGCTATTTACGATAACGATGGAACTGCGTTAGTTGATCCAGCACGGCTGGTTTGGGGTTTAGAACGGGCATGTATTTCGCTGGGTGTTCGAATTTTCGAAAATACCAAAGTGGAATGGCTTGAGCGGAAAGATAATCAAGTGATTGTGCATACCCCATATGGCCAGATTGCTGCCAACAAAGTTGCCTTAGCCACAAATGTGTATCCATCACTAGTTCGTAGTGCTCGTAAGTACATAATTCCGGTCTATGACTATGTGTTAGTAACTGAACCGCTTACTCAAGCGCAGCGCGAAAGTATTGGTTGGGATGGTCGTGAAGGGATCGCTGACTCTGGTAATCAGTTCCACTATTACCGACAAACTACCGATGGTGGAATCCTTTGGGGCGGTTGGGATGCGATCTACAACTTCCGAGGCAAGGTTCGCCAGGAGTACGACTTCCGTGCCGATACCTATGCAACGCTGGTTACCCATTTCTTGAAGACCTTTCCTCAATTGGCAGGCATTAAATTTACGCACGCATGGGGCGGTGCTATTGATACCTGCACCCGTTTTTCACCTTTCTGGGGAATCTCTCGGGACAAGCGAGTTGCCTATGTGCTGGGCTATACCGGCCTTGGTGTTGGTGCCACAAGATTTGGGGCGGCGACCATGTTGGATCTGCTTGATGGTCGGACTACGGAGCGAACCAAACTGAGCATGGTTAGACGTAAACCCATTCCGTTTCCACCAGAGCCATTTCGGTATCTTGGAATTCAATTGACCAGATGGTCGATTAATCAGGCCGACCAAAATGGTGGCAAGAGAAATCTTTGGCTTAAAGTGCTTGATCGGTTGGGCTTGGGCTTTGATTCCTAGCGTTTCGTATTAAGGTCATCCTGTGACTCGACTTGGCGGAATGTACGGACCGGATATCACTTTCCTCGGTGTTGAGCGTTGCGATCTTGATGATCCAGCCTCATTTGCAGATGCAGACATTGTGATCGTCGGAGCGCCCTTCGACGGTGGCACTTCGCATAGATCTGGTGCTCGCTTTGGTCCGCAAGCCATTCGCAGCGCTGACTATTTGCCACACGATGGTTCGCGACCGCATCTTTCGTTACGTACCGATGGCCTTCGAGATTTGAAGGTAGTTGATGCCGGTGACCTACTGATGCTTTCGGGGGAGACCGAAGCTTCTCTCAAGGTCCTAGAAACTGCCACTTTGAAGATTGCGGCGGCGGGTGCGATTCCGGTAGTTCTTGGCGGAGACCACACGATTGCAGCTGCAGATGTAGTGGGAGTGGCCCGGCACATTGGCTGGGGTCGTGTCTCCATGGTTCATTTCGACGCTCATGCTGATACTGGACCAGATCAATGGGGTTCGCTTTATGGCCATGGCACTCCGATGCGCCGCTTGATTGAATCCGGCGCGATTCGTGGTGATCGATTCCTTCAGTTGGGTCTTCGTGGATATTGGCCAGAGCCAGAGACTTTGGACTGGATGAAAGATCAATCGATGCGCTCATTCGAGATGACTGAGATTGAGGCTCGTGGACTTGGGTCAGTGCTTGATGAGAGTTTTGCCATCCTCACCGATGAATGCGACGGAGTTTTTCTGTCGGTTGATATTGATGTGGTGGATCCAGGGATGGCGCCAGGCACTGGTACTCCTGAACCTGGCGGGATGACTGCTAGGACATTGCTCGAAGCGGTAAGAAGAATTTGCCTTGAACTTCCAATCGTCGGAATAGACATAGTGGAAGTCTCACCGCCGTATGACCATGCCGACATCACCGCGCTTTTGGGCAACCGAGTTGTTCTAGAGGCATTAAGTGCTATCGCCCGTAGACGCAAGGATCTCGCCGCTCATGGTCGTATCACCTACGACCCTAAACAGAACTTGCTTGATCGTTAGGAAAGCGAAGCGATCGCTTTCTCAATGATTTCTAGGGCCTCAAGAAGAAGTTCTTCTGGCATTACCAATGGTGGCAAGAACCGTAGAACGTTTCCGTAAGTTCCAGCGCTCAAAACCAGAACGCCTTCTTGTTGGCAGAATTTTGTAATAGCGCCAACGGCATCTGGGTGTGGATCTTTGGTCCCTGGCTTTACCAATTCGATTGCGATCATTGCCCCGCGCCCGCGAACATCTCCGATGACTGGGTACTTCTTCTTCATCTCATCAAGGGCTGGCAACATGATTTCGCCGATGCGCTTGGCGCTAGCGGTCAGATTGTTTTCCTTGATTGTTTTGATCGCTCCGATTGCTGCGGCACAAGCGATAGGCGAGCCACCATAAGTGCCGCCAAGACCACCTGAATGAACACTATCCATGATCTCAGATCTACCAGTGACAGCCGATAGCGGAAGCCCACCGGCGATGCCCTTGGCGGTCGTAATCAAATCAGGAATGACGCCTTCATCATCGCAAGCAAACATGTCACCGGTTCTAGCAAAACCGGTCTGCACTTCGTCTGCTACAAAGACGATGCCGTTCTTCTTGGCAAACTCAGCAAGGCCAGGCAAGAATCCCTTTGGCGGAACAATGAAACCGCCTTCACCTTGAATTGGCTCAATAACAATTGCCGCTACATTCTCGGCGCCGATTTCCTTTTCAATCTTGTGAATGATTTCATCCAACGCTTCTTTTGTGATGTTCTCCTGCGAACCCAACCAACGGTATGGATAGGCCATTGGCATCCGGTAAACCTCGGAAGCAAATGGCCCAAATGAGTGCTTGTACGGCATTGACTTCGCCGTCATTGCCATCGTCAAGTTGGTACGCCCGTGATATGCGTGTTCAAAAACCACTACGGCGTCACGCTTTGTGTATGCCCTGGCGATCTTGACCGCATTCTCCAAAGCCTCTGCGCCTGAGTTGAATAGGGCGCTCTTTTTTTCATGGGTACCTGGGGTCATTTCGTTAAGCGCTTCGCACACTTCGACGTAACCCTCGTATGGAGCAACCATGAAACAGGTGTGCGTGAAGGCAGCAACTTGATCCTGAACGTTTTTCACAACGTGATCAGCGCTATTTCCGACATTGACTACTGCGATTCCAGCACCCATGTCGATAATCGAGTTGCCATCCACGTCGACGATTACGCCGCCACCGGCAGCGCTGACAAACACTGGCATGGCCATGCCCAAGCTGGCCGAGACCGCGTTGGATCGTCGCTCAATGAGGGCTCTGGATTTAGGTCCAGGGATCTCGGTTACTACACGACGTACTTGCGGAAGGGATGGCCCGCCACTCATGGTTTCTCCTAAAGAATTTGGGTTGAAAAACTAGCATCAACTTATCCTAAGGCGAGGTTAGGTAGCACATTCTTGGGCAATCACTGCCTGATTCTGCGAAGATGACCAGGTGACAAGTGAGCGCCGTCGAATAGTGGTTCTGGGCTCAACCGGCTCTATCGGCGTCCAAGCACTTGAACTAATCGCCCAACATCCAGATCGTTTCGAATTGGTCGCCCTCTGCGCCAATGGAACTCATGAAGATCTTTTGATTGCCCAAGCTAGAGCCAGCCGGGTCACCCTGATCGGGGTGGCGGATTCGAAAGCCGCCGCTCGAATTAGAGCGGCCTTGCCAGGAGTTACGGTCATCGACGGGCCAGGCGCTGCCGAAGAGGTTGCCGCTAGCCCGACAGATTTGGTGCTCAACGCCATCACTGGATCCATTGGCCTTCGACCCACGCTTGCTGCCCTAAAAGCGGGTTCACTATTAGCTTTAGCCAATAAGGAATCTCTGGTGGCCGGTGGACCACTAGTTAAGGCCGCGGCCAAGCCAGGCCAGATCATCCCAGTGGATTCAGAACACTCAGCCCTAGCCCAGGGCCTTAGGGCGGGATCTCCTAACGAGGTCAGCAGATTGATCCTGACCGCCAGCGGTGGCCCATTTCGGGGTAAAACCCGAGAATTCCTGGCCCAGGTGAGCCCGACCCAGGCATTGGCTCATCCCACCTGGCAGATGGGGCCGGTGGTAACCATCAATTCGGCCACCTTGGTCAATAAGGGGCTTGAGTTGATTGAGGCGCATCTACTTTTTGATATTCCATATTCAAAAATCGAAACGGTGATCCACCCACAATCGATCGTGCACTCGCTCGTCGAATTTGTGGATGGTTCAACAATTGCCCAGGCCAGCCCACCGTCCATGCGGATTCCGATCGCCCTTGCCATGGCTTGGCCAAACCGGATAACCCAAGTTGCCCCAGCTTGCGATTGGCGCAGCGCCAGTTCTTGGACTTTTGAGCCGGTTGACCATGAAACATTCCCGGCTCTTAGCATTGCTCGCCGAGCCGGCCTTGCTGGGGGCCTTGCCCCGGCGGTCTTTAACGCGGCAAATGAAGAATGTGTCGAGGCCTTCCTTTCTGGGCAGCTTAGTTTTCTTGGAATCTCCGACATTCTGGGTAGAGTGGTTGAAGATTTGATCAACGGTGCCAATAGCATTCCTCGTGATGTCGCCGACATCGTCGAGGCCGAAACTGGCGCTCGAACAAAGGCCCGCAGGTTGATTGAGGAGATGGCGAAGTGATGGTGATAGGCGTGCTGGCCTTTGTGGCCGCATTGATTATCTCCGTCATGCTCCACGAGGCGGGCCATTTTTTTATGGCGAAACGTTATGGCATGAAGATCACTGAATTTTTCGTTGGTTTCGGTCCCCGATTGTTTTCACGGACTTATGGCGAGACTGAATACGGTGTCAAAGCAATTCCAGCCGGTGGCTATGTTCGAATAATTGGAATGACCCCATCCGAATCACTGGTCTTGGAAGATGAGCCAAGGGCTTTTTACCGAGCCTCTACTGGGAAGAAAATCGCAGTGTTAGCGGCTGGGTCTGTTACACACATAGTCGTTGGCTTTCTTTTGATTTATTTACTTCTTGCTGGAGTCGGGGTCAGCGCGGAAAGCACAACTTTGGGCGGGGTTGCAAAGTGCCTATCCACATCAGGAAGCGGTTCTTGCACAATAACCTCGACGCCTTCACCTGCCCTTGCTGCTGGATTACTGGCAAAGGATAGAATCGTCGAACTCAATGGCGTTAAAGTGGACACCTGGGCGACAGCGGTAAAGATTATTCGAGATGCAGGAACTAATCCGCTTCGAATCACAGTGGAGCGAAACCACCATTTAGTCACAGTGGATGTGACCCCTGCGCTGGTGGATGGGCACGGTGCTATTGGTGTGTTCAGCGAAATCGCTAATGCTCGTGAAAATCCAATCGTGGCCATAAAAGATGCAACCCTTTCTACCTGGAAAATGACGACGCAGAGCGTGGTTGCGCTGATTGGAATGCCAGCAAAGATTCCTGCTCTATGGGGTCAAACTTTCGGGCACCAGCCAAGGGATGTAACTGGGCTGGTTGGGGTAGTTGGAGTTGCCCGCGTCTCAGGTGAGGCATTCGCTGCCAACGACATGACTTGGAACGAACGTATCGGTGCTTTCATTCTTATCCTGGCTGGTCTGAATATTTTCATTGGAATTTTCAATGCGCTTCCATTGCCACCGTTAGATGGTGGACATATTGCCGTGGCTCTGATCGATAAGTGGCGAGTAGTGAGAGCCCGCCAACGTGGGTTGCCCAGACCCGCAGCTTTTGATGTGGCTTCTCTTATGCCAGTAACTTTGGTGGTGCTTGGCGTGCTGGTGAGTTTGTCATTGCTATTGCTGGCAGCAGATATCGTTAATCCAGTACGGCTCAACCTCTAAGAGTGCGGGAAGAAACATGGCAGTTGATCTTGGTAGTCCCGCGGTTCCGTTAAAGCCGCTTGCCCAACGTCGAGTCAGTCGTCAAATTAAAGTTGGGTCGGTACTTGTCGGTGGAGACGCGCCAGTTAGCGTCCAATCGATGACTACTACTCTCACTTCCGATGTAAACGCCACTTTGCAACAGATAGCTGAATTGACCGCCGCAGGATGTCAGATTGTCCGGGTGGCAGTACCAAGTCAAGATGATGCAGATGCATTGGCCAGTATTGCGAAAAAATCTCAAATACCAGTCATCGCCGATATTCACTTTCAACCTAAATATGTATTCGCGGCAATTGATGCCGGGTGCGCCGCAGTACGCGTCAACCCAGGAAACATCAAACAATTCGACGACAAAATTAAAGAGATAGCCAAAGCGGCAGGGGATGCTCATATTCCAATTCGCATCGGGGTGAATGCTGGCTCATTAGATGCTCGGTTATTAGCCAAATACGGGAAAGCGACTCCCGAAGCATTAGTTGAATCAGCGCTCTGGGAGTGTTCGTTATTTGAGGAGCACGATTTTCGCGATATTAAAATTTCGGTTAAGCACCATGACCCGGTAGTGATGATTCAGGCCTATCGCCTGCTGGCGACGCAATGTGATTATCCGCTCCATCTCGGAGTAACAGAAGCCGGACCGATATTCCAAGGAACCATCAAATCGGCTGTTGCTTTTGGTGCTCTCTTAGCTGAAGGCATCGGTGACACGATTCGAGTATCGCTCTCAGCCCCGCCAGTAGAAGAAGTCAAGGTTGGCATCGCCATTTTGGAGTCGTTAGGGCTTCGTCAACGAAAATTAGAAATCGTTTCTTGCCCATCTTGTGGTCGTGCTCAAGTTGATGTGTATTCACTTGCTGAACGAGTTCAAGCTGGACTCCAAGGGATGACGGTGCCGCTGCGCGTTGCGGTGATGGGTTGCGTAGTCAATGGTCCAGGAGAGGCACGCGAAGCTGACCTTGGAGTGGCGTCGGGAAATGGCAAAGGTCAAATATTTGTTAAAGGACAGGTCATAAAGACTGTTCCCGAGGATCAGATCGTTGAAACGCTAATTGAAGAAGCAATGCGGTTAGCTGAACAGATGAGTGCTGAAGGGGTTGAATCCGGGGAGCCGAGTGTCCTGGTTCAATGATTCAACCAGCCCGTCTGCTTGAGCCGCAGGAGGACCTTGCGGATCAGATTCGCGCAGTATTGGATCAAGACCCAGTGGCCAATTGCTTTTTATATTCACGCCTTGCCCCGTTACTTGAAAACCCTTGGGATCCAGATCAATCATTATCGAATTTGCTTGGTGGTGATGTTTGGCTCTACGAAGAAGATGGCAAGTTGGAGTCCCTTTGCTATGTGGGGGCAAACCTGGTGCCAACTGCAGCTAGCGATGCTGCGATTGAATCGTTTGCAATGCGGGCAAAGCGATCGGGCAAACATTCATCTTCGCTCCTTGGTCCAAAAGAAACTGTTTTAGCCCTTTGGGAACGGTTGGAAGAATCTTGGGGTCCAGCTCGGGCAGTTCGCGAAAATCAACCATTGTTAATGATTGACCATCCGGCGAATGTGACCGGTGATCCCTTGGTGCGAAAAGTGGAATTAGGAGAACTCACTCCCTTTTTTACCGCAAGCGTGGCGATGTTTATTGAGGAGTTGGGTGTTACGCCAATTGGAGCTGATGGCGGAGCCCTTTACCAACTTAAAGTCGCGGAATTGATTCTGGCTGGTTTCGCCTTCGCCCGCTTTGATGGCAGAGAGGTCATCTTTAAATGCGAAATTGGCGCCTTGTCGCCAGATGCCTGCCAGATTCAAGGCGTCTGGACTAAGCCCACTTGGCGCGGCCAAGGAATTGGAACGCACGGCTTGGCTGCAGCCGTTGACCTTGCGCTTGGGTTCGCGCCCAAAGTCTGCCTATATGTAAATGATTTCAACACTGCAGCCAGGCGTAGTTATGACAAAATCGGGTTTCGCGAGGTGGGCGCGTTCGCATCGGTTCTCTTCTAGGTAGGCTTAGAGCCTTAATCTAAGGAGTCGCCCGTGTTACGAATGTCCTCGCTCTTCCTGCGCACCCTGCGAGAAGACCCGGCAGATGCCGAAGTAGCGAGCCATCGACTCTTGGTGCGAGCTGGCTACGTACGTCGAATCGCCGCAGGCCTTTACTCTTGGCTGCCGCTTGGGGTAATCGTGCTTCGCAATATTGAAAATATTGTTAGGCAAGAGATGGACCGTGCCGGGTTTCAGGAAGTTCATTTCCCCGCGCTGTTGCCACGCGAACCATATGAACGCACCAATCGTTGGAATGAATACGGCGATGCGTTGTTCCGGTTGCAGGACCGTAAGGGCGGCGACTATCTCCTAGGGCCAACCCATGAAGAAATGTTCACCTTGATGGTCAAGGGAGAGTACTCCTCGTACAAGGACGTGCCACTGGTCATCTATCAGATCCAGACCAAGTACCGCGATGAGGCTCGTCCGCGAAGTGGAATCATCCGCGGGCGCGAATTCATCATGAAGGATTCATACTCCTTCGACATCGATGATATGGGTTTGGCGTTGTCTTACGAACGCCATCGCGATGCCTACATTCGTACTTTTGATCGCCTTGGTTTGAGTTATTCGATTGTTGCTGCAATGTCAGGAGCGATGGGCGGTTCGCGCTCCGAGGAATTCTTAGCTCCTTGTGATACTGGTGAAGACACCTATGTGCTCTGTCAGAAATGTGGGTATGCGGCAAACGTTGAAGCGATGACAACCCCAATTCCGACGCTCACCAATGCTGGCCAAATTCTGGCCATGGAAATTTTGGATACCCCGAACACGCCAACGATCGATTCGCTTGTCGAGGTCTTGAATGCTCGTTATGGCGGCGGTTTCACCGCTGCTGACACCTTGAAGAACATTTTGCTCATGGCCGATGGAAAGCCGATCTCAGTCCTAGTCCCAGGGGATCGTGAAGTCGACTTAAAACGACTAGAGGCCAACCTTGCAGGTGTTGATGAGTTAAGGCTCTTTGACGAAAGTGATTTTGCCTCACGCCCCAATTTGGTTAAAGGATATGTAGGACCACAAGATGCAAAAGCTCTTGGGCTACCTCTTTATGCAGACCCAAGAATTGCTGAGGGGACCAGTTGGGTGACTGGGGCCAACCAGAAAGACCGTCACGCACGAAATGTTGTGGCTGGTCGGGATTTTGAAATAGATCAATATGTTGAAGCGGCCGAAGTGCGTGCTGGGGATTCGTGCCCACAATGCAATGAACCTGTTGTCATCGATCGAGCCATAGAAATCGGCCACATTTTTCAACTCGGGCGAAAATATGCTGAAGCATTGGACCTCACGGTTCTTGATGCAGATGGCAAGCAGCAAGTTCTGACCATGGGTTCTTATGGGATCGGTGTTTCGCGAGCGGTAGCCGCGGTCGCCGAGCAGACCAACGATGCGCTCGGACTTTGCTGGCCGCGCGAAGTCGCCCCTGCCGATGTTCATCTGGTTGCTACCGGAAAGGATGAACTGCCATTTGAAGCAGCAGAAAAGTTGGTTGCCGAACTTGAAGAACGTGGACTAAGGGTTCTCTTTGATGATCGACGAGACGCTAGCCCTGGCGTGAAATTTAAAGATGCTGAATTGATTGGCGTTCCAACAATTGTGGTTGTTGGAAAGGGATTGGTTTCAGGGACGATCGAAGTTCGCGATCGCAAGACTGGTGATCGAAGTGATGTTGCGATTGCGGAGGCAGCAGCAGTAATCATTGCGGCCTGCCAGTAAACGATCATGCACTATGACGTAGTTCATCTGATTTTCCTTGGTATCGCTGCCAGCAGCGCAGGATTTGTGGATGCAATTGCAGGCGGTGGCGGATTAATTCAATTGCCTGCCTTATTGGTGGCTGCCCCAAAATTATCGATCGCTGAAATTCTTGGTACAAATAAGCTCAGTTCAATCTTTGGCACGACCAGCGCGGCTTTTGCCTATTCAAAGAAGGCCCGACCAGATCTTGCGACCGCGCTACCGATGGCTCTATCGGCCTTCGTGGGCGCGGCAGCCGGAGCTTCAGTTGCTACTCGAATTCCAACCGCATACTTCAAGCCGGTCATTCTGGTTTTACTGGTTATCGTCGGGCTATACACCTGGCGACGCCCGAGCTTGGGAGAATTGGAAGCGTTACGGTTTTCTGGTCATCGCAATACGGCGCTAGCCTCGGTCGTCGGTTTAGTAATTGGTTTTTATGATGGAATTTTCGGTCCAGGGACCGGATCGTTTTTGATTTTCGTGCTGGTCGGCTTGCTTGGTTATGCATTTTTAAAAGCATCAGCAACGGCAAAGATCGTCAATGTTGGAACTAATGCCGCGGCCTTGCTGGTCTTCGGAATTCATGGCGCGATCCTGGTCTGGCTGGGTCTATTTATGGCTATTTGCAACGTCGCCGGTTCGGTGGTGGGCGCACGCCTGGCCATCAAAGGCGGCTCTGCCCTAATTAGGAAAGTTTTTCTGGGAGTGCTGACGCTCCTAGTGTTAAAGCTGGCTTGGGATACTTTTCACCTCTGATGCCAACTGAGCCAGTCTGGTTTCCACCCCGGCTAAGAAGCTACGAGCCTGCTCTGCGTTTCCCAGGTCGCTTCCCAAGTCGTAAGCAATGAGTGCGCCAACCGGTGCTACCCCGACCACCCTAAGTTCGTTGGCTAACTGATCCCGCTCTCGCTTATGGGTAGCCAAAACCTTTCTAGCCAGCACTTGCTCGGCTTCAGGTAGTAACCAAGCGGCCCGACCATATGCCCAGATAGCTGCATGCTCGCCAGCCAAGTAGCGCTGAAGCGAGGCGATTGCCAAAGCTTTGGAATCTGGCGTGGGCGTACTGGTTGAGTCCACATCTGTTGGCCGGCTTGCGTTGGTGCAGCCGCTAAGCAGGAGGCCAAGACTTAGGGCCACCGCTCCTGCCAGCCTGAATCGAGAGGTCACGGAGGAAAGGATGTCACGTCGAGGCGGTAGTCTTTGCGCAGTAGAACTTGAGTTGGGTTCACGGATTGCAAAACTTCACATGGAGGCAGATATGGCAGATATGTCTAGGACCGCCGAGTTGATTGCCTCAGCCCTTACTCCGCTTCTAGTTTTAGAAAATATTGATCTTGAGGCCTTAGACATCACCCCCGCAGGGAAACGTAGAGTCATTCGCGTCATCATTGATAGCGATGACGGTCTCACTCTTGATCAAGTGGCTTCGGTTTCTAAAGATGTTTCCGCCGAATTGGACCGACTTGATGAAAGCGGCAAATTGGGCTCAATGCCCTATGTGTTAGAAGTTAGTTCGCCAGGAGTGGATCGTCCGCTAACCCTGGCCAGGCATTGGCGTCGAAACCTGACTCGTCTAGTTAAGTGCTCGTTGTCGGATGGGAACACGGTTTTGGGTCGCATTACCTCAATAGATGAGGATTCTGTTCAGTTGGAAGTTGATGGAGCTTTGCGGTCGATTGCATTTGAAGATATTAAAAAAGCTCATATTGAGGTCGAATTCAATCGGACAGGTGAAAAGTAAATGGATGTCGATCTTGCTTCGTTACGCGCACTAGTTATTGATAAAGATATTTCCTACGACCAGTTGGTCATTGCGATTGAAAGCGCCATCCTGAGCGCGTATCGGGCAACCGAGGACGCAGCTCAAAATGCCAGGGTCCATTTGGATAAAGAGTCAGGAAAGATTTCCATTTTCGTTCCAGAATTGAATGAGGATGGAGTTCTGCTCGGGGAAGAAGAAATTTCGCCCGCAGGTTTTTCCCGGATAGCTGCAAGTACGGCCAGACAAGTCATCGTTCAACGCCTACGCGAAGCAAACGACGAATTGATCATTGGGGAATTCAACGGGACCGTTGGCGATGTGGTTACTGGCGTGATTCAGCAGGGGCGCGACCAACGAGTAGTGCACGTGGATCTGGGAAGAATTGAAGGAACGATCCCTCCCCAAGAGCAGGTGCCCGGCGAGATTTATAAACATGGTCAATATCTGAAGTGCTTTGTGGTGGAAGTAAAGAGAGGGACCAAGGGTCCTCAGGTGATTCTTTCGCGTACTCACCCATCGTTGGTTAAGAAACTTTTTGCACTTGAAGTTCCTGAAATCGCAGACGGGACCGTCGAAATAAAAGCGATCTCGCGAGAAGCAGGGCATCGCTCGAAGATTGCCGTCTATTCGAATCGGGCTGGGGTTAATCCAAAAGGTTCCTGCATTGGTCCAATGGGGGCGCGCGCCAGGGCGGTTATGAACGAGTTGCACGGCGAAAAGATCGACATTGTGGAATGGTCAGAGGATCCAGCCAAGTTCTTGGCCGAGGCCCTGGCCCCAGCCAAGGTCAGCAAGGTTGAAATTGTTGACCTTGAAGCCCGCTCGGCTCGGATAACCGTGCCGGATTTCCAACTCTCCCTGGCCATCGGAAAAGAAGGCCAAAATGCCCGGCTGGCGGCTCGATTGACCGGTTGGAAGATTGATATCCGCTCGGATGCTGCTCCAGCCGAGGCGGCGGCGGTAATCGTCGAGGCCTCGTAGATGGACCCGGCGGCGAGGCGGTAGACTTCGGCGTGATCGAGTTGGCTAGCATTTCGAAGGAGCCGATACGTACCTGTATCGGATGTCGAAAAGCCCAGCCAAGGTCGGATCTCTTACGTGTAGTGCAGGATTCAGGTCAGTTGATCCCAGATCCGCTGGCCAGAAAAACTGGTAGAGGTGCTTGGCTCCATCTTGAGTGCCTAGACCAGGCGGTAAGAAGGAAGGCGTTCAATCGAGCGTTTAAGTTCGGTGAACGCTTAGAAATCTCTCCGCTAGTGGAATACCTATCCCATGGGGGCGAAAGACGATGAACTCTCTATGAGCACCACCGGTAAGAGCACGTCCATGAAGTAGTAACAACGGTCACGCAGGCTTTGCGGACCGAGACAGGAGCATTGTGGCCAAGGTCCGCGTTTACGAGCTTGCGAAAGAACTGGGCATGGAGAGCAAGGTTGTCCTTGCCAAACTCCAGGAGTTAGGCGAGTTCGTTCGTTCAGCATCATCTACCGTTGAACCCCCCGTGGTACGCAAGATGCGAGAGCTGTATCCAGCTGCCGCGGCTGCGCCCGAGGCTCCAGTTAAGAAGGCGCCAGCCAAAAAAGCGGCAGCCAAGAAGGCCGCAGCCGTTGAGGTACTTCCTGACGTAGCTGCACCCGTAGCGCCAGTTGAGGTAGCGCCCGAAGTAATTGCCCCAGCTGCACCAGTTGAAGTGATTGCCCCCACCACACCAGCTGCGCCAGTTGCACCAACTGCGCCAACTGCGCCAAGACCTGGAAATAATCCGTTCTCATCGCCCACCGAGGCTCGGAGCATGCCACCTAAGCCCGCGGTACGTCCCGGAAATAATCCGTTCTCCACTCCTGGCATTCCCCGTCCGCCATCACGTCCATCGGCACCGCCGGCTAGACCAGGTGGACCCCGTCCAAGCGGTGGTCAAGGTGGCCCTGGTGGCCCAGCTCGACCAGCAGGTCCGGGTGGAGTTCGCCCAGGTTTTGCGGCTCGGCCACAGCGAACTGGTGGTCCAGTAGGCACCGGTGGGCCAAGTACCGGACGTCCAGCTTTCCCATCTTCTCGACCAAGTTCACGGCCAAGCGGGGCACCAGGTGCACCTGGTGCAGGTGCGCCAGCTGCAGCTCCAGCCGGTCGCGGTGGTCCTCCGGGTCGCGGCGGTCCAGGTGGCCGAGGCGGCGCAGCCGGTGCTTTTGGCAAGCAAGGTGGAAAGTCGAACAAAGCTCGTAAGAGTAAGAAGTTGCGTCGTGAAGAGTTCGACAATATGCAGGCACCACAACTTGGTGGCGTCATCATCCCTCGTGGCGATGGCTCGACCATTGTTCGAATGCCTCGTGGTGCTTCCCTATCTGACTTCGCCGAAAAGATTGATGCAAATCCAGCCGCTTTAGTGACTGCACTGTTCCACTTGGGCGAGATGGTCACTGCTACCCAATCAGTTGACGAAGACACTTTCGCATTGCTTGGTTCAGAGCTTGGCTATGACGTACAGATCGTCAGCCCAGAAGATGAAGATCGAGAACTTCTTGAAGAGTTCGACATTGATCTGGATGCCGAAATTGCAGCGCTCACGGATGAGAATCTGGTGGCTCGTCCACCAGTTGTCACCGTCATGGGTCACGTCGATCACGGTAAGACGCTCTTGCTTGATGCAATTCGTAACACCAATGTGGTCCGACGCGAAGCCGGCGGGATTACCCAGCACATTGGTGCTTACCAGGTTCACTCCATGCATGAAGGAGTGAATCGGGCGATTACCTTTATTGATACACCAGGTCACGAAGCGTTTACCGCTATGCGTGCTCGTGGTGCCAAAGTCACCGATATTGCAGTGCTAGTAGTAGCAGCAGATGACGGCGTGATGCCGCAGACAATTGAAGCGCTTAATCATGCTCAGGCAGCTGGTGTGCCAATCGTCGTCGCGGTGAACAAGGTCGATAAAGAGGGCGCAAACCCAGCCAAGGTTCGTCAGCAACTTACTGAGTACAACTTGGTAGCTGAGGAATACGGCGGGACGACGATCTTCGTTGACGTTTCAGCCAAGAGTGGTGTGGGTATCGAACAGCTCCTTGAATCGATCCTTCTTACCGCCGATGCCGCACTTGATTTGCGGGCAATCGCAGATACCTCGGCTCGTGGTGTTGCTATCGAAGCGCACCTTGACCGTGGTCGTGGCCCAGTGGCAACCATGTTGATCCAACGCGGAACGCTTCGCGTCGGTGATGCGGTGGTTGCTGGTGGATCCTTCGGCCGAGTCCGGGCATTGTTAAACGATGCCGGTGAACTAATTCAGAGTGCCGGTCCATCGGATCCAGTACAGGTACTTGGTTTCACCTCGGTGCCAAACGCTGGAGACAAATTCTTGGTGGCGGATGAAGATCGCACCGCCCGACAGATCGCCGAAAAGCGTCAGGCCGCTGAGCGAAATGCTCAAATGACCAAGGCTCGCAAGAAGGTTTCACTTGAAGACTTCATGGAGCAATCAAGAGTCGAAACTCTCAACCTCATCATCAAGGGAGACGTCAGCGGTTCGGTCGAAGCGCTGGAAGATGCTCTGCTCAAGATCGATGTTGGTACGGATGTAGAAATGCGAGTCATTCACCGCGGTGTTGGTGCTATCAACAACAACGACATCACGTTGGCTTCGGCATCAAGTGCAATTGTCATCGGCTTCAACGTTCGACCAGAACGTCAGACTGCTCAGTTGGCTGACCGCGAAGGTGTCGACGTCCGCTTCTACTCGGTCATTTACCAGGCAATCGAAGAGGTTGAGAAGGCTCTTAAGGGTCTACTTAAGCCTGAATTCGAAGAGGCATCGCTTGGTTCTGCCGAAATCCGAGACATCTTCCGTTCCAGCAAGTTTGGAAATATCGCTGGCTCGATTGTGCGCGATGGAGTCATCAAGCGGAATGCCAAAGCACGAGTGCTCCGCGATGGCGTTGTCGTTGGCGACAACTTACGGATCGAATCTCTGCGTCGATTCAAAGATGATGCCAATGAGGTACGTGAAGGATTTGAGTGCGGTATCGGACTTGGAACGTTTAACAATCTCGAGGTTGGAGATATTGTCGAGACGTTCGAAATGCGTGAGAAGGTGCGTTCATAACAATGACCCAATCGCAGCGGGCTCGTAAGGTCTCAGATCGCATTCGTGTGGTCGTAGCTGAGATGCTCGAGCAGAAGATTAAAGATCCGCGGCTTGGGTTTGTCACGATCACGGACGTGCGAATTACTGGCGACTTGCAGCACGCTTCGATCTTCTACACCGTTCTTGGTGGCGAAGACGAACGTGCTGCGAGCGCGGCAGCTCTTGAAAGTGCAAAGGGTTTGATCCGTTCTGCGGTGGGTAAAGAAATTGGTGTTCGGTTGACCCCTGCACTTGAATTCATCCCCGACGCTATCTTGGAAACAGCAGCTCATTTGGAATCGGTATTGGCCGAGACTGCTGCGCGTGATCAGGAAATTGCAAAGGCCAGCGCCGGTGCCTCTTACGCTGGGGACGTAGATCCATACAAGGCGCCCCGAATCAAGGAAGCGCAAGACGACGAGTGAATACTGATGGCCTGGTCATCGTCGATAAAGAAAGCGGCTGGACCAGTCACGATGTAGTAGCGCGAATGCGCCGGATAGCTGGTACCAGGCGAGTAGGTCATGCAGGAACACTGGATCCAATGGCTACTGGGTTATTACTCCTTGGCGTGAATCGAGCAACTAGATTGCTTGGCTATCTGTCGGATAAAAGCAAGACCTACGAAGCCACAATACGACTTGGCTCAACCACCATCACCGATGATGCAGAGGGCGAAATCCTGGCTCAATGCACTGCGCTAGAACTTGCCCAAGTCAGCGATGAACAAATCATTGATCAGATTGCAAACTTTAGAGGCGACATACATCAACGCCCTAGTTCGGTTTCGGCAATAAAAATTGACGGTAAACGTTCCTATGCCAGAGTTCGAGCTGGTGAAGTTGTGGAGTTACCCGAGCGTGAAGTGACTATCTATCGATACGAGATAACCTCGATTGCTCGCACCGATTCCTATCTGGATATTAAAGCCACCGTTGAATGTTCTTCAGGTACCTATATCCGTGCATTGGCTAGAGATCTAGGTAGCGCTCTTGGGGTTGGCGGACACTTGACTTCGCTTCGCCGTACCTCGATAGATTCGTTTACCTTGGATTTGGCCAAAAAAATTGGGGATTACGAAACCGATTTCACGCTGATGCCGATGGTTGAAGTTGCTCGTCGAGTTTTTCCGGTACGCACGATCACTGAAAAAGAACGCGATGTGCTTTCTCATGGCGGCAAACTTTCACCCAATGAGACCGATGCGGTGACGGCGGCAATCTTTGATGATTCACTCATCGCCTTAATCGAGAATCGGTTAACCGAAGCAAAACCAGTGGCGGTCTTTGTATGAAATCAATCCTGCAACTTCGAATCCTCTACGGACTTCCAATCTTGCTAGCGATCATTGCATGCACACTGTCCGCCTTGAATGGACGCACGCTCTACCTAGTGTTGGCCTTGCTCCTCCTGATTGCCGCGATAACTACCCTCCAACTGTTTACTGCCAAGATCAGGCGAACTGTGAAACAAGCACAGGACCAAGCGGGCGAGACGGCGATCTTGGCCGGGGCCCTCTTTTCCACGCTCTGGACAACCTTTGGGGCTGCATTACTAATAACCATCAAGCGCCACTAAGGTCTAGTGACTATGGGAATCCCATTCTGGTTCGGCAAGCAACCAGCGCCGGGAGTTGGCACTGTGGTGGCCATCGGTGTTTTTGATGGAGTCCACGTTGGGCATCGTCAGATAATTGCTACTGCAAAAAAACGGGCCACCGAATTAGGTCTGCCCCTAGTCGCGCTGACCTTTGATCCGCATCCGACCGCGGTTTTAGCTCCTAGCCGCCAACCGGCAATGTTGACCACGGTTGCCCATCGGGCCGAACTTCTCCTGGAGGCAGGAGCAGATGCGGTCGTAGTTTGGCCGTTCACTAAAGAATTTGCTGGCTATTCACCAGAGAAGTTTGTCGATGAAACATTAGAAGCCACCCTTGGTGCCCGGGCTGTTTTTGTTGGCGCTAATTTCACCTACGGACAAGGCGCCTCTGGGGGAGTCGAGCAGTTGCGCCAAGCTGGACAAAAGAGCGGGTTTGAAGTTGAAGTGATCCCGCTACTGGCCGGTGAACAGAAGCCTTTCTCCTCAACCCTGATTCGCAATGCGATTACCGAGGGGGAAATTCAATTGGCTTGGCAACTACTGG
>Ga0315270_10000226_pt1 | contig 32359 bp, 24 predicted proteins | sample C1_bottom_MG_FD_204932 | JGI IMG/M metagenome (GOLD analysis project Ga0315270, IMG submission 204932) | Sediment microbial communities from Yellowstone Lake, YNP, Wyoming, USA - C1_bottom | ecosystem: Environmental > Aquatic > Freshwater > Lake > Sediment | place: USA: Wyoming | collected... | reverse complement strand
CATCAGTAAAAATCGCCGAACTCGTTAAACGGTACTACCCGCACTTAAAAATTTACGCACGGGCACGCAATCGCCAACACGTGTATAGACTGCGGGACATTGGCGTTGACGTTGTCATTCGAGAAGCCTTTTATTCAAGCCTCGAAATGTCGCGCCAGCTGCTAACGGAATTCGGCGCCACTGACGAAGAAGCGATGACATTAATGGAACGATTTCGCATCCATGACGAAAAAGTTTTACTGAAACAGCAGCAATTCCACCACGACGAAAAAAAACTCATCGCCGCGACCAAGCAAGCGCTGATCGAACTCGAAGATCTCTTCGAGCAAGATGTGGTCATCGCCGGAAAGAAAAATGGCGAAGAGTCAGACAGTCGGTAAACCGGCGTCACAGCACGCCTACAGAGCTTCGTTACGCGACACGCACAGGGAATGTAAAGACTCTCGACACAGGCTTGTTCAGCACCAATATTTTGGTTACAGTGAATTTGTCGCGGATGACGCACTGCCCGCTCGGAATGCACAGGCAACAACATAGATGCAACCAAACCGAGCACGGGTATACAAATGCGTACAAGCCAAGTTCTACTTTCTTTATTGTTTTCTCTCGCAGCCTACCCTGCAGTAAGCGCAAGCAACCAGGTCGAAAAATTTGACGCAAATAATAAGTGTAACGCAACGGCGATTGACAAGCCGGTTCGACAGCAATTGGTCCGATCGCTACAAAACTACAATGATGAACTGAGCACAGTATTCAGCGAATACGTCCAAGAAAATCCCCGGGACGAGTCTATTCGTCTGCGTGTTTGCTTAATCGTTGAACCAAGCGGCAACGTGCAATCTATTAAATTATTTAGCAGCGCGCCGCAAGAAACCAAACTCAATAATGAGCTTGAGAACGTTTTGCAACGAGCAACGTTCGAGGGCTTATTTGACAGTCAGGCAGCGTTTTCATACACGCTTGAGCTGGTACCGTGAAAAACTAAACACGCGCAAACCTCTTGGCGATGTCAGGTACGTCCCTGTACCGAAACCAGCGCGCAAAAAAACTCAGTCGTTAATTTCTTCGCTACGCATCACCGAGCAGCCGACGCGTCACGCTACTCGCGCCGGAGCCTTGTGCTGACAACGCACTGGCGCCGTTGCTTTGGATCTGCGCACGCAAATGACCGGCTAATGCTAATGCCGACTCAGCGGACGAAATCGCCTTGCCGCCTACCGCCGCCCCAAGCTGTATTCCGCTGCTGCTCAATGAAACATTGTCGCCTGCAACCCCGCCACCAGACTGAGACGAGGCCGGCTTCGATCCGGGTGCGCGCTCACCTGTATTGGATGACTTGTTCGTGCCGAGGCCACGCGACTCTTGACTCAGTGCCTGTCGATTAATTGGTTCCGTCATACTATTTTCCTCCCAAGTGCCAAAACGTTGGCATACATCTGACTACTGAGGAGGTATCAGCAATATTCGGGCCAAATATCCGAGTCCAGACAAAAAGCCTAGCAACACAACAAACAGAGTTAACGCGGACGTTTTACGCCGCGGATCGGGGCAGCCTGCAAAGGATCTTCTGGCCAATGGTGTTTTGGATAGCGTCCTTTTAAATCGCGCTTCACCTCTTGATAAGTGTTAGCCCAGAAACTGGCCAGATCTTGAGTGACCTGAACGGGACGATAGGCGGGGGACAACAAATGCAGCTTCAAAGGCAGCCTCCCTGCTGCGATCGCAGGCGTCTCTCGCAAACCAAACAATTCCTGCAAACGCACCGCCAGCACTGGCGTTGCATCATTGCCGTAATCGATGGCGATCCGAGAACCGGTTGGCACAACCCAATGCGTTGGCGCCAATTCATCAAGCTGTTGCCGCTGGCTCCAAGTCAATCGCGCCGACAAGACATCATGAAGAACAATCTTCTGCAATTGATCCGCGTTACGTACGTTTTGTAGATATGCCCCAAGCCACTCATCCACTGAGCGCAACAGTGCGTCATTGCTCATATCAGGCCAAGACTCGTTGACGCCAGGGAAACGCGCGCCATCTTCGGTAAGTCGCCGCAACAACGCGATCCGCGCACGCAATTGCACCGCAGCGGCATCCCAATTGAGCAACGACAAACCGTGACTGCGCACCCCGCCCAGAACCGCGCGTAGTACTTGCGCTGGATCTGCACTTTGAATTGCCTCGTCGCGCAACACCAACTCACCAAGCCTAGTCAAGCGACGCGCGCTCACCGCACGTACTTTGTCGTCCCATAAAATTTCGCTGTTTGTAACTAACTGCGCCGAAAAATGTGTGAGCAATGCGTCTTTTGCTACGCGCGATCCCAACAAAATTTTCGCCTCTTTTGGATCACCATCAAGACGCGCTGCCACGACGAATTCGTCGCGCGCCAACAACTCCGTCTCAGCGACCACTGCACCGCGGCCGTTGCTCAACAAGAATCGACCGCGACTACCGCGCGCCGCGCCGATCCGATCCGGATAAGCGAACGCCAGTAATAAGCCAACACAATCCACATTCATTGCTTTACTCGGATCCCCAACCCCCAGCTGCCGAGCAAGATGCCGCGCCGTTTCGCGGACACGCAGCAGCGCACTGCGATCTACGCTGTGCGCGGAACCGCGCTGATCTTGCTGTAGCAGCTCCAAACGAATACTGATCTCGACAGGCAGTAAACGCGCAGAACCACGCAGTATGTCGCGTTCTTCGATCAACGCGGCTAGCGAACAAGCCATGTCGCCCCACCCCAATTCTTTGCCACGCAACAGCATGTGAGCCAAGCGCGGATGCACACCAAGCTCCTGCATTTTTCGACCGTGTAAGGTAATTTTTCCCGCTTCGTCGACGGCCGTAAGCAGCCGCAACAAATCTTTCGCTTGAGCCAGCGCAGCGGCAGGTGGCGGCGTAAGCCATGACATCGCCACCACATCATCGACGCCCCATTGCGCCAACTCTAACGCCAACGGAGCCAGATCGGCCGCCAATATTTCCGGCGTATTATTAGGCACCAGACCTTGCTGTTCGTGCGCGGACCATAGTCGATAACATATGCCCGGTTCTAAGCGACCGGCTCGACCCGCCCGTTGCGTCGCCGTTGCCAACGACACGCGTATCGTTACCAGGCGCGTCATACCACCGGTGACGTCGAACTCTGGCACGCGCATGAAACCAGAATCGATAACGACGCGAATGCCTTCGATCGTCAAGCTCGTTTCAGCAATCGCTGTCGCCAAAACGACTTTGCGCTCGCCCGGCGGCGGCGGCATAATGGCCCGTTCTTGTTCTTCAGCCGACATATTTCCAAACAATGGCTCAACGCGTACGTTTGACGGAAATCTCAACTCAGACAAACGACTCACGACTTGTTTTATTTCGCCAGTTCCTGGTAAAAACACCAGCACGTTACCATGCTCCGTTTCAAGTGCTTGCTGTACTGCGCGTGCAACGCGTCGATCGAGATAATGTTCGCTTGAAGTGAGATGTTGAGTTTCGACGGGAAAGGCGCGGCCCTCGCTGGTGATGATGGGAGCACTAAGCAACGCCGCTACCGGCGCCGCATCCAACGTCGCCGACATGACTAGGATACGCAACTCCGGCCGCAAGACTTGTTGCAACTCAATACACAAGGCCAACGCAAGATCACTGTGCAAATGACGCTCGTGAAACTCGTCAAAAATAACGAGACCGACACCAACGAGGTCAGGATCGCTTTGAATGAGTCGCGTCAGTACTCCCTCGGTCATTACCTCAATCCGGGTCGAGCGACCAACGCGGGTATCAAGTCGCATTCGGTACCCAACGGTTTCGCCGACAGCCTCGCTGAGTTGACTCGCCATATAGCGCGCCGCAAGCCGTGCCGCCAAACGTCGCGGCTCCAACACTAAAATACGCTGCCCAGTCATCCATGGCTCATTTAAGAGCGCGAGCGGTACGCGAGTCGTCTTGCCCGCCCCAGGGGGCGCTTGCAACACCAACGTACGTCCAAAGGCCAGCCGCGCACGTATATCAGGGACGAGGTCTTCGATGGGTAATTTCTGCATGCAAATAGGTATCGCTACGTAAAAAAATGTCGGTTGATTTTACAACGCCCCCCGCGCCAACCCCTCCGAAAATCATGAGTCTTTGTCTTTTAACGTTTTTTTAATTGTGGCAGCAATCTTGCTGCTCTGTCGTTCTAGGCGAAACAGGAAAGGTGCAACTCATGTCGAGACCGAATAGCGCTTTGGCTCGAAAAGTATCACCCCTGGTACTGACGCCTCCGGCCGCCCCAGCCAACGCACCGCGACAATCCCCCGGGCAAAAATTCGACCTTATCTTGTCCAGCCTTGACACACGACCGTTGAATCTCGACATCGTCGCACCGCGGCTCGGCAAGCTTTTTGGTGTATCTCCCGACACTATTGGACAGCTTTTGCGCCGCACGCCGGCACTTTTACCGGTGCGTTTAACGTGGTCGCAGGCCCAGGAACTTAGTCACGTCTTGTCTCAATACGGCGTGGGCGCTTTGCCGCAGCCGTCACTGGACTCCACGACTGCCAAGCCGGCGACACCTAGCCAACCAAAAAAATCGCCGACGCAGGCCCAGAGCCGCGCGCCGAGCACGCACGCTGGCCATAGCAAACGCGCACCACAGTCTAGCGATGCACGCATCGAAGTATCGATGTTGCGCAGTCTTGGAAACGCACTAGCCGTGTCGCTTTGTTTCTTCGCCTATGCGGCACTTTTACTCGTCACCGCCGCCACACTCGAATGGCACGTGGTAGCACATCAATATTGGCTTAACCCCCAACTTCCAGCAAGTTTCTCGTTTTTCTATTTCGCGCTGCTAATTTTGGGTTTTTCGATGTTACTACTCTTCCTCAAGCCCATTATTACGTTCACACAACGCGCCACGCCGCTTTGGCTAAGCGCTCCGGAGACAACACCTTTTTTAGCAAAATTCATGCTGGCATTAGAACAACCTGGTGCTCTACCGCTGCGCGTGAACGAACATCATTCTGCAATCGTCGCGCGGGTAACTCTTCGCTCAACACGAAGCCAGCCAGGCAACAAACCAGGCCCGACATTGGTCATTGATACCGCAATACCGGACCCATTGCATACATCCTACTTTTCGATCACACGGTTATTAGTAAAGTCACTGTCGCGAGCGCCTCTGAATCGAGCGCTTGCCCTGACCATCTGGAGTGAACAGGTGCGATTTGGTTTGTGGCACATTGCTTATGCCCGCGATCACTGGGACTTGGCCATCGAGGAACGGCTTGTACACAGCCACAATCTCACAGCCGCCGCACTACTATCTGTGGAAGCTGCGTTTTTATTGGGGCGACTCCCGCTAGTTGCGTTATACCAACTGTCGACGTTCTTTACACGGAGCCAAGTTCGGCTCGCCAACGTTGAATTTCTGCCCGTCGCGCGCACGCCCAAACGCAACCGCACAGAATAGTGGCAAGCTTGTCACCATTCGGATTATTCAAGAGGTTTCGGACGAGAAAGCGCGTAACCTTGAGCATAATCCACGCCAATCTCTTGAAGACAGCGCAAAATCGCATCGTTTTCGACAAACTCTGCAACCGTCTCTATCCCCATGACGTGCCCAACTTTGTTAATTGCTTCAACCATTGCGTAGTCCACTGGATCTTGAGCGATATCTTTGACGAAGTTTCCATCAATTTTGAGCAAATCGACCGGTAGATTTTTTAAATACGCAAACGACGACATTCCGCTGCCGAAGTCGTCCAATGCAAAACGACATCCAATCGAGCCCAGTTCGCGGATGAACGCCGTGGCCCGAGACAAATTTGCAACCGCCGCCGTCTCCGTCAGTTCGAAACACACTTTCTCTGGCGCAATGCGAAATTGCTTCAATTGGTGAATTACGAATTCTAGGAATTGCTCGTCAGACAACGTATGACCTGAGAGATTGATTGTGCAAAAGGCTAGCTTATCAAGCGCTTTGCATTTTTCACTTAACCAGCTAAACGCCCGCTTTACCACCCAGCGATCGATAGACGGCATCAAACCAAATCTCTCAGCCGCGGGCAAAAATGCGCCAGGCGGGACCAGTTCAATTCCGCCGTCATCTAAGCGCAACAAAAGCTCCACGCAGTACGAATCATTTTGCTCCCGCATTGGCTTGATCAATTGACTAAACAAAACGAAACGGTCGTTTTCCAGAGCTCGTTGCAAGCGCGTAACCCACTGCATCTCTCCATGTCTACGCGTCAACTCGGCATCGTTTGCTTGATAGACATGGATACGATTGCGGCCCGCATCCTTTGCGACATAGCACGCTGTATCGGCCTGGCTAAGCAACGTCGCCTTATCTAGCGCATTCTGACCAATTGCAACAACACCTGCACTCAGTCCCAACATGAAGATTTTGTCTTCCCAAACGAAACGAAAATCCCGAACGCACTCTCGAATCCGCGTAATAATCAGCACCGCGTCATCAAGCGAACAGCCTTCAAACAGCAAGCCGAACTCATCACCACCCAACCGTGCCAACGTATCGCCATCACGCAACTCATTCAGCAGCAGCCCACTCAGTTGGTGAAGCAGCTCATCGCCGGCGACGTGCCCACATGTATCATTGACGATCTTGAATTGATCGAGATCGAGATAACACAAAACGTGCGGCACATAGCCTTTGCTAACTTTTGCCAGCAAACGCTCCATGCGTTTTTCAAATTCGTAGCGATTAATTAATCCAGTCAACGGGTCATGGGTTGCCAAATAATCCATCCGGCGCACCATTGCCCGCGCGTCCGTGACATTACGAAAGGCAACTACCGCGCCAGTAACCTCACCTCTATCAAGTATCGGGTTTGCAGTGTATTGCACCGGAAACGCTTGGCCGTCGGCACGCCAGAACACCGCGTCGTCGGAACGAAAACTGCGTGCTTCAGCAATTGTTCGAAAAAACGCGCTCTCGCTTCGATCTATTGCAGCACCGGTTTCACTTCGATGATGAATCAGTGACTGCATATCACGACCCAGTAATTCATCCGGCGAATATCCCAACATTGCCGCCGCGGCACGATTGATAAAACAACACTTCTGCTGAAGATCAATACCGAAAATACCTTCCTCGGTAGACTCGAGAACCAATCGCAGCTGATCGTTCGCACGCTGCAATGCTAGCGCCGACTCGCGGGCTCGACTCAAATCATGGCGCGCAACAAGCGTTGCGACAGGGTGGCCGCGCTCGTCGCGAATAGCTCGGACCTGCACTTCGAAAGGTCGACCTGTCGGGTTAATTGGATCACCGGCCTCTACAGTAAAATAGGCGTCTCGATGAGCACGCCGTGCCACACAAATAGCACAGTCCTTTTCGTCGATATGCGGGTGCAAGAGCGTTTTTAATTTCTCGCCAACAGCCGCCTCTGGCGTGCGCTCAACGAGGCGAAAAAATGCCTGATTGGCGCGCACGATGCGGTCGTCCAAATCCACCACGTAGAGCGGATCCTGAAACACATCCATCGCTTGCGTCCATTCGCGATTGGCTTTTTCTAATGCGAAGCCGATGCGAATGCGCTCCAACTCAGCGGCAGCGCGACTCGCGAAAATTTGTAACGTATTTCGGACGCGCGCGAGATCCACCAGCGGCGCTCGATATAACACAGCGCAGAGCCCAATAGTTTGACCGCCCGAATCAAACAACGGCACGCCAACGTACGCTTCAACACCCATATCAACGAGCATTAAATCTTCGGGAAAAGAAGATTGCACGCCCCTGGCGTATTCGCACGTCAATTTACTCAGCACTTCATTACAGGGGGTGCCGGCAAGGTCATAGACGAAATTTTCCGCTTGCTGGCCATTGGCCGATACTGCAATCGTTCGAATCTTCCCTGCACCGCCGAATAATTCGCCAACAAACGCGTAGTCGGCGCCGATAACCGACGCAAAGTGCAAGACTAACGAACGGAAATAATTCTCGCCTGTTTTGGCCGATACCGCGCGCGCAATATTGAGTAGCTGATCCTGATAACGCTGAGCATCGGTGATGTCCTTGGCATAAACAACAAAACCAACACATCCGCCATCACACACAAGCGGACCGACTCGCGCTTGCAGCACGACAGCATCGCCATAGCCGGGAGGCACATATGCAACACCAATATTGCCTATTTCGCCAGATTCCCGCACGCTAGCAAGTAGGGCGCTCAAGCGTATCCGATCGGATTCTGGAAGGTAGTCTGCAATCAAGCTACCCACCACCGCCTTCATTGTTAGCAGCGAACCTTCGCGCAGATGATTGAGATAGCGAACTCTGCCGCCCACATCCAAAATAATCACATAGTCGATCGCCGCGTCGGCAAGAACACGCCAGTTTGCGGGATCTTGCGCCAAACGCTCCCAAGCTAGATCCTTGCTATTATCGGTCAATTGCGGCACGTAAAAACATCACTCGCGCAAAATTCGGAAGAACTTCGTAGAAGCAGCTCGAAAGTCGCCTTGGCAGCCTTCGGTTTTCATTCCACCCTGGTAGTATTAGAATCTATTTATGCAAATTGCAAGGATCAGTCACTGCCACGGGCTCGACTGAGCAAACACACCGTCTTCGGAGTCGATTGGCCACAAAACAATCGTAACCGAGCAACCTTGAGAAATCCGACTATGTCGTTCAAAAATGTCGAAGTAAAGAAAAAAGCCAATGTCTATTTTGACGGCCGCGTAACAAGCCGCAGCGTCGTCACGCCAAACGGTGAAATGAAAACACTTGGCGTGATGCTTCCCGGCTCGTATCGTTTTACCACCGGCGCCCCGGAAATTCTTGACGTCACCCAAGGAAGTTGTCGCGTAAAAATTGCCGACCAGGCGGACTGGCGTGACTACAGCGCAGGCGAAAGCATTACAATTCCCGGCAATTCACACTTTGAAATCGAAGTCACCCAGCTGTGTGATTACGTTTGCCATTTTGGCAAGTAAGCGTAAAAGCAACTCAAAGGCTCTTTAGCTCGCGACCACACATCGATTGCGTCCTTCCTGCTTGGCTTGATACAGCGCTTGGTCGGCGGCTTCAAAAACGCTATCTGGCGTCGACCCCGCTTTGAACTCGGCGATACCACAAGAAATGGTCACCGGCACCGGCGCGTCACGGTGCCGGAAGCCTTTCTGCTCAATACTCTGACGCAGTTTGTCCGCCACTTTTAAGCTCGTTGCCGCATCCGATCCAGGCGCGACAATTACAAACTCTTCGCCACCGTAACGTGCAATAAAATCCGTCTCGCGAATCTGTGACGCAAGCATTTTGGCGATCGACACCAAAACCTTATCACCCGCCTTGTGCCCGTAAGTATCATTAATTGACTTGAAAAAATCGACATCCCAAACCATCACGCTCACCGGCTCGTTAAAGCGCTTCCAGCGCAAAAACTCCTGGTCGATGCGTTCATCGTACGCGAGACGATTGAAGATTCCCGTTAATGTATCGCGCAACGCTTCACTGCGCTGCTCACGCACGCGATTTCTTAAGCTACTCGTTTCATCCTCCAGCTCGCGCAATCGATCCAGCAAAGCGCGCACCTTTTCGTCGGTCTGTTTGTGTCGATCATCTTCTGCGGCACGATAGGCATCCATGTGGCGTCGTATTTCTTCCAAGCGATCCTGTACCAGTTTTTTGAGCACATCCAAATCAGCAGCATCGCGCATTGTCGACGCAATGTGACTCACTTCCGCACTCACCGCGACGTTGAGCGCCTGCCCACTCATCCGCGATGCCTCATTTTCCGATCGCGTACCACTTAGCCGTTCATCCAACTCCTGCAATCGGGTGGTAAGCTGCGCGAGAAATTGTTCCAAATCTTCCTTTTCTCGTTGCACTTTGCGGCGCATTTCCGCTACTAAGTCACAGACACCTTGCAGAGCGCCGGGCAAGTCGGCCGCATCAATGGGCGCTAATAATTGTTCACGCAACGCCGCCAATTTTGCATCCAGCTCTGGCGGTAACGTTAATCGATCAAGCAGATTGATAAGCAATTCATTTGCATTAACGGCGGGTAACGACGCAGACGATTCCGTCTCTTTATCGCCACGTTTCAGGTCCGATTTTGCCCCAAGGTATATTGCTAAATCATTGGCGAATGCGCGCAATTGGCCGTGATCATCGATCGCATCTAGACGAGACTGAAACACGGCATCATGCTCACTGCCTCCGTGTTCATCGCGTCGATCGGCGAGCTCAATAAAAGGTTCGAGCAATATGCACGATTCTTCCAGGTTACGGCGCGTGTCGCCGTTGAGCTTCGGCGCAGCGACATCGACCGCAACGAACGCCGCCGTTTTTTGGCCGCCAAACAGGCGAGACCACCAACTATCAGAGCCTCCCGCCTGCACGGGTGCAGTTTCCGCTAACGCCTGGGCCAAGAGACGCTCGATCTCGGGCATCAATGCCGAAAGCTCGCTGGGGTACTTAACTTTGCTCAATTTTTTCCGCAACAAACGCGCATCGCGTCGCACCGCTCGCGGCCAAGACAAACTCTCAAACAAATTCGCCCACACTTGTGTCGGCGAACGTTGCTGACGTTTGCCACTGCGACCTTCTAACGCTAACAACGTGTCAGAAAGATGCTGTAGTCGGGATTGCAAGGTAATCTGGTCAGGGCGTTTTCGTAGCAATTCACGCAGCGACTTGAGTTGCTCATCCAGCTCCGCACTCAAACCTTCTGCGGCCAACGAAACACGACTGAGAGCCTTGGTAAGCAGCTCTTCGATTTGCGCCCAATGACGTTCTTCGCGCTCATATTTTTCTAGCTGCGCGAAATATTTCTGCTTCCACTGGGCTTCGCCCGCTTGATGCTCCGACATAGCCATCCCCCATACCGACATTCACCTGTATCGACCGCATGCTTTACATGTTGAATTACCAGAACAACGGCAATACGCTAGTCGTCGTCACACGTTCCCGTGAGACGCAGTGTGTCAGGGATTTACCGATTCCCCGTCGCCACGCGGCAAGATAAAAATGTAGGTAACGATGCTCACGATAGAATGCGAGCACGAAATGACGCATGCTATCCTTGCAATACAAAACTTCAAGTAGCTGAACCAAATGACCACACAAACAACGCCTATGGCAACGACAAAGCGGACAACAATAACGCGATGGATTGTTCTCTTTGCCTGCATCACCCTCACCGCCTGCGCGTCGTACCTACCGCTCGCCATTAAGGATGCGCCAGCAAACAATTTGAGCTTAGTCGAGGTTCGCGGCACGCCGGACAAATTCGTTGGTGCGTTCATTCGTTGGGGCGGCATTATCGCTAAAATCGAGAATAAAGAAACCGAGACCTGGATTGAAATTGTCGACAAGGAACTAACGCGATGGGGCCAACCCCGCAGTACTGACCACAGCAGCGGTCGTTTTCTTGCGCGCGTGGACGGCTTCTTGGATCCGTTGGTTTATGCCAAGGGCCGCGAAATCACGGTAAGTGGCAAAGTTGAACAGTCCGTTGTTAATAAAATTGGCGACTTCACCTATCTTTTTCCCGTCGTCGCCGTACAGCAATTTTATTTGTGGCAACCTGAGCCGGATGTCATCTACTACGATCCATGGCCCAATTGGTTCTACGATCCCTGGTATCCGTATACCCGATATCCCTATCGTCACTGGCGGTCGCCGCCGTAGTAACACTTTTACTATATCCACCGTGCGCGAGTTATTCGTTATTGGTGGCGGAGTCGTTTCGTGCCGCACGCTTCTCCAGCTCAAGCACCGCAATCGACTCGCAAGTGGGGTATTTGAAAATACTGCTATCTAGCAACAGCGGCGGCGCGATAGCCATGCCCTGGACAAAATCAACGCCGAGTTCTTCTAGTTTTTGGCGGATGGCTTCGCTCTCAACAAATTCGGCGATGGTGTGAAGCCCCATCACATGACCCACCTTATTGATCGCTTCGACCATGGCCAGATCCACTGGATCGACCACCACGTCGCGGACAAAATTGCCGTCAATCTTGAGAAAATCCACTGGCAGATTTTTGAGGTAAGCAAACGAGGACATGCCGCTGCCAAAATCATCCAAGGCGAAGCGGCAACCCAACGCTTTGAGCTGACGCATGAAGCTTTCCGCACGAGCCAGATTGGCAACAGCCGCCGTTTCCGTGATTTCGAAACATATTTTCGCGGGAGGAACATTCGTCTCACGCAACTCGCGCGTAATAAAATCGGCAAACGCATCATCCGTCAACGAGTGGCCTGATAAATTAATCGTGCAAAATTCAATAGAACTCAATTTGTCTAAATGTTGCCGCAACCACGCCAATGTTTTTGCCACTACCCATCGATCTATAGCGGGCATTAAATTGTAACGCTCCGCAGCCGGCAGGAAGACATCCGGACATACGCACTCACCGGCCTCATCTTGCATCCGTACCAAAATTTCGAAATAACGATGCGGCGCCGAAGAGACTTGCTTAGTGGAGCGGATACACTGATAAAACAAAACAAAACGATCATCTTCCAACGCGCTTTGCAACCTCGCCACCCATTGCATCTCGCGGTGTCGCCGCGTGAGATCGGCGTCGTCCGATTGATACACATGCACGCGATTGCGGCCACTTTCTTTGGCCAAATAACATGCGGCATCCGCGTTGCCCATGATGCTCGCCGGCGTCTCAAGTGCGCCGCAAATAGGCACCACGCCAACACTGGCACCGATAGTAAAGTTCTTTTCCGCCCAGACAAAGCGGTACTCGCGCACGAGTTGCCGTAAGCGCGCCAGCAAAGCCAGAGCAGCCGACAATGAGCACCCACGCAACAACAAGCCAAACTCATCGCCGCCTAAGCGTGCCAAAGTTGAGCCGGCAGGAATATTGGACTGTAGTAGCCCACTCAATTGATGCAACAACTCATCGCCAGCGGCATGACCACAAGTGTCATTTACAACTTTGAATTGATCTAAATCGAAATAACACAAGACGTGCTCCGACTGGTCATGTAGTGCATCTTCGAGCAATGCACGCAAACGCCGCTCGAATTCATGGCGATTGAATAGTCCGGTTAACGTATCATGCGTTGCCAAATAATCGAGTTTCCGCGTCATAGCGCGCGTTTCCGCGATATCGCGAAACACCACCACCGCGCCAATGACGCGACCTTGATCGAAAATTGGATTCGACAAGTACTGTACAGGAAAACACGTTTTGTCCGCGCGCCACAACACGTCGTCGGCAGACGCAAAACTGCGCCCTTCCGCAATAGTCTTCAGCATGGGACACTGCTCGCGCTCATAAGACGAGTGATCTTCCCACGCGTAATGAATCAGACCGTGCAGATCCTTGCCCTGAATTTCGTCTGGCTGATAACCCAGCATCGACGCCGCCGCACGATTGATAAATGTGCACGCGCCCGTCGCGTCTAAGCCAAATATTCCCTCACCGGTTGCACTCAATAGCAAATGAATATGCTCATTCAAACGGCGAAATTCCCGCTCCGTTTGCCGGACCCGGCTCAGGTCGCGCATGCACATTAAAATACCGATGACATTGCCGTGATCATCGCGAATCGTTCGCACCATAAGCTCGTTGGGGCGACCCGTTTTGTTGTTGGGATGATCCGACTCCATCACGATGTAAGTGTCGAGCCTTTGTTGCCGAGCCACGCAAACTGGACAGGGCACTTCTTCGCCAGCCGGATGCATGATGCTAGTAATCGTGCGCCCGATGACGTCTTGCGGAGTTCGGCCGGTCAGCTTGTAAAATGCTCGGTTGGCGCGCACGACTCGGTCGTCCAAATCGAGAAGATAAATACAATCTTCAAACGCGTCCATGGCATAGGTCCATTCCAAAGCGGACTTCTTAAACGCCGCTTCCGCCTGCACACGCGCCGTCGCATCAGCCATCATCAACACGGCGCCACGCTCGCCATTCGCGCCGTAGCTAACCGGTCTTACACACCAATCCCAATAACTCGCACCATCATGGCTCGCACCGCGGTTTAAGTATGCAGCGCTACCCACAGCAGCATGTCCTTGCGCAACAGCATTCTTTAACGCAACGCCAAACTGGCTGTTAACGGGTAACTGTTCGATGTTGCGCCCGAAAAGTCCTGATGCATGAGCGCCAAGCAATTCCGCGAACGCGCCGTTGAGCTGGACAATATTTAATAACGGGTCGACGTGAACTAGAGGAAACATTGTGTTGGCGAGCAACCCAACGACGAGCGCTTGTTCATTCGTGGAGTTCGTCATAGCACCAGCGCTACGCACCGTGATCAACGCACCCAGCGAGCCGCTCACCGGCAACGGGCTCACATCGTAGCTGACGCCATGCACAGACTGGTCTTGCGTCGCGAGCGTCGCGACACTCGCCAAAGTGTGCGCCACACTGGCTCCACTAATTCGTGCGCGATCGCCCCCCCATTGGGAGCACAACGCCGCCCAACTCTCGCCAGCAAATATACGCCAGCCACCATCGCCGACGACGTCGTCACGACGCCAGCCGAATAGCGCCTCCGCCGGTTTGTTAAACGCAACGATGATGCCTTTTGCATCCAACACAAACGCCGCCTCTGACAATCCCTCCAAGAGACGCTGATAAACCCAATGTCCTTGCATGCTGGCCCACCCTACTTTGCCGTCGCCCAAGCAAAAAACACCCGCACCGGTGACGCGGCGTACTCTGCGATCACTCTGGTTTCGGTTCTCGTATCTTTTCGTTTTTAACTTGTTTGACCCACTTTTTCCAGCGCCCAATTTTACTAAGCCGCGCTTGGCGGCACCTGATCACCCACCGTTACGTCAAACTACGCGCCGTCGCCGTACCGGTTACTTATGAGGCCCAGTTCACAAATCCAGGGGAACACACGGCCGACGGAAGCACAATCTGTGCGTCCGCGCATGTCCCCGACGCGCCCACTGCCGATAAGGAGAATAAGCATTTACTTACGGTGCCCCATGGCTGACATTATCCGATTGCGTCGTTGCCCGAAAGCGTTGATCGCGACCTTCACCCGCGCAGACCGTGTTTATGAAGAATTTACCCGCGTTCGCTTGCAGCTATGCCGCGAACCCAACGTAAAGCACGAATCCCGTGGCGCATCGCAACCCGTCTCGATGGAATCGGTACAATCCATCTTGGCGGAAGCCCTGCGAACCGGCAACTGGACAAAAGCCAAACGAGCGATTGACGCAATCAAGCGCCGCGGACGAATTCAAATCGTGCAACGCACAAAAACGGGCTAGGAACCTGTCCTACTTTGGCAAAGATGGGGGAAAAATAGCAAACCCTGGTCGAATCGAAACGCGTAAGACTTCGGACCACTTAGAAGTGCTCGTTGATAACGGGGCTGGCATGAAAGAAGGTCTGGCCATTGCTGGCCTGCACAAACAGTCGCAAAAAGATGTGATCGATCCCCACTCGTTCGTTTAAAGTTTCGCATGGAATCAAAAAGCTACGCTGCACAGGCATAGCATCCCGTGCATCAACGGTATGCTTGTCGAAGCGATGGTCGGCCAACATTTTCTCACGTAACAGATCTTTTGCCCAAACTTCGCATTCCACCAAGAAATGCGTATTGCCAAAATACGCCGCGCGATCGCTATTGAGATAATACGAGTAGTCAATGCGACAAATCGCGCCTTCGGGGAATGAGCTGCGCGTAATAGCAATCGTAACGTAATCAATGACCGACATTGGCGCTCCCGCTTCGCGGCTCCTGGCAAAAAACCTGGATTCCGTGTATCAACAGAGAATATGTTGCCATTGTAGCGAAACAATGCGCTTATCGCAGGAGTGAATTTCGTGGCCCACAATGGATGCAGTAGGGCCAGAGCCCAAGGTACGGTCGTTACGCGTTAATATTCCGCTTTTGCGCAATACGTTCAACGAGCTTAGTGAGCGCATTAAAGACATCATCAGGCCAGGGTGGCTTGTGAAGATAGGCACCATACTGCTCCACCAACCGCACGTTGTTACGATCATCCAAGCCAGTAAAAAAGAGGAATTCGATATTGGGATTTTTCTCGCGCATCTGCCGTGCTAGCTCAATTCCCATCATACCGGGCATGCACATATCCAGAATCGCCGCATCATATTGCGCGGGCGACCGCGCAAAAGTCTGCAACGCGTCCGTTACGTTGGAAAACGCGTCATATTTTAGACCCTTTAATTCGATAAAAGGAGACAGGAAATCGATTGTAGCCACGTCATCGTCGACAATTATAACTTGCATACCCGTCCCATCGCATCGTTCCGCACCCATTTACTGCTTCGGGCAAAAAACCGAATACTTGAGACAAAACCCCATCCCCATCGCACAATATACGCAAGGAATTTACTAGCGTGAATCCACTTTCGTCGCCCCACAACGTTCACACACATATGACGTAACCAATTTGCCGAGCTTGACATCAAACTGGGTCGTTTTTTCGACCTTCCACTTGTGGAACCCCGACTGGCATAGCGTTTTGCCACGATGCTTCTCGCTCGGCTTGGGTTTTTTAAACGGCAGTACATCTCCCATCGTCGCCTCCTCAAGTATGACCGTAGCCCAAACGGCCAGAGCCTGCCTTAATCCTGCATCGAATCATAACGCCTCGGTGTTAACATAGCAGCACGAACGCAGCCAACCAGCAATAACCGACACCAATCCAGCATGATTCAGTTTGACAACGTAACGCTACGCCGTGGCACGCAGATTTTGCTCCACGACCTATCCATGACCATTACGGCTCGCGCCAAAGTCGGTTTGGTAGGCGCAAATGGGAGCGGCAAATCCTCATTGCTCGCTTTGTTGCGCGGACAATTGGAGCCGGACGCGGGCTCTTGCACGTTACCGCCCAACGCGAAACTTGCTTACGTCGCCCAAGAAACCCCCGCCAGCGAAGACAGTGCAATTGACTACGTGATCGCCGGCGATGAGGCCTATACGCAATTACAAACTGAGCTAGCAGCGGCCATCGCCAGCGACGATGGCCCGAAAATTTCGCGGTTACAACAACAACTCGAAGATAGCGATGGGTACACCATCCGTGCCCGCGCAAGCAAAATTCTGCGCGGCCTTGGCTTTCAACCATCGCAACTGGATCAGCCCGTTAATTATTTGTCTGGCGGATGGCGCATGCGTCTTAATCTGGCGCGCGCATTACTCGCTCCATCGGACATCATGCTGCTCGATGAGCCGACTAATCACCTTGATCTGGACGCCATCATCTGGCTTGAGGGTTGTCTGCGCAGCTACAACGGCTTATTGCTACTTGTATCGCATGACCGCGATTTTCTCGACGCGGTCATCGAGCAAGTGCTGCATATCGAAAACCAGCAAGCATTTCGTTACACCGGGAATTATTCCGCCTTCGAAGGCATGCGCGGCGAGCGTCTCGCCCAACAGCGCGCATTGAAAGAAAAGCAAGACCGCGAAGCCGCGCACATGCAGGCATTTATCGCCAGATTCCGCGCCCAAGCGACCAAAGCACGACAAGCGCAAAGTCGAATCAAAGCCCTGGCGCGCATGGAAATCATTGCCGCCGCGCAAGTCGATTCGCCGTTTCACTTTCAGTTCAGTGACCCGGGCCGCTTACCAAACCCGCTGCTGACTTTTGACAAAGCGCAGATCGGCTATCCCGACAAAGTTGTGTTGCGTAACGTGGATATTTTTCTTTCGCCCGGTTCACGCGTTGGACTGTTAGGACTAAACGGGGCCGGCAAATCAACCTTGGTGAAATCTCTGGCGCAAGAGACAACCGTTCTCGCCGGCGTAACGGAGTTTGCCAAAGAACTGCGTTGTGGCTACTTCGCGCAACATCAGTTGGAACAACTTGATCCGGGCGCCTCTGCGCTACAGCATGTACAACGGCTCAGTCCACGAGAATCGGAGCAACGGATCCGCGATTTCCTCGGCGGTTTCGACTTTGCAGGCAACCGCGCGACGGCACCGGTAGCGCCACTTTCAGGCGGCGAAAAATCACGCTTGGTTTTGGCTTTGCTAGTCTGGCAAAAACCCAATTTGTTATTGCTCGACGAACCCACCAATCACCTCGATTTACAAATGCGCGAGGCGCTCACGATGGCGTTGCAGGAATTTGCCGGCGCATTGGTCGTTGTGTCGCATGACCGCCACTTGCTGCGCTCCGTGTGCGACGAATTTTGGTTAGTCGCAGACGGCGCCGTTACGCCTTTCGATGGCGATCTGGACGACTATGCCAAATGGTTGCAACAGCGCAGCAACGACAACCCAGCAGCAAGCGAGCCGGCCACGCCTACCTCGGGACCATCACGGCGTGATGAGCGACGCAATGCTGCAGTCGAGCGGCAACGACTGGCGCCGCTAAAACAATCCGCGAAATCAGCAGAGCAGCGCGTCACCAAAGCACAAACGCGCAAAGAAGCGATTGAAAAGCAATTGGCCGACACCACCTTGTACGAAGAATCCCGCAAAAGCGATTTAAAAAAACTACTAGCAGAACGTACTGCCATTGAACAAGAATTGTCCGTAGCAGAACATACGTGGCTAGAATTATTGGAGCAAGTCGAGAACGCTGAAAAAGCGTCCTCGAGCTAAAACGCCATGCAACAATCAACACCTCGCATTGTCATTCCTGAGCACGAACTCGAATTCGATTTCATTCGCTCCGGCGGTCCGGGCGGCCAAAACGTCAATAAGGTAGCCACGGGCGTACAGTTGCGCTTTTGCATCATCCATTCGCCGACGCTGTCTGAACCGCACAAAACAAGATTGCTGCAACTCTGCGGCAAACGCGTCAACAAGGAAGGTGTATTGGTTATCGAAGCAACTCGGCATCGATCGCAGGAACGGAATCGTCAGGATGCCATTGAGCGCCTACACGAATGGATCGCACAAACTGCCACCGCACCGAAGCGCCGCATCAAGACGCGCGTTCCGAGAAGCGCTAAGAAAAAAAGACTGGAAACAAAAAGTCTCCAAGGACATCGCAAGGCGTCGCGCCGTAAACCAGGCTTGGAGGATTAGCGATGGAGAATGTGTTGTGGTTGGTGTTGCCATTGTGCTTGTGGGCATTTTGGTTTGATAGTTTACGCACACGGGAAATCGCTCTCAATGCCATCCGCCACAGCTGTCGCAACGCGCGCGTGCAATTGCTCGACGACACCCTCTTTGTGCGCAAATTGAGGCTGGCCCGCGGCAACGCCGGCCACGTCCAACTGCGGCGCTACTACCGATTCGAATTTAGCTCCGAGGGAAACGATAGACGACCAGGCTATGCCATCTTACAAGGACGCCGCGTTGAAAATATTTGGCTAGAACAAGCCGAAGGAAAAACACTACAAGCTCAAGCCAGCACCACAGACGCCGAGAATAACGTGATCAAATTACCGTCTCAACCAAAATAAACTTGGCGCGACTATTCGTAGGTCAAAATCTTCTCGCGAATAGCAAATGTGCCCGGCCCAAGCTCATTGGTCACAACTTCGACCTTGCCATTTACCAACACTTGCACGCCGCTAAACGCTTTCTTGGTAACAACGATTTGCGCACCCAACGTATCCTGAATTTTCTTTTGCAGCGTTTCCAATTCTTGTGCGAGCGTCGTCAACTCTGCTTGCGCTTTTTCGCGCGCACGTGCGATCTTGATCGGCAAATCGGGCCGTTCCGGCCTCGGTTGATCTTGTAGCTGCGCCGTGAGCTGGCTTAGCTTTTCGATCTCATCACCGCGCTTTTGAATCAATAGCATCAGCTCATCGAAGCGCGCCGCTGCAACCGGATCCGCGCCCACCTCGATATGCGTTTTCACGTTCGCTGCAGAACCGAGCACTTGTGCATAGACACGGTCTTTAGCGCGAATGCGACCACCCATGATGTGGCCCTTTTTCGCATTCTCCATGCCAACCGTGACTTGCCCATTCGCGAGAACCACGCTGTGCGCGATCATCTCAGCGGCATCAACGTCGCCACCAGCGTCAATGTACGCGTTATTAAAGAATCGTGCTTTGACGCTGCCACGCGCCTTCAATAACGCCGCGTTAGGATTCAATTCACCGTCACTCTGTATTACTTCTCCGTGCCCTATGACGCCATGCGTAATAATTATGTCGCCGCCAGCCTCAATTTGACCGGCCTCGACCATGCCGCCAATTGTCACTGTTCCCGATGCCACGACGCGCATACCCACTTTCACATCGCCTGAAATTTGAATATCGCCTTCGAAATAAACATTACCGGTTGATAAGTCGACGTCCTTGATGTCCAGATTTTGGTCTACCCAAACTCCATTCTCGAGGACCCTCGGCATGCCGGGCAGCGTCGCGAGCAACCGGTTAGGATCGCGCGGATCGACCATTGCCCCCACCAGACCAACGGCAAAGTCAGCATTGGCGCCAGAGCGCGCAGGTATGACTTGGCCCATCACATTTGTTCCCGCTACACCGGGTTTCGCGGGAACGCGAATCATCAAGACATCGCCCTCGCGGACGTTGACGAAACCGCCCAACTCACGCAGCTCAACCGTACCGTCCGAACGCAGTCGCGGTCGCTTGTCGCCAGCCGGACTAACCTGAGACACCAACTTGGCATCGTCACCGGGTTCCGGCGCCTTGCCCATAGCAACAACACGTTTCTCACCGGTCGGCTTGTTGATCTCCGCCTCAATCACATCGTTGCGAATACCAAACACGACACCCTTGTCGCGCAGTCCTGCACGGATTTGATCTTTACTCACAGCGACGCCGCCGTAGGGAGCTGTTAAAGACAGATAGGCCTCAAGCTCATCCTTAGCAACCTCGACCACGAACTTCCCATCGCGTCGCTCGCCAATATCGACGACCAATTCTTCAGTGGTTTTTTTGGCCAATTCCGGTAGTTTTTTGATTTCGTCTTCAAAAAGAAAATAGCTGCCAAGCTTGGCTTTTTTGATTAACTCTTTGATGTCTTCCACACGTTTTGGCAACGGAGGAGCGCCGGGCCGCAGCGTAATGCGCAAACGACCACCGTCCTCGCTTTTCGAAAAAAGCGCGGATTGTTCTTTGCTCGTGCTTTTATCAGCCCCCTGGTCCGCCATCCCATCTCGTTCCGTGTACAGCCATCGCCCCTAACTCGACCCGCTCGCAAATCCGGCGCCAACGGGTGGTAACAAAAATAGCGGTCAAAGATCATATATTTGTTAGCAAATTAGGCCAAAACTCGTTTCGATGGCAAAAAAAGCGCCCGCAGCGAATGGCAGCTCGTAAGCGTTTCACGTAATAGACGCCGCCAAGGCAAGCTGCGATAAGGGTGATTATCGTACTCAACAGAGGCCTTGCGTTATGCGACGCTACCCTTTCTCTTTGCTGGCGTTCAGTGTTTTGGCCTGGTCATTTAATGCGACCGCGGCTGAATTCAACGTCACTGACCTGCGCGACATAGTCGACGCCAACCCAGGAGACGGCAAGTGCAGCACCGCTGAAAATACCTGCACGCTACGCGCCGCCATCCAAGAGAGCAACAGCCAACCCGGAGCGGACATTGTCAACGTTCCTACCGGTTTTTTCTTTCTGTCGCTGGGTGCGAACCAAGAAGACAATGCGGCCGGAGGCGATCTAGACCTCTTAGACTCAATTGATATCCGTGGCGCCGGCGTTAGCCAAACCATTATTGACGGCATGCAGCGTGACCGGATTTTCGACATACACCAAAACACGCAAAACAACGTGTCCGTGCACATAAGCGGCATGATCATTCAAAACGGTTCGATTGAATATAAAGACGGGTACGGCGGAGCCATCTACAATGACGCCAACCTCACCATCAGCGACGTTAATTTTCTCCACAATCAAACGGCCAATCTCGCCAACGACGGCGGTGCGCTATTTAACATGGCCGGCTCGGTTAAGCTCGAGCGCGTGGACTTTAACACCAACACAGCCGTAGGCAATGGTGGCGCCTTAGTCGTCATGAACGATGGCACCGTGGACGCGACAACCGTCTCGTTTAACAGCAACCGAGCGGACAGCATTACGCGCCCCACTGAAAAGCACGAAGGTGGGGCCGTTTTTGTACACGGAACACTGATCGCACGCGACAGTAAATTCCAAGACAATTCGAGCCAATATGGCGGCGCCGTGTACATTCACCACGGCTCGGTGACGCTTAACAAAGTTGAGTTGTCGAATAACACCTCGGTTCTTCACGGCGGTGCCATCCACGTCGGGAGCCATGCTGCCGATCTCAGCGCTATTCCAGTGGACTTAGTCATGGTGAGTAGTAAGATTAACAACAACGTGATCAATGGCGGAATCGGCACGGCCGGCGATCCACAAGGAGCCGGTCTGTTTGTCACGGGCGGCAGTCACGTTTATGCCTACGATACAGAATTTTCCGGTAACGATGCCCGCAGCGGTTGCTCGACATGCCAAGTGAGCGGTGGCGCCATCGCTTCTGACATGAGCAACTTGATTCTGAATAAAGTACAACTACGAAATAACAAAGCTGCCCGCTTCGGCGGAGCCATTTATAGCGACATTCGCGGTGGCGGTGCCTTCGAGTTAAATGACAGCATTGTCAGCAACAATGCCGCCAACATTGCCGGCGGCGGGCTATCGTTGGAGTCGGGTCACAACGCCGATGGGCCTACCATCATCGGCAGCACCATCAGCAACAGTTTAATCAGCAATAACTCAGCATCCTTTGGCGGTGGAATCGCCGGATCCGCGCGAATAGTCAACAGCACCATTTCTCGCAATCAAGCCGACGGCGCGGGCGCGGGAATTTATGTCCCCACTTTTTTCCCGACCCCAGAACACCGTCACGGCATGTTTCAGATGGATCTTACCCACGTCACGATTGCAGACAATAGCGGAGCACCGGCCGAGTCGGGAAATCAACTCGTAAACAATATTCCATCGACGCCGGCAGCAGGGGTTCAGGGCTCAGTCGTAATTCGCAATAGTATTGTCTCTGGTGGCAGCTCCCCACAGAACTGCACGGGACCCATCACGTCAAAAGACTACAACCTCGACAGCGATGGTACGTGCACTCTCACCGGCGCGAATGACAAAAAAGCCGACCCGCGTTTGTTGCCACTGGCCAATAACGGTGGCCCGACGCAGACCCACGCGCTCGACCCGCAAAGTCCCGCGAGCAGCGCTATTCCGAAGGCTAGCTGCCTTGACCTCGACCAGCGCTATTACTACCGCAGCGCTGCTGCTTGCGATATAGGCGCATTCGAATTCGGGGCCATAGCTGCGCAAACAGGTACCGTACAATTCGCACTGGCGAAACTGGAGATCAATGAGCGCGACGGCACATTAACCATCAACGTTGAACGCATCGGCGGTAGCCAAGGCTCCGTCAGTATCGATTATATGGTGATGCCGATGACAGCGACCCTCGGCAATAGCGCCGATCCAGGCATGGCGATGCCAATGGCCGCCGCGGACGCGGCAGCCGACTTCAGCATCAGCTCAGTCCACGGCATGCTCAGCTGGGCCGATGGAGACGTAGCGCCAAAACAAATTTCCGTAACGGTTGTTGCCGACGAAGTGTTGGAAGCGACCGAAACGTTCCAAGTGGAATTGCGCAATCCGATTGGCCCCGTCATCGGCACCAACTCGGTTGTTGAGGTCTCGATCATCGACAAGAGCGTCGCGCCCCCACTTGACGCACCAGTGACGCCCGCCCCCACCCCTGATAGCGGCGGTGGCGGAAACTGGGGTTGGCTGCTCACGACCCTATTCCTATTTCGCGGCCGGGCTACCCGGAAAGCTCACCCGGCCGCTCGCGCCCTCAACTAGCACCCCGCCAAAAATGAGGCGCGATCCAAGTCTGGGTCGCGCCCTTTTTTTTGCCCACGCCCTGCACGGCGCCGAAGTAAATATTACAGCGCGTCATACGCTACAATGGCGACTCGCTAAACAACTTTGCGCCGAGACACTATGAGTATCAACCTAGACGACTATCGCGACAACTTCCGCGACGCTGCACCTGAAATTCAAAACGCGCTGGATTCTTCGTTCAACGAAGCCACCCGCGTGATGTCACCCGTCGGGCTACATGCTTATCTCGAGGGCGGGAAAGCATTGCTTGGCCTTGGCCGTGGCAACGACTTAGTGCTGTCATATTTAGAACAAATGCCGGCAGTCACTAAAGAAGTTGGCGACGAAGTTGTCGGTGACTGCGTCGTTGCCGCGATGAAGCTCGCATCCATGGTAAGCGGTGAAATTGTAACGCAGCTATTCGCGAGCCTACCGACGGCTGCACGACGGTTGGGCGATGCGGAACTCGTACGCCAATATCTCGGCTTGATACACCAACTCTCGGCCAAAGCACCACGCGGATTACGCCCTTTGCTCGCACGGCTCGACGACTTATTCAGCAAGCTAACATTAGGTGGATTACGACGTTGGGCGCTGTGGGGCGCGCAAGCCCATGGACGCGACTTTCCGGCTCAAATTGCCTATTTCAGCATGGAGTCAGCAGACAGCGCAGCTGTACTGCAACGAGAAAGGCGCGGCACGTTATTCATTGACAACCAACGTAAACTCAATCTTTATGTACGAGCGCTTTGGGGTCGCGACTTCTTCTTGCGTCCCACAGCGGGCGACTATGAAAGTCGCGAAGGCTACAGACCTTTCATCGAACAACGCGTCATTCATATACCCGATGCCTACGATGATTACGCCGGCTTACCCGGTAAAGACCTATATCGCGCCGTGGTGACGCACGCCGCGGCGCACTTAATGTACACGTGCAAACCCATCTCGGCCGAAGCACTGACACCGGCGCAAATGTTTGTCATAGGACTCTTCGAAGACGCACGCGTCGAAGCGCGCGCAATTCGCGAATTCCCCGGCTTGAAACAATTGTGGCTACCGTTTCAGCGTAAGATGGCAGAAGTCAGCTGCCCTACCGATCCTGTCGTGTCACTGCTCGAACGAACGGCCTGTGCACTACTTGACGACGCAGATACCGAGACTGAATCACTCATCAAAGAAGTCGTACGTGAGTTTCGCGAGCGTCTTGCCCATGATGGAGACGACAGTCAATTAAGCTGGGATTTAGGCGTAACGTACTTCAATCGCATTGCCGGTAGTTACCAAATGCCGAGCCTGCGAGTCTTGGAATCCGTCGCCATTCCATATCGTGATGACAATCGATACATCTGGGCCTTTAGCGAGGCACTCTGGCACGAAGCCGAATATTTGCCGGCAAGCCAGCGACAAACGCGCCGCAAAGCAAATGTCATGGAAATGGCAAACGAACTCGACTGCGAATTGGCAGGTGATGACGCGCAAGAAATTTGGACACTCGACACAGAGTTCTTTCGTGATGGCGATCCCGTTGGCGTCAGCATGAATCAACTTGAGGGCAAATCGCCTGTGAGCGAACCGTTTCACTATCAAGAATGGGATTACCAAGTTCAACTTTATCGCCCAGACTGGGTCACTGTGCTGGAAAAGCGCCCCGCAATAGGTGATCCGTCGGTCATCGAGGCTACGCTCGCCGAGCACAAACCGATCGCTTCCCGTTTGAAACACATTATCGACGCGCTGCAACCACAAGGCGTGCAACGCTTGCGCCGGCAGGAGGACGGCGACGAAATCGACCTAAATGCCGCCACTCGCGCTTTGCTGGATATTCGCATGGGACAAACACCGGATCCGCGCATCAATATTCGTTACATACGCAAACATCGCGACTTAGCCGTTTTGTTGCTGCTCGATCTTTCTGAGTCCACTAACGAAACATTGGTCGGCGCAAACCGTTCAGTGCTGCAATTGGCGCGCGAGGCCACTGCCCTGGTGTCATGGGCGATCGATGGCATTGGCGATCCTTATGCAATTCACGGCTTCTCATCGGATGGTCGCCATGATGTGCAATATTTCCGTTTCAAAGACTTTAACGAAGACTACGACGATACGGTGAAGTCCAAGCTCGCCGGCATGCGTGGCTCACTCTCGACGCGAATGGGCGCCGCGATGCGTCACGCTGGCACTTATCTCCAACGCTGTCCACAACAAAGGAAGCTGCTTTTGGTTGTCTCCGACGGCGAACCGGCAGATATTGACATACGCGACCCGCAATACTTGCGACATGACACAAAAAAAGCAGTTGAAGAACTCATGACGCGCGGAGTGATGTCATATTGCCTAACGTTGGATCCTCGCGCAGATGACTACGTCTCGCGCATTTTCGGTGCACAACGTTATACCATCGTCGATCACGTGCAAAAATTGCCGGAACGTTTGCCGGCGCTGTTTGTCGAGCTGACACGCTAACACTCAAAGGCTTTTATTAATGACGAATTCGCCGCTTAAACAATCCAAATACGCTCTCCGCGTTGTGGAAAACATCGGCCTGCTGACCATCGCGCTCGCGACAGTCGTTGCCATGGCACAAGAAATTATTCGTATGGTCGTGCAAACGCACGTCAATCTCGGCGACCTGTTGTTATTGTTCTTGTACCTTGAAGTACTCGCCATGGTGCTCGTTTACTTAGAATCGCATCGGCTGCCCGTTCGGTTGCCGATGTACATCGCGATCGTTGCGCTGGCACGCTATCTCGTCCTCGACATCAAGGAAATGAGCGAATGGCGCGTGCTCGTTATTGCGGGCGCCACCTTGATGCTCGCAGTTGCAATATTGGTTATCCGCATCGGCCAAGTAAAATACCCGTTTAACGAGCGAGAGCCGCACTCGGACACGACAAAGCGCAAAGAATGATGCAGCTTCATGTCGACAAGCGCACGCACTCACCCATACTCATCACACCGTCTCCGAGCCGCCATCCGTAACCGACAACGCCACTGAAACCTCGCTAACACGACACCCTCCGCCACTCTGTGAACATGCTCACAAAAACTCGCTTTTCCCGGCTTTGCCTTAAAGTTCGACTCTTTGCCGGCCGTAAACCTAAGCAGTGCGATGTAGCGTAGGCAGCGGCCAAAACTCAGGCTTACCTGATAGCGCTTCCAGATCGTCGTGCAGGGTAGTCCGACAAACTGGCTGTGAGGCCGCAAGCGAGTTCCGCATTATGTCGATGAAGTTAGATGATGTTCCGGTTATCAAGATCAAACCGGCAATAATCGAAGCCGAAAAATACAATCGCGTCAGACTAGGTTTGATTCGTTTGGAAAATCCGCTACGCTTTGCTTTACCGGGATTGCGCGGCATGGACGTTATCATTAACGACAAAGCTTGGATTTGCGTTGACCGGACATTGTACGATCTACCCGTTTTGGCATGGACTGAATTTGAAACCGGCGAGCGTGCAGGACTGCACGAACCTATTAATTGCAAACTTTATCATTACCACGTACACGCCAACGTTATTGCCGGAACGGTGCTCAACACTGTCGACCGGTTGTTACAGGAACGCCTGCGCGTCTATCGCACCACCGAAGCGCCCTGTGTACAAACTCTCTCCGCGGTTCGCCGCCGCTAACCATACGCCGAACCAGCACGCGGTCTGTTATTTATAGGATCGCGCTGCTGGTTTTTTTGTGTCTACTCACCAGCCAAACCACCGCATTTGCCAGCACTGACAGTGATCTTGCCAACGCAACCGCGGCGCGCAAGGAAGCCGACGCCTTTTTTAGCGCTGGCAAATACAACGACGCCATTACCGCTTACGCGGACAGTCTCGCCCGCTATGAAAAGCTCGGACTGGGCAACGAGGTTGCGCAGGCTCGGCACCAGCTTGGCTTTAGCTATCTTGGCGCCAACAAAAAAAGTAACGCGCTGCAGGAGTTTGAAGCCAACCTTGCGTGGCACCGCCAACAAAGTCACCGGGACTCGATTGCCAATTATCTTTTGTACGCCGCGCAGCTTTACATTGATGCCGATGACGTCGATCGCGCATTGAATTATTTGGCCGAAAGCGACGAGCTGCTCGCGAGTCAACCGCTGCGCCGTGCCGATATCGCACACTGGCGCGTTGTGGCGATGGAAAAGAAAGGCGACATTGATGGTGCTCGAAAGCTACTGCGCACGATGGTCCGCGACTTACCGGAAGAAGCCTGGAAACAACACCTCGACTTTGACATTCAACGCCTGATTGGTGACCCACGAACAAATGTTGCATACCAAGAAACGATTCATCCGCTCGTACTCGGCGCCATCATCGCAGCCTATCTGCTACTGATGGCATGGCTAACTCGATACGAACGTCTACGCCCATGGCTAATTAATAGCAACCTGGTGCTCTTTTCAATAGGCACCGCTGCAGGATTGGCAGAAATCGTTTTGAGAGTAGCGGCGCCACCGCCACCGTCCGTGTTACATTTTTTACACACCCCCAACCAAAGCACACAATTCGTTCCACACTCAGGCATCATGCCGGGCGTCACCTACACCCAAAGTCAGTTCACTACCAACGCATTGGGACTGCGCGGCGACCCTTTGCCAGACGATCAACGTTTGCGCGTTTTGGCGATTGGCGGCAGTAGTACCGAAGCGCTATTTCTTGATGACAAGGACGCGTGGCCCCATGTCTTGCAAGAGGAACTCACTACGCGCCTCAATAAGCCGGTGTGGGTTGGCAATGCGGGAAAATCTGGCCTCAACACATTTAGTCATGCCACTCAATTTTATTTTCAACTTGCCGAACTGCAACCGAAAATCGTGATCCTCACGGCTGGTATCAACGATCTAAATCAGTGCATCTCGGGCGGACTACAAGCGGTGCGTGACAATGCTCGATTCATCCGCGAGAAAAATTATTTCGATGGCTACCAACAATATGTATTTCAACAAGTGCTATCAGACCACCCCGACCCCCGCTGGCGCATCACGCAAATGGTCGACAAATCCTGGCAGCGATGGACGCAGCCGACAACGATTGTACAATTTGACCACGTTGTACAAGACGAAGCCGGATTTTTTTATGTTGAACAGCGCCAGCGTCGAATCAATGCGACGAAGTTAGACGCGCCGCCAGACATTACCGAATGCATAAACGCGTTTTCGTACAACCTTGAACGCATGAGCGAGATGGCGCACGCGCACAAAGCTACGCTTGTTCTCGCCACGCAAGGATCACTTTACCGTGCCGACCTCACGACCGAAGAAGACAATTTGCTATGGTTCGGAGCAAAAGACGCCAATCCTTTCGGTGAGAAACCACCCAGCGAATACTACACAGCGGGCGCTATGGCGCGCATGCTCGACGCATACAATCGTGCAACGACAGATTTATGTGCAAAAGAACATCTAGCGTGCTGGATCACTGATGACCATGTACCCAAAACAACAGCAAGCTATTACGACGACGTACATCTCAACATTTCAGGCTCACACACGCTGGCCAAATCTTTTGCGGAGTTCCTCGCCAGCAACGTGGTTGGCGCCGCACACTAATTTTCTAGGCACCACAATCATCGCGCGACGAAGTTACTTTAGCGGCCGTAACTACCGTTTCTTCTAGGCGTAGATCGATCACCTCAAGCAATTTCACTACATCAATCGGTTTAGTCAGATAGCGGAAAAATCCTTCAGCGAGACCCCTCTGAACTGTCTCGGTCGTCGCATCAGCACTTACCGCAACGATAGTAGACTGCTTGTCGATACCCCGGCGCTGTAGCTCACGCAACACGTAAAATCCATCCGCGTCCGGCAAATTGATATCAACTAAAATAATATCGGGACGCGCGTCGTATGCCAACGCCAGCCCAGACTCCGCTAACGTTGCTGACAACAAACGTACATTGCCGCGCTGACGCAATATGCTGTCCACCAATTTGATATTGGACACGTTATCTTCGATGTACAGGACGACTACGGATTGTTTCGGCGTTACGTCATCGTCGGCTAAAACAGGCACCGATGGTGCCCCTGCAACCGATCGCAACCGACAACGTCGTAACTGGATCCAAAACGTGGAACCTTGCCCTGGCGTGCTGTGGACACCGATTTTGCCGCCCATCATTTCCACTAGCTGCTTGGAGATGGCTAACCCAATACCCGTGCCTTCATCATCCGTCCGTTCCCTCCCCAAGCGACTAAACGGCAAGAACAGTTCCGGCAGTTTCTCAGCGGCGATACCGGCACCAGTATCGGTAACGGCCAAACGCAAACTGCGCGTCGAGAGCTCGGCAATGCTAATACGCACTTCGCCGTTCTCGCGGTTGTATTTCACGGCGTTGGTCAACAAATTAAGCAACACTTGGCGCAACCGCATCGGATCGGCCTCAACAGCAATATTCGCATCGATGACGGACTCGCAATCGACATGCACGTTGCGTACTGCCGCCAACGGCGTAATAAAATTTACACACTGATCCACTAAAATATTAAGGCGCAGGGGAGCAACGGCAAGGTTTAAGCGTCCTGATTCAACTCTGGCCAAATCCAACACGTCGGTGATCAAACCAAGCAAGTGTTGCCCCGCGGTGATGATTTCACGCACGTTGCCTTGCTGTTGATTAGAAAGTCGATTGACGCGGTCCAAATGCAACATCTGCGCAAAACCTAGCATAACGTTCAACGGCGTACGCAACTCATGGCTCATGTTTGACAAAAATTGCGACTTCGCCTGATTAGCTCGTTCCGCGGCATCTTTCGCCACCATTAAATCTTTCAACGTACGCCCTTGTTGACGACTCATGTCATACGCGTGCATCAACACGCCGACCGTGGCGGCAATCGGCTGTAGGGTCTGCAATACGGATTCATCATATCCACCAGGATGGTTCGCCAAACCATACACACCCACCAAACGCTCTCCGTAATAAATGGGAACAAGCAAGAGTGTGATCGCATCCTCCTGCCAAAAGAATAACTGCTGAAACGCCCGCGCGAATGCATCATCAAGATGCCATGTAGCCACTTTTGGAATTGCCGCGCGACCTAACCATGCGCCGCGCACTTCATCCGAGTCGACTCGACCATCGTGATCTGCGCCTTCGTCACCCTGCAACCAGCGCAGTCCGCTGAGCGCCAAAGGACTTATACGCCAGCCGCCCCGTGGATCCGTAGTCGCACGCAAGACGAAACCTGCAGTACTTTCTGTCATTGCCAACAACATACCCAGCAAGTGATCACTGACACCGCGCAGATCCGGCGCGACCATGAAATCGGAAGTGAGTTTGTGCAGCGCGGCAATGGTGCTTTCGGCATATTTCAAGCGTGTCACGTCCGTGCGCACGGACATGAAATACTCGATCTGTCCATCGGCAGCAAAACACGGCGTAATACTGGACGCCACCCAATAAAGCGTGCCGTCCTTGCGGCGATTACAAATGTCGCCTGTCCACACCTGGCCGGCGCGAATGCTGCGCCACATCTGCGCAAAAAACTCACGCGGGTGTGTCCCGGAGTTTAAAATTCTATGGGTACCGCCGATCAACTCGCCAACACCATAGCCACTGATTTGGCAAAACTGATCATTGACGTAGACAATATTGCCGCGTGGATCCGTGACACTCACAATGGCGTGATTGTTCAGCGCCGACAAAATGGATTGCCGCGCCAGCAGAGCGCCCAAACTTTCGTCGGTTTGCTGTTTCTCTAAGGTCACAAGTGCAAACTTTGGTGAATGTGCATGGGATATAGTCGACGAAAACTCACTTGTCCACGCGCCATTCGTCATACCCGAACAACGAGGCTATTTTTTCCATTGCACATAGGCGTATTTATCGACTATATTTGTATTGACATAAGTGTGGATAGAAACGGATAGGTCCCAGTTAGTCACGGCCACTTCGGCGGTGAACGTCAAATTGCTAACGATGAGCCCACGATGAGCACACCAAACACATCATCGACACGAAAAATCATGGTGGTTGACGACAATCCCGCCAATCTTAAGTTCGTAATCCAATTCCTCGAACAGGAGGGCTATGCGGTCCGTTCGGCAGCCAACGGCAAAGACGCGCTGCGTTTGTTTACGGAACAATCCCCTGACGTCGTACTAATGGACATAATGTTGCCCGACATCGACGGCCGCGAAGTAACTTCACGCATCAAAAATCAATGCGGCGATCGCTGGGTACCGGTTATTTATATGACGGCACTCGCTGCCGAGGCCGATGAAATTCGCGGTTTTGACGCGGGGGGTGATGAGTACCTCACCAAACCGATCAATCTTGAAGTGTTGCGCGCACGCATCAATGCTATGCGCCGCATCGCCGACGTGCATCGTCGCCTAGCCGAAACAACGCGCGAGTTGCAGCGCTATCGCATCCGCGCCGAGCAGGAAGAGCGAATCGCCGAAGAATTGATGCAGCGTTTAACCCACGAAGACCGCTTGCACGATCGTTTGCTACAGACCTGGCATTTGCCGGCAACGCGTTTCAGTGGTGATCTTATTGCAGCAACGCGCGCGCCGGGTGATCGCTTGTACTTGATGATGGCCGACTCGACGGGACACGGGCTCGCAGCCGCACTGCCGTTATTGCAGCTTGCGCAAATTTTCTACACGATGGCTGAGCGTGGCTTCTCGCTACCCACCATGGTCACGGAAATGAACAA
>Ga0315270_10000224_pt1 | contig 32688 bp, 28 predicted proteins | sample C1_bottom_MG_FD_204932 | JGI IMG/M metagenome (GOLD analysis project Ga0315270, IMG submission 204932) | Sediment microbial communities from Yellowstone Lake, YNP, Wyoming, USA - C1_bottom | ecosystem: Environmental > Aquatic > Freshwater > Lake > Sediment | place: USA: Wyoming | collected... | reverse complement strand
GCTCCTCTGGCGACGAAGTTGAAGATGCGATCCTGAAGTGGGAAATCCAAAACGCTAGGAAGCCCCCCATTCACCATCCACCACGAAGTATTCAGTGGATCAGTGTCATAGACCTCACCCCAAATTGAGAAGGTGGTTTTGCCCTGCACTGATGCGGCTCGCTGAACGGCCGGAATAAATGTCTTCCAAAATTCTGGGTTGACATGGCGAGCTGTGTCGATTCGGAATCCGTCAATACCTGTCTGCGATATCCAATTTGTCCAAAGCTGAATCATCCCTTTTACGACAGTCGGGCTCTCGGTGAACAGATCGTCGAGTCCATAAAAGTCTCCCCACTGCGAAGACTCGCCAGAAAAAATTGAATCGCCCCGATTGTGATAATTCCTTAGATCATTGAGCCAGCTCGGAGATTTTATGTTCTTGTACATTGGGTAAACATATGGAGCACGTGGAAATGACTTTGAAACACTTAAGGGCGGAAACTTGGGCGTTCCCGCTACTTTCACGGCGTTGAAGACTTTTCCTTCCACATCTCGGTAGGGACTCTGATCGCTACTTACGTATGCGTTTCCATCCTTGTACTGAATTACATCAGCGGTGTGATTGACCACGATATCCAGGATGATCTTTATCCCTTGTTGATGTGCGCTCGCGACTAAATCTTGGAAAGATTTCATCGTGCCCCAATGAGGGTCGACTTGATCAAAGCCAGCACCCCAATACCCGTGATAAGCAGTACTGGAACCATCGGGCGCGACCGGTAATTGGCGAACGATCGGCGTTACCCAAATCGCAGTGAATCCAAGTGATTTTATGTAAGGAATTTTCGCTTCCAAGCCTTCGATATCCCCGCCATGGAAAAACCCGTTGTTCGTTGGGTCAAAGCCGCTCTGCGCCGCACCGCCGGTATAACCACCCGAATCATTTGTAGTATCGCCGTTCGCGAAGCGATCAAGCATCACGAAGTAGACTCGCTCTGCGCTCGGCTTTAACGAAGGCGCTGTCTGGACCGCGTTAGCACCGCTTCCAACAATGACCGCGGCAAGCAGCGACGCTCCTAAAACCAAACGCCCAAACTTCATATGAGCCGCCAGATTCCGCCACCGGCACCAGGGATTGCAATTTTCGCTTTTCCCTCTTTAACCGTCGCTCCAAATCCGAAAAGGGGAGTTAACGATTGCGCACCCCAAGATGTGAGATCGAAATCGACCGCGCTCGTCGCATCACGTGCAACAACCACCAAGATCCGATCATCGAAGCTTTCACGAAGAAAAGCGACAACATCATTGGTTGAGTAGATCCAGCGAAAACCCCCTTGGACTAAGGCCTCACTTGTCCTTCGGAGAGCAACCAATTCGCGGTACTTCGAAAGGGTTTTGGTGTCCCATTCGTCCGGACGATCCCAAGGAAACGTTGTGCGTGAATCTTCGCCCCACTGGCCTTGAGCACCAATTTCATCGCCTGCAAAAATCATTGGAGTACCAGGTAAAGTCATCAGAAGAATCAAAGCTGCTTCCTGGCGTTCTGAACTACCGACAACAGTGCGGATTCGAGCAGTGTCGTGGCTAGCAAGAATCGACCAACTGTTTATTCGCGATTGCCACGGCATTCTCGATGTAAGAGCATTCACGCTTGAAATAAACTGCCCACCGGTTGTTGATGGAATATCGACCGGAATTCCAAGCCAATCACTATCAAAGGATTGGCTTAATAACCAAGACCAGGTGGGTCGAGTGAAAGCCGCATAGTTCATTCCGCCATGCCATCCATCGCCTGGCAGGTCAGGTCCTGAATCGTGAAAGTGCTCAGCGATTAGTAGTTTGTCATTGCCCTCTTCAGTCACAACCTTCCTCACCAGGCGTGCCATCTCCTGGTTCGCATCGAAAGCACCTTGTCGAGCAAACATATTCCCGACGTCAACGCGCCACCCATCTTGTCCAAAACGGAGCCACTTGCGAATAACGCTCTCGTCACCAGTAATGAGTCGGTCGATTAATCGTTCACTTTGAAAATTGAATTTCGGCAGGGTTTTAACGTCAAGCCAGCATTCATAGCCGTGTTCGAGGGCGTCATCGAAAGTGTAGAAATCCCGATATTCCGAGTCTCCCGCCTGAGCCCGAAGGAACCATTCATGGTTATCGCCTGAGTGATTCAACGTTATATCGCCAATTACTCTGATGTCTGCTTCATGACAGGCATCAATTAATGAGCGATAGGCGTCGTTTCCGCCAAGAAGCGGGTCCACCACATCAAAAGTTCGAGCATCATAACGATGCGTAGATCCAGCAGGAAAGACAGGTGTTAGGTAGAGCGCATTAACGCCCAGATCTTTTAGATGATCTAGGCGGTCAAGGACTCCCCATAGATCTCCACCGAAGTACTCATAGGGAGTGTTCTTCGAACGCCCCTCTGGATGTGAATTCCATTCGCGGGCCAACGCCCATTTGGGTATCTCATAACTATGACTAGATTTTTCAAATCGATCAGGAAAAACTTGGTAGACGACAGAGTTCTTGGGCCATTCGGGCCCTTCCGAACCAATTGAAATTGCAAAATCATGAGCGTCACTTGTATCGTGGTCGACCAAACCTTCAGCAGTCAGCCAGTAGTAGTATCCTTCACCAGTGAGCAACCAGCGATAATGTGTCAACGGATTTTTAATCAACAACGAAGCCGAATACCAGACCTCCGATTTTGAAAATCCTTCCTCGCGTTTCGCAATACTAATTTTTGGTTCGCCGTCATGAACGGTGCGAATAAGAATTTTGGTTGGATTTGCGACAGATGGCACACGCAAGCGCACTGTCACGGTTTCACCAAGATTTGGTGAAGAATCACTTACATACAGTGGAGAACCATCGTGATGCACTCCGTTGAGTGCGGGATTCATCCCTTCACCGAACCAGCAGTCAATCCTTCGACAATATAACGTTGAAGGAATTGGAATAACAGAATGACTGGGATTGATGCCAAGAGTGCTCCCGCGGCAAAAGGTCCCCACTTTTCGTCATAGCGACCGCTCACAAATTGCTGCAGTCCCACAGCAAGGGTGTAATTCTTGCTGTCTTGAAGAAGAACACTCGCAATTAGGAAATCATTAATCATTCCGATAAAGGCCAGGAGTCCAACAACGGCAAGTACCGGAGCCGCAAGTGGCAAAATAATCAGCCGGAACGACTGCCATTGGCTCGCGCCATCGACCTTCGCCGAGTCATCAAGTTCCCTGGGTATCGTGTCGAAAAAGCCTTTGATCAGATAGGTATTCACGCCCATCGCTCCGCCGAGATAGACAAGAATCAACCCTGCTTTAGTACCGGTGCCAATCGCAGGGAACCAGGTGTGAATCTGAAACATAAAAAGATACAACGCCACCAGGGCCAGCAACTGCGGAAACATTTGGATTATAAGAATGCCCAGCATCGAAACGCGTCGGCCTTTGAAGCGGAGTCGGCTGAAGGCAAATGCCGCGCTCGCTGCGATCGCCACCTGCAAAATGGCAGCCAACCCTGCAACAAGCAAGGTGTTCTTGTACCAAGTAAGGTACGGATAATTTGGATCGGTAAGCAACTTGCGATAATTATCAAGACTGAAATGATCTGGAATGATCGACGCCGTCGATAGATTTGAAAGACCGTTGAAAGAGGCGTCGACCACCCAAATCAGTGGCACAAGGGCGTACACCGCAGCAATGACGCCTACAAGGTGACGCCACCCTGTTTTGCGGAGCCAAGTAGATATTTTCACGGACGCTCCACTAGTTCATGTTCTCGAGTGCGCGAGTACGGCGGAAAGAAAAGGCCGAGATCGAGGCGACTATGACAAAGATAAATACCGAGACCGTCGAGGCAATTCCATAGTCTCCCCCTTTGCCATACCCAAAGGCCAACTTGTATGTGTACGAGATCAGAATGTCTGTCGAACCCGCTACCTCAGAACCTTTCATGGATGGCCCGCCTCCGGTAAGAAGGTAGATGGTTCCAAAATTATTGAAATTACTGGCAAACGATGCGATGAGTAGTGGCGAGATCGAAACCATCAAGAGAGGCAAATTTATGCGACGGAATACTTGCCAGGCATTAGCGCCATCTATTGCGGCAGCTTCGCCTAGTTCTGCGGGAATCGACTGTAGGGCACCCGTGGTAACTAAAAACATATAAGGGAAAGATAGCCAAAGGTTTACCATCAAAACCGAGATTCGAGCCCAAAACGAATCAAAGAGCCACGGGATGTGACTGCCGAAAAGACGATTGATTAACCCATAGTCATCGTTGAGCAATCCTCCCCAGATGAGAACCGAGAGGAAGGCCGGCATTGCATATGGAATTACGAGCAGGGAACGATAAATTCGTTGTCCCTTCATTTTTTTGTTGAGCGTCAGTGCAAGTGCCAGACCTAAACCAAAACTGCTTAGTACAACCAGTATGGCCCAAACAATGGTCCATATGAAGACTTTAAAAAAAGGACCGCTGATTCGTTTGTCAGTCAAAACTGCCACGAAGTTCTTAGCTCCCACATTGACTCGCCAACCGGGATCTAGTTTTGTTCCATCAGGCCCAATGAAGTTTCCACCATGTTCAGGAAAAACATATCCTGTTGCTTTGTCGACTAGCCGGTTCTTGACTGGATCGTACTTGACTGTTGAGACCTTCTCGATCGCTGTTGTAGTTGAGTCTGCCACGATATAACTTGAAGAATTAATAGGTACCTGAAGTGATGTGAGTCGCTTCTGTAACACTGGATCTAACAAGTCTTTGGTTTTATAACTCTGCCACCCCGGTATCGCAATGCCATTTCCATCTTGGTCAATAGTCGCATTAGATATTGCAGTCAATCCAAAACTCGTGCCCAAAAGAATTTTTTTTGAATCCGCGTTCGTCAGTAGTAGACCGAGAGTCTGCTCCTGATGTACAGCGGTGAATGTGAAATTGCCACCTGATTCAACCGGCTCGACGAAGGAACGGACTACGCCTTGAATGGCCTCGCCGCGGCTAACCATGTGCCCAACTGAGTAATTGGTAAAGGCCGTGTAAGCAGTATAGAAAACCGGATAGATCTGAAAGATCACCAAAAAGATAGTCCCAGGTAATAGATACCTCGCCGCCATGGTCCGCCGACTCAAGTAAACAAAATTCACCACAATTGTTAGTACCAACACGATGGACATGGCGAACCACTGTCTGAGTGTGGCAAGGGTGGTGATTGACCAGAGCCCAACGCCGTTAATCGCGGCGAATGCCACCAGGCGCGCGAGGATTAACTTCACTTGTTCGGTCCTTGCCGTAGATCGAAATTTGGTCCGTAAGTTATTGGAAGCTGTTATCTGATCAGGGGATGCGGTCTCGTTGAGACCGCATCCCCTGTTTCGTTTTGCCCTATTTGTCTAGCGCTTTAGCACTACCGGCTATTCGATACTGTCGCGCATGGTCTTTGCCGCTGACTTAAAGTCAGCAACAGCCTTACCCTGGCCAGATGTGGCCTTGATCCAGGCATTACCAACGGCCACCCATACCGCATTCATTGCCGGAATCGCAGGCATTGGAATGGCATTTGCACCGGCAACCCCGAAAGCTGCCATATCTTTGTCGCTGTACTTAGCCAACGCCTTGATGTTCGCAGGAGCGCGCAACAAACTGTCCGCGAGTTCCAACTGAACTGACGCAGTTGACAAGTAATTGAGGAAGTCCTTAGCAGATAAGGATACTCCGTGCTTGTCGGCCCATGTGGTCAACATGGCACCCTGCACACCAGAGAATGGAACAGGGTTGATGCCCTTAACGATCTGAGGAACTGCGGAGATCGCGTAATGAACTCCGGACTTTCGAATATCTGCAAGGAACCAAGGCCCAGTGATGTAGTAAGGAGAGTTACCAGACGTGAAGGCATTCTTGGCCGTAGCAGAATCGACAGAGGCTTTGATGAGACCTTCCTTGTACCACTTGTCGATCAACGGGGCATTCTTCAAGAACTTCTTGTTGTCTACGCCTACGTCGTAAGGGTTCCACTTACCAGGGGTGCCGCCGAAGAGGTAACCGCCTAGACCGGTGAATAGTGGGAACATGTGGTAAGCATCACCGTTGGTACCTTGCTGCACTGCGAAAGGTACAAAGTTCTTGTTTGACGCATTCTTCTTCTTAAGCGCCAAAGCTGTCGCTTCCAATTCCGCAAAAGTCTTTGGAGCTTTCTTCACCAAACTCGTGTTACGGAAAAGTGCAATGTTCTCAGTCTGCAGCGGAAGACCAAAAAGTTTGGAACCGAGAGAAAAAGAACCGAGAACGTTCGCGCCGAACTCCTTGGTGTTGTTCAATCTGATATCAACAATTTGGTTGTCTGCTCGTAATCCGCCAATCCAGTCGTGCGCGGCGATAATCACATCCGGTGCATCTACATCTTGAACAGTTTTCAGGTCATCCTTAAGTTTTGGCTTTACCACCACAGTTACGGCGACGCCTGTCTTCGCGGAGTACTCAGCTGCAACCGTCTTGTATGCCGACGCCTTGGTGTCGTCAGCCCATAGAACAACTGCGGTACTCGCATGAGCGGTAGGTGCCATCAGAACACCCAAGAACATCGATAGCGTGCTGGACGCCACAACAACGCGGCGCTTCAGAGAAGTCATAAAACCACCTTTAAAGTTTTGGAAGGGGTAACGAACGGTTAGCAGACCTGATATTCACCACCGCAAGTCCAAATGTCAAGGCTCACCAATAGGCAAAGACTCGTGTTGATAAGGCATTGATCGGAACTTATACGGAATTAGCAAAACCCTAAAAAATCCTATAACGCCTTCTTCTTTTGTCATTGTCCTGGTTGAATAAACAAAATTCTTTCATGACAAATTCGATGGCTTAACTTTGGTTTTTTTCAATCGTTAGGGGTAAGTACGTGGCAACACCAGCACGCCTTGATCAGCCTTGGTGGGCGACAGCAGCGGTGTATGAAATCTATATTCGCTCCTTTGCCGACTCCGATGGCGATGGCATTGGCGACATTGGCGGAATCAGATCAAGGCTCGGCTACCTAAAGAACTTAGGGCTTGATGCCATCTGGGTTTCACCTTGGTACCCATCTCCTCAAAAAGATAATGGCTACGACGTAACCGACTACTTTGAAATCAATCCTGAGTACGGAACTCTGGCACAGGCCGAGGCTTTGATTGCAGAGTGTCATGCAATTGGCCTAAAACTTATAATTGATATCGTTCCAAATCATTCGAGCGATCAACATCTTTGGTTTCGCGAAGCGCTAGCTGCCGAGCCTGGCTCACCAGAACGTAATAGATATCTGTTCCGAAATGGTCTGGGCCAATCTGGTGAGATTCCACCAAACAATTGGCAATCAATATTCGGTGGACCAGCCTGGACCAGGGTTACTGAAAAAAATAGCGAACCTGGGCAATGGTATTGCCACCTCTTCGCTGCGGAACAGCCAGATTTCAACTGGGAAAATAGTGATGTCAGGGCCTACTTTGAAAATGTCTTGCGCTTCTGGCTAGATCGAGGAGTCGATGGTTTAAGAATCGACGTAGCGCACGGACTGGTAAAAGCAAAGGGTTTGCCTGATGCCGCCGACGAGCATGATGTCGAATTGCTAGCTGCCAAAACTTTGCCGTTTTTCGACCAGGAAGGCGTGCACGAGATCTATCGCGGTTGGCGAAAAATTCTGGACTCATACGAGGCAGACAGAATGGCCGTAGCAGAAGCTTGGGTATTCCCATCTTCCCGAATTGCTAACTATGTGCGACCAGATGAACTCAACAACTCGTTCAATTTCGATTTTCTTTGCTCGCCCTGGGATCCAACTGAACTACGGAAGGTCATTGATACTTCCATCGAAGCAATGGAATCGGTCGGAGCTCCCCCATCTTGGGTATTTAATAATCATGACGTGGTTCGATCCTCAGATCGTTTCGCCCTTGGCCTTATTTCTGGTAGTGGCAAAACAACCTTGGAAAGATTGGGCGATCCAGCAAAACTCGACCGGCAGTTGGGTACGAATAGAGCCCGAGCGGCCGCCTTACTAATGCTGGCATTGCCAGGCGGCGCGTATCTATATCAAGGGGAAGAACTAGCCCTGCCTGAAGTGCGAGATATTCCCGAAGACCGACTGGCAGATCCGATGTGGCGAATGAGTGGTTACACCGATCGCGGACGTGATGGCTGTCGAGTTCCTTTGCCTTGGACCAAAGACTCTTCGGGAAGTTATGGCTTTTCCGCCAATCTCGAGATCGCCCCAGACCAAGCTTGGTTACCCGCCCCGACTTGGTGGGGAAACTATTCGGTTGAAAGTCAATCAGGAGTTCAACGTTCGACCCTGGAGCTTTATCGTCAAGCACTAACGACTCGAAGTTCTGAAGAAGGCTTCCGTCAAGGCCAGATGACCTGGTTAGCAACGACCCAAGAAGTTCTAGCCTTCAAGCGCGGGAACAATATCGCCTGCTACTTAAATTTTGGAAAGTGCTATTCCCTTCCGGAGGGAGCGAAAGTGTTGCTATCAAGTGCACCAATTGTCGACCACACCTTGCCGACGGATAGTGCGGCTTGGCTGTGGCTTGCCTAACGGCAAAACTCGGTTCAACAAGATGAGAATCAGATAGGTTTACCTTCGCATTCACTGAAACGATGGGAAACTAGATGAAGACTTCACGTGGCTTCATATTGGCTGCAGTTTTAGCAGCTTCGGCTTGGAATCTGGTCATGGTAGCTTCCGCTATCTTCAATGCTCATTGGGTGTTGACCAGAGTCTCAGGCGGACAGTTCGAATCGCTACCCATCGGCCTTCGAATCTCTAATTTTGGTTTCACCGTTCTGACGGCCTGGGTGATGCTTTTCGCCTGGCGTTTATGGAAATCTGGTGGCGCTAAAGAAGCCGGCGACATGAGATGGGCAAAGATAATCGTGGCCTTATACGCAGCCAGCACAGTGATAAACATGATTTCAAGAAGTCCAAATGAGCGACTTAATGCAGTCGCCGCAGCCATTATCGCTGGTGGTTTTATTGTTCTTCGTCGTCCAGTCGATTAGACCTAGGAAATCAGTCCAACTTCAAGACGCGTCTCTACGACGTCGTTTCCAATTTTTTCAATGCGGTAAGCCGCGGCTTTGGTTTCTGGACGATCACTAATTACTTCTACCGGTGTCGTACCTTCATACAAGATTCCAACTCCGTCATCAGTTGCGAACGACAGCGGAAGCGTCCCTTCGCCGACAATGGAGTGCAATAGTGGTCGACGCTGTTCTTCGCTGTCGTAGTGCACTCCATTTCCATATGGAAGAAAAGCCAAACCATTGGTGATCGGACGAAGTTTAAGTCCGAATGAATCGGTCGGCCCGCCCGTGTGCCAACAAAGGGATCCGGCGCTGACGCCAGCCAAGATCGTCCCCTGCTCCCACGCTTGGCGCATTGCGTCGTCAACACCGTGCAATCGCCAGAGCGAGAGAAGGTTGGCTACAGATCCACCACCAACCCACACCAGATCCGAACCGCAGATCCGGTCTTCGACTTTGGCGTTAGGCATGGTGAAAAGACTGAGATGCGTTACGTCGCATGAGTAATCAGAAAGCGCTTCGTAGGACGCCGCAAGATATCGACTGTCATCGCCAGAAGCGGTCATAACGAAACAGACTTTGGGTCGCTCTTTACCCGTCAGTTCAAGGGCCTTAAGAAAAGTCGCTCCAGGTCTCATGGAATTACCTTGGTCATGCGGAATGAACCCACCACTGGTGGCCAAAATCAAACGCTTGCTCATTACGAAAACCTCTTTCATCGCTTGAAGGTCAGAGAAGGCCTTGCAAAGCCCGCTTAAGTTGATCGCCATGGTCATCAGGATGCGCGACATAGTCTTCAAACCATTCGCGCACTACATAATTCCCAGACTCTGAGTGTTCTCCGTGTCGTTCCAAATCACTTTCATTCAGACGCTTGAGGATCTCCAAGGTTGAAGCCCGCACAGCACTAAATACCGCCATAGATGCTGATATGTCTAAAACTTCATAACCCAGAATCGGATTTTCAGCCCAGGCCGCTTCGTCATAGCCTTGGATCAAAGAACCTATTGGTTCAGCGATCAACCTACGGATGCGCGCATAGGACTGGGCTTCACTGTCTGCAACGTGGTGAATGATTTGGCGCGGTGACCAACCACCTTGGTGTTTAGTATCCAGATCGGCTTCAACCAGATTGGAAACTAGTTCTTCAAAACGTCTCGTCGCTGCTTCATACTGTTTTACATAAGTTTGCAATTCCGAATCCATAGTCAACATCCAATTCGTGATTTGAAATACGTAAGTTAAGAACTACGCCCTAGCAACAAATGAGTAGGACTCTTCAGTTGCGGCAATCTTGAAGTGCCAAGCATATTTTCCAGGCTCAAGTGGCATGCCTAAGAACGGGAAAACAAACGGGACATAAATAGAACTGCCAGGTTCCATACCCGCCGGTCTACCGGATTCCACAAAACCCTCTAGGTGGACCAAACCTTGCGACTCATTCAACATGACTGGGCGTCTATCCGCATCCAACAGGTCCAATGACCAGGCCATCTTGTTATTGGTCAGTCCCCATGGGATCTGAGCGTGAATGACCACACAAATTGGACCCGTCGGCGTCTTGATGGTCGACCAACCAGCGCCCAGCATATTTAGTTTGCCATCTGAAATTTGCGCCGCATCGGCAAGCAAGATCGTGATCTTGGGTTCAAAGAGATCCATTGGGTAAGCCTACCTGCCAGTCATGTCGAGCGGCGGGGTTGCTCACCTCGAGCGGCGGGGTTGCTCACCTCGAGCGGCGGGGTTGCTCACCTCGAGCGGCGGGGTTGCTCATCTCGAGTGGTAAAAATAGTGTGGTTTAGTTCACTCATGCCATGGCTCAGAACAAATTTTGCGACGCTTGTCATCTTTTCATTATTGGCAATGGGAGCCGCTTCGGATACCGCTACTGCAGCCGCTCCTTCTAACTTCCAAGCGAAGCATCACTCGGTCTTCTGGCTACCAAAGTTGTCAGATACTTTTGAATTGCAACTGACCGGAGCATTGGCAATCAAGGTTTCAACCAACATTTATGACATCGATTTGTTCGACAACTCAAGTATTCAAATCACACAACTAAAACAACAGAAACGAAAAATAGTCTGCTATTTCTCAGCTGGAAGCGGCGAAGATTGGCGACCCGATTTCGCCAAGTTTAGCAAAACCGATTTGGGTAAACCTCTTCAAGGATGGCCCGGTGAAAATTGGCTCGATATCCGCTCCAAAAATGTACGCAAGATTATGCTTGACCGCATACTGTTCGCCAAACATAAAGGTTGCGATGGAATAGACCCCGACAACGTAGACGGCTACACGAACTCCACAGGATTCCCGATATCGACGTCTAATCAACTGGATTACAACAGATTCTTATCACGTCAGGCACATGCGCATGGGTTGGCAATTGGTTTGAAAAATGACATCGCGCAAATTGCTTCGCTAGTCTCGGATTTTGACTTCGCAGTGAATGAGCAATGCTACGAGTTTGCCGAATGCGACGCATATCAGGAATTTATTCTGCGAAACAAACCAGTGCTGAATGTCGAATATCAAGAGCGATATGTAAGCAATACCGATAGGGCTTTTGATGAACTTTGCGCCAAGTCTCGAATCAAGAGATTCCACACGTTGGTATTGCCGTACTTATTGGATGCCTCTTTTCGCAAGAGTTGCGACAACTAACGACACCACTGTTGCGCCAGTGGCAAAAAGGTGAACAATGAAGAGCATGAAAAGGCGAATGTCAGCCACATTAAACAGAAGTCTCGCGCTAGTTTTGGTGATTGGGCTCAGCGCCTGCGAAGCAAGTTCGAGTTCTAGCAGTACGCCAACACCAAGTTCGGGCACTTCTACCTCATCCGCGAGCCCGACGCTTCCCGAGCCCCGAGCCCTTGCCCAATACTGGGCTGCAGATACCGCAATCGGATTCCGGCTCTATCGGGAATTTGTCCGACTGGTTCCAGATCCGGATCCGATCACAGCAGCACTCACCGAACTCTTCAAAAACAAACCCAAGGACTCTGACTACTCCTCCCTCTGGCCAACAGGAACCAAGGTCAACAACGTGGTCATATCTGGAACTTCTGCGACTATCGACCTGACGATAGGAAAAATGAATGTCGGATCCGAAGGTGAGGCACTCGCAATCGCGCAACTAGTTTGGACGGCAACAGCAGCCGATCCCGTGATTAAACAAATCTTGTTAACAGTCGATGGAAAACAAGTTGAATCAATCGCTGGGCATGTTGATGCCACAAAACCATTCACTCGAGGACCTGCTTATCAGGTACTGGCTCCAGTCTGGATCATCTCCCCCGAGGAGGGCGCGCAAAGAAGCGCACACGGGTTCAAACTGAGTGGACTGGCCTCGACCTTTGAAGCGAACGTGGCCTGGAAAGTTTTCCAAAACGGAAATTTAATTAGACAGGGTTCCACTCTTGCTAGCGAAGCAGCACCTGCCTGGGCGCCTTGGAGTGTGGTGATAGATGGATTGCCGCCAGGGATCTATCGCTTCGCTGCCATGGAATTTTCGGCAAAAGATGGATCACTGGTTGCCCAAGACACCAAAAACATAACACTGACGGCGCAGTAATATAGGTTCTCTTGAATCAGTGCACGGCCCTGCCGACCTGCACGCCGTGCATACCTCACCCGGAGGGGATTTTGTCAGCATCGACTCCCCCGTCGGGGATAAAGCCTAAGAGCCTAAGCAGTAATCGTCGATCGGATATTCAAGGTTTGCGTGCCATCGCCGTCATTGTTGTCGTCGCTTATCACGCAGGCCTAAAGGTGCCTGGCGGGTTCGTCGGCGTCGATGTGTTTTTTGTGATTTCTGGTTACGTCATAACCAGCATGTTGCAACGCGAATGGGATGCTACTGGGAAATTCAACGCAGGTCGTTTTTACCTTCGACGGTTCAAACGACTAACGCCAGCACTTGCGTTAATGGTTTCCAGCACCATGCTGGTCTCCGTTTTTCTCCTATCCCCGCTTGGCCCACAACAGACTTCCGCAAAAACCGGCCTTGCCGTCATGCTGCTGTCGGCGAATATCGCAATCAGTCAAACAACTGGTGGATATTTCGACGCACCAGCCGCCACCAACCCTCTACTAAACACTTGGTCGCTTTCGGTCGAAGAGCAGTTTTATCTCTTCTTTCCTCTGCTATTGCTGATCGGTTGGCTACTTGCCCGTCGAATACGAAAACTTCGTCAAGCCCCTTGGATCTTGGTTGGCCTAGTAACCATGGCTTCTTTTGCCGCAGCCTACGTAGGAGCAATCGGGTGGCCGCCGGTTTCTCATTTTGGTTTCCTATTTGGATTTTACAGTCCAGTTACTCGCGCTTGGGAATTTGCCGTTGGGGCAATTCTCGCCTTTGCCACAAACAAAAAATCAATCAACTCTCGAACAGTTGCAGAGATAGTTGGAGTCCTCGGAATTGGTTTGTTGCTAGCTTCACTCTGGCTCATTAGCGATGCTGTCGCTTTCCCTGGGCCTTGGACTTTGTTGCCAGTGTTCGGCTCACTGTTTCTGATCTTGGCGGGTACCTATCCAAATGGGTTGGCTATTCGAGCATTGACTTCACGCAGCATGGTCAAGTTGGGTGATTGGTCGTACTCAATCTATTTATGGCATTGGCCGCTCATAGTTTTTGCCGGACTCTTATGGCCAGGCAATCAAACAGTTCGCCTTGGCGCCGCACTGTTCTCTATTGCTCCAGCATTGCTTTCATATCATTTTGTCGAGGAGCCCATTAGAAATATGAAAACCTTGACTCGAATCCGGCTTTTCAAAGTAGTAACTGCCGCACTGATTCCGCCGCTGGTTTTGGCAGGAGCGGCTTTGGGTGTAGCCAATACGGTTTGGGCGCCCAAGGCCAGCACGCCAATGGCAGATGCTTTAGCGAAACCACCCGGATATGGTTTGGGCTGTCACTTCAGTGGCCCTGCAACGAGTACCCCTGGAATTTGTCATTGGCATCAAAACTCATCCGGTGTGCCCGTGTATCTCGTCGGCGATTCCAATGCAGCTCATTTTACTGAAGGTTTGATTGTCGCGACGTCAAAAGCAGGGCAACCACTTGAAGTTTCCACCGCGTCTTCATGCCCATTGCTGCGACTGAATATGACTTATCCAACTGCCAATTACGGACGAGTATGCAAAAGGTATGTAGATGACACATTCAATTGGTTGGCAAAGCAACCACCCGGAATTGTGGTGTTATCGGAGACTGACGAGTATTGGCTTAGCTCCAGTTATGGCGTAGTGCTTTCAGATGGAACCGTAACTACAAATAAGTCACGCAAGATTTCACTAATGGCGGGCGCCCTCGCTGAAACCATAAAGACTCTAAAAAATTCTGGACAACGTGTCGTGCTTGTCCAGACCCTTCCCCACTGGATCGCGCCGCATGCTTGGAATCTTTCAGCATGTACTTTGAAGAACACATTGAGTGGGTGCATCCAATCAATGCCACTTAACTTCAGTCAGACCCGATCAAAAGAGGTGCGATCTGCACTAATAAAAGTCGGCCAATCCACGGCCACTCCAGTGGTAGATCTTGCTTCTGCCGTCTGTCCTGGTTCGATCTGCCTAACTCGTCGAAACGGCACCTGGGTCTATCGAGATGCAGCTCATATCTCGAACGCAGAAAGCGCGCTCTTAGCCGACGATTTCACCCGGATGATTCAGGTCGGGATTAAGTGGCGACTTAATCAGTGAGCGAAGCCGCCGCTGGAGGTGAGCGAAGCCGCCGCTGGAGGTGAGCGAAGCCGCCGCTCGACGAAAGACCAAATTGGAGCCGCCTCGGGGATTTGAACCCCGGACCTACGCATTACGAGTGCGTTGCTCTACCCCTGAGCTAAGGCGGCAATACTGCCGGAAAGAAGGGTACTGGTGAATAGGGCTGCCGATGAAACTAATCGATTCGGACAAGGCCCTTTGGCGTTCGGAATTCCACAGCCACTAATCCAGTCGCACCATCGTTATCGCTTGGATCAAGCCAAGTGACAGCAACATCATCTAGTGGGTGCTCTTCTGGTTCACCAAGCCACTGACAAACAACCGTTGGGTCGCCAGCGATCTCAAGGCGTTCGATCCGCACTCCGGATTTTGAGCCAGCGGAAGGATGTTCGGATTCATCCACATTCCATTCGATAAAGAATGGGAGCTGTGGGTCCTCAATCATGTTATTAATTCCAAGTTGCTTCCAAGACAGATCAACACCATCTGGCCGACGACGATGTCCCGGTGCGCTCTCTCGACCAAGTCGCTTTTCCGCAACCGTTATGTCATCAAGACCCACTACCCAACCAAGCCATCCGCCACCTTCGGCTGCGCGCCGAGTTACCGCACGACCAAATGGAAGTTGATCAGCAGCCGGGTGATCGAGTGCACAAACAATTTCCAAATACATCCCACCATCAAGTGGCAAGATGAAGTTTCGAGTGCCGAATCGTGGATGAATTCCGCCATCGATAAAAGCTGCACCAAGGCTGGAGCCGAGTCGTTGGACGACGTCAACTACATGGTCGTGGTCTGAGACGTAAGCAAGATGATCGAGGCGCACAAGGAAATCTTGCCCTATCCGAGAGGGTGCTAATTACCAAAATCGGTCCTACCGGCAAATCGTCCCAGGAGTGGGGGTCTTGTCCGCCAAGAAGTAGGCATCTACCGCCCGGTCTATGCAGGCGCTGCCACGCATATAAGCCGTGTGGCCCTCTCCGTCATAAGTAAGCAGGGAACCGGATTGCAGTTGCTTAGCCAGGCCCTGGGCCCATCTGTAGGGGGTCGCTGGGTCGTGGGTAGTGCCCACCACCAGGATTGGGGCTGCGCCTTTGGCAACAATCGGAGCGGGGTAGGGAGTCGCTGGGATCGGCCAGAAATTACAAGGCGCCAATCCCCAGGCCAGATACGCCCCAAAATTTGGGGAGGCCTGGGCCAGGGTTTTTGAATCCGCGGACATTTGAGCGACCGTTTCCCGGTTGTCCTTATCAAGACAATTCACGGCGTAACTGATGTCGTTGGAATTGGTCGAGTAGTGCCCATTGGGATCACGATCGACGTAATAATCGGCCAGCGATAAAAGACCCGAGCCCTCCCCGCGATAGGCCTGGTTTAGCGCCAGCGTTAAAGCGGGCCAGCCATCTTGCGAATCGTAGAGAGTGCTGACAATGCCTAGAACCACCAATGACTGAGTTGCCACTCGCCCAGATTTGCTAGGTAACGGAGTCGTGTCGGCGTCGGCTAAAAGTTTGTTAATTCGAGCCATGACAGCAACTCGAGTACTACCGCCGGGACATGTCTGCTGTTTCAAACAATCTGTGACGTAATCATCGAGGGCAACTTGGAAACCTCTAGCCTGATCCCGATTGGTTTCGGCGTTAGGTACCGTTGGGTCAATTGCGCCATCGAGCACCAAGTGGCCAACTCGCTTAGGGAACAGATCGGCATAAATAGCGCCAATGAGCGTCCCATACGACTTACCAAGGTAGTTGAGTTTGGTGTCGCCCAGAATGGCACGCATCAAATCCATGTCTCTGGCCACGTTGTCGCTACCAAGAAATGGCAGCATGATGCCGGCCCGCTCTTGACACAAGTCCGCCATTTTTTTAGCCGCATCCATCAGAGCTTGAACTTGTTCAGGAGTTGATGGAGTGCCATCGAGCGCGATCATTTGATCGGTTTCTTTGTCAGTCAAACAGTGAATCGGAGTGCTTCGCCCGACACCTCTTGGGTCGAAACCAATCAAGTCATATCGGGTCAAGATCTGTTTAGTAGCTATGAACTCAGCGGCTAAGGCGTAATCAATTCCAGATCCTCCGGGGCCACCTGGATTGACCAGGAGCGAACCGAGGCGATGAGTCTGATCCTTAGCCAGGAGGCGAATCGTCGAAACTTTGATGGTGCGACCCTCTGGATGCTTGTAGTCCAAAGGCACCGTTATTTGGGCACACTCAAACTGGTCATAGCACTGACGCCAATCCACCTGTTGAGTTACGAATTTGGAAAGCGAAGGTTGATCAATCAGTTTGCTGACATCCATCGCCCCATTGCTCTGAGGTTGGTTATAGCTGGAGAGGAGGACTCCCAGGCCAATACTCAGAACGAGAATTAGCGAGAGCACACCCGCGATCTTCGATTTTGCCGACACTTGATTACCCAACTCTGATTGAGAGCAGCATTGATTCAAGGGCTAATAATGGCGCAACACTGAAGTTCAATGCACGACGCGCCGCCATAATCGCATCAAGTCTCATGATGGTGGCCTCGCTACTGGTGCTTTCAGCAAGTTGTGAAACTTCGTCTTCCATATCTTCATTGACCAACGGAACATCGGCCCCAGTTTGCAAAAGCAATACATCGCGATAAAAAGAGGCCAAATCCAGGAGCGAACGATCCAAAAAAGCTCTGTTTAGAGCCGTGGACCGAGATTTCTGATCCTTCTCAAGTTCTTTGATGGCCTTAGAGGCACCACTTGCTAGACCTCGGCCTGTCGCACCTGCACCCCAAGCATCTTGCAACGCAACTAGTTCTGCCTCATCTTTTGGTGCGATCTCTCTAGCGGACTCCTCTTGAGAAGCAGCAATTAGTTCAGCGGCAGCACTTAAACAACTTCCAACATCGGTAAGTCTTAGCGGGAGCTGGAGAACCTGGTGGCGGAAACGACGAGCTTGCTCATCGGTGGCTATTCGTCGGGCCCTGCCAACATGTCCTTGGCTGGCTCGCGCAGCATGATTTGCCATCAATTCATCTATGCCATCCACCTCAACCAGCATTTTCGTAATCGCGCTAGTTGGCGGCGTGCGCAATTGCAGGTGACGACAGCGTGAGCGAATTGTTGGAAGTAAATCGCCAAGGCTCGGTGCGCAGAGCAACCAAACCGTATAAGAGCCTGGCTCTTCAATTGCATTCAGTAGTGCATTCGCAGCAGTCTCAGTTAGCCGATCCGCATCTTCAATAACGACGACCCGATGACGCCCATTGCTCGGCGCCCAAGCGGACCGTGAAACCAATTCTCGAACTTCATCAACTTTGATCGAAAGCCCCTCGGTACGGATCAGTTCCACGTCTGGGTTCGAACCACGAAGACTAGTTCGGCAACTATTGCATTCGGCGCATCCACCCTCCACACAGACCAAGGCAGTAGCAAATGCGATCGCCGCATTTGATCGGCCCGATCCAGGAGGGCCAGTGAACAACCAGGCATGGGTCATTGCGCCATGCGCATCCCCATTCACATCGATATTTTTTGCAGCGGCCACAGCACGCTCAAGAGCTACGACCACTTCGTCTTGGCCAATCAGCGCATTAAAGACCGGGGCGACCACGACTATTTTTCACTCTTACGTTTGGCCAAAAGTTCTTCGAAGCGAGAATGAATAACTTCAGACACTTCTTCCGGAGTTCCTGTTGCATCCACCACTAGATAACGATCAGGTTCCACTGTCGCCAATTGCAAGAATGATCTGCGCACTCGCTCGTGAAACTCGAGGGGTTCACTTTCAAGGCGATCAAGGGTTCCACAGCGGGCCAGCCCAATTTTTGATGGGATATCTAGAAGCACCGTCAAGTCAGGAATCAATCCTTCAGTAGCCCAACGCGAAACTCGCAATACATCTTCACTTGGTAAAACTCGCCCGCTACCTTGGTAAGCAATAGAAGAATCTACGTACCGGTCAGTGATGACAACTACACCTCGGCTAAGTGCCGGACGCACAACTGAATGCACGTGTTCGGCTCTATCCGCAGCGTAAAGAAGTGCCTCTGCTCTCGGAGCGACAGCACCTGTTGCGTTATCAAGCAAGACGCGTCTCAACTGCTTTCCCAACTCAGTGCCGCCTGGCTCGCGCGTTAGCACCACGTCATAACCATGTGACACAAACCAATCGCGCAACTTGCTGGCCTGAGTGGACTTTCCTGATCCCTCGCCGCCTTCAAAGGCGATGAAGATGCCATGTTTTTCAAAGATGGCAGTCACTCCAACATCGCCACGCAATGCATCCGCTAGGTCCCTGAGAAGAGGAACCCCCTTGCGATCATCCATCTGCCGATAGGAAATAACTCCGACCGCCATCGCAACCACGCCACCCAGCAGCATGGTGAAAGCGGCACCGTTGTAATGCAAACTGATGTGACGGAAGTTGATTGTGTGCTTACCAATCGCTGCCGCGATAGCTGGTGCTAGCGCCAATACCAAGACCAGAGTGATTCGAATTAAGGAATTCACGAATGCAAAAGTGCGTCCGCGCACTTCGTCTCGAACTTCCAACCCAAGCATCGTGAACCCGGAAACCCACGAAATGCCAGCGAAACTGCCCAGCATCAAAGCAATTAGTACCGCCATCACCAGGTTTGGAATCGCAGCAAGAAGCACTAATGAAAATCCAGCAAGAGCAAGTGACAAGCCAAAGAGTCTTTTCCTTGAGAATCCGGCAAAGGTCTTCGGTCCTAGCGCCATGCCCCCAGCTAGACCAGTGAAGACCGCGCCAAAGAGCATTCCATATGCAGCGTCCCCACCACCTAGATCGCCAACGTATGTCCGAGCCAGGCCAACTACCGCACCGCCGGCCGCGAATGCACCCAGCATTCCAACGACAAGGCCCCTGATTATTTTTGTAGACCAGACAAACTGCCAACCATCGATAAATGAACGGGCAATATTCGGAGTCACTGACGTAATGGAAACTTTTGCCTTTGGAATTTCCCTGAGCCGGTAGATCGTTATGGCGCTGAAAGCAAAACTCAACGCGTCGACGTAAAGTGCTATATCAACGGGCTTGCCTTTGAAGAATCCAATGTCAACCGCTAGCGCCGAATTGATCAGCGCCATCAAAGAGAACAAGGCCGCCGCGATGGGCGCGGTTCCGTAGGCAACTAGCAAACTGACCTGATTCGCTGCTTCCAAACGATCTCGTGGAACAAGATTTGGAACCGTCGCCTCCTTTGCCGGACCCCAAAACAAAGTGACAGATTCAATCAATACGGTTGCGGTGTAAAGCCACCAATAAGTACGAACCAAAGGGATAGATGCGAAAAGAAGAAAACGTAAAATGTCACAGGTAACCATCAAGCGACGGCGATCAAAACGATCCACCATCACCCCGGCAAGTGGACCAAGCAGTACCGCGGGGATTAGTCGGACGATGAATACACCAGCAATAGCGACGTTCGCTTTGGCATAGTTATCGCCAGAAAGTTGTTTGGCTAATGCAGTAGTGGCAAGCAGTCCTAGCCAGTCGCCAAGACTTCCAAAAGCAAGGGCCTGCCAGAGTTTTCGAAATGCCGGGATGGCAAGTACCCCACGCAAATCTCCTTGAGCAGGAGGCGCAGGCGTCGGCATGACGTTGGACATGAGGTGAGCCTAGCCTTGCTTCGCTGTTACTTTCACTGCTGCCTTTTTGGTCGCCTTCTTGGTCGCCTTCTTGGCCGGCGCCTTTCTAGCCGGCGCTTTTTTAGCCGTCGCCTTACGCGTCCGAGCCTTCTTCTTAACGCCACCGTTCTCGGCGTCATAGGCCCGGCGCTCGGCGAGCAATTCAAGTCCGCGATCCAAAGTCAAAAGTTCGAGGACTTCGGATTTTCGTAGAGATGCGTTGCTCTCCCCGTCGGTCACATACGCGCCGAAGCGGCCATCTTTGACAACCACATTTCGTCCACTAGCCGGATCCAAGCCGAGTTCTTTCAGTGGTGGCTTAGGTGCGCCTCTGCCTCGAAGTTTTGGTTGAGCCAGAATCTCTCGTGCCTGATCAACAGTGATGGTAAGAATCTGATCCTCTGATGAGATGCTACGAGTATCGGTGCCTCGCTTGATGTATGGGCCATAAGGCCCATTGCTAGCAATTACTTCTTGCCCGTCAATTTCACCAACAAGTCTTGGCAGCGATAGCAGCATTAGCGCGGTGTCCAAAGTAATTGTCTGAACATCCATGGAAGCAAATACTGAAGCATTCTTCGGTTTGGCACCCTTTGGGGGATCCTCTGGGAGTACCTCTGTGACGTAAGGGCCAAACCGTCCGACCTTGGAAAAGATTTCACGGCCGGTTTCAGGATTGACACCGAGCAATCGCTCACCGCTTGGGCGATCGAAAAGTTCTTTAGCTTTTTCCAACGTCAATTCATCGGGTGCAACCGTATCCGGCACGCTCGTAGTGCGACGCTCTTCGCCTTCGCCCTGTTCAAGAAATGTCCCGTATTTTCCAACCCGTACGGTGATGCCTTCGCCAAGAGCGAAGCTGTTTACCTCACGAGCATCGATATTTGTAATGTCAGAAGTTAGTTCGTTAAGGCCAGCAATATCATCATGACCAAAATAGAACTTAGTTAACCAAGCGACTCGATCCTCTTCACCCGCTGCGATTCGGTCAAGATCGCTTTCCATCTCAGCGGTGAAGTCGTAGTCGACCAGTCGAGCGAAATGCTCTTCAAGCAAGCTGCATACTGCAAAACCGATAAATGAGGGCACGAGTGCACGGCCACGTTTTCCAACGTATCCACGATCCTGGATTGTCTGAAGGATCGCTGCGAAAGTTGATGGTCGACCGATTCCAAGTTCTTCCAACCTTGCTACAAGACTTGGTTCGTTGTAGCGAGAAGGTGGTTTGGTTTCGTGGCCATCTGCCGCGTAACTCTCAACGTCTACAACTTCACCTTTAACAAGTGGTGGAAGGCGTCGAGATTCATCATCTTCTTGATTTTCATCCTTGGCTTCTTCGTAGGCTGCCAAACAACCAGCGAATTTCAATACCGTGCCACTGGCGCGAAAAGTCAATTTCTTACCGTCTGCTGTTGTCGTTTCCAAATCTGCCCGCATTTGAAGTTTTCTGGCATCAGCCATCTGAGAAGCAACTGTGCGCTTCCAAATCAAATCGTAAAGAGCAAGTTCGTCTCGAGATATTTCATTTGCCACTTCACCGGGAGTACGAAAACTTTCACCAGCTGGGCGAATTGCCTCATGTGCCTCTTGAGCATTTTTAGCTTTGCCTGTGTACTGACGAGGCGCATTAGCTACATGATCTGCTCCATAAACCGCCCGAGCGGCCTCACGAGCGGCTTCAATCGCGCTCTGAGACAGCGTGGGCGAATCAGTACGCATATAGGTGATGTATCCGTTTTCATACAGGCGTTGAGCAACTCGCATGGTGAGTTGTGCTCCCCAGCCAAGACGTCGTCCAGCATCTTGCTGCAAAGTCGAAGTGGTGAATGGCGCTTTTGGCTTCTCGATGCGAGGTGATTCATCCACGCTAGTCACTACGAAATGTTTGCCCGTAAGCGAAGCCACGAGCGCTTCTGCGGCACTTTGATCAAGGAGTTCAATTTCTGCTCGAGATTTCTCAGGTAGCGCGCCCTTGCTGTCGAAATCTTTTCCAACTGCCAGTCGCTTACCTTCAACTGTGAGCAATCGCGCTTGAAAACCAGGGCCACAGTTGGCCGTGAGATTCCACCATTGCGAAGAAGTGAAGGCCATTCGCTCGCGTTCGCGCTCCACAACCAATCGCAACGCAACGGATTGAACTCGGCCTGCTGATAGACCAACTTTGATCTTCTTCCAAAGTACTGGCGAAAGGCGGTAGCCGAACAGACGATCAAGAATTCGTCGCGTCTCTTGGGCATCGACCAGTCGTAAATCTAAATCTCTAGTCTGATTGGCAGCAGCTCTAATCGCTTCCGGGGTGATCTCGTGAAAAACCATTCGCTTAACCGGCACCTTGGGCCGAAGCACCTCTAATAGATGCCAGGCAATCGCCTCGCCCTCGCGGTCCTCATCGGTAGCCAGAAGGAGTTCGTCGCAGCCTTTTAATAAGGCCTTAAGTTCAGCAATCTTTTTCTTCTTATCCGGATGCACCACGTAAAGAGGTTCAAAGCCGTTCTCGACGTCAACGCCTTCTTTGGCCCAAGCCACCTTCTTGTATTCAGCCGGAATTTCTGAGGCTCGCTGTGGGAGGTCGCGAATATGGCCAATGCTGGCCTCGACTACATAGTCAGGGCCAAGAAATTCGCCGATCTTCTTGGCTTTCGCGGGAGATTCCACGATGACCAGGTGGCGCAGCGCCAAGAGACCTCTCCAATGCTCGAAAATGTGCTAAATCGCCTCTGATTGCCAGCGGCGAGTCGTTACGGGTCAAGAGTCTGACGGCAACCATCCCGTCTCTGTCAAACCGGAAATATCAGTTTACCTGTGGATAAGGTGCTATTTCCCCAGGTCAGAGGGGTAAGAAAAAAATCCTTCGGCGATCAGCGCTCGGATCGAGTCGGCCAGGTCCAACTCGTCCAGACCTGGAGCCAGTTGAGCGGCTATCTGGCCGATCTCTTGGCTCCCATCGGCGGCCAGAAAAATGGCAGCTCCCAACGGATCGATCGCGCCAGAAAATCGCCATCCTGAACTCTGAGCAATCACCCCAGATTCGACACGGACCCCAGGTGCGGGTCTCAATTTGAGTTTCAACAAAGCTTCATCTGAGACTTGATCAGCCAGATCTAAATCGGCGAAGCGTTGCAGTACCCAATCACCCAGCGGTGAGTCGATTTGATGGCGAATTTCCTCAAGGCGTCGCCACGAACTCGGATGCTCACTCTTATGAATGATGATCCACCCAAAACCAATGGACTCAACATTTAACTCTTTGAAGTACGCAAGCCAGTCATCCCTGAGCTGAGCAAATTCTGGCGTTTTCTCGTCGGCTGAATCCGTTAGCCAAAGTTCCACATATTCCTCGACGGTAAGAACTTCTCGCTGAACCGCCCAAGCATCACATCCTTCGTTGGCTATCAGCCATGGCAGCAGGCGTTCGCGCCAATCCTTGCCATCTTCATGCATCCAATTCGCGAGGGCGACAAACCAACCGCCGCTGTTCAAATGTTTTGCCGCCCCCGAAATTAAGAGCCTTGAAATATCGTCCCCCGACATCCCACCATCTCGATAATTGAATCGTGCTTTTGGCGAAATGACGAAAGGTGGATTGCTGACGATCAAATCAAATGATTCATTGGCGATAGGTTCGTAAAGACTTCCTAGTCGCAAATCCAATTCAATTCCAGAGCGACGAGCGGTTTCGCTTGCAAACTCTAAAGCTCTTGGATTTATGTCCGTAGCCACGATTGTTTTGACGTGTGCTGAAAGATGAAGCGACTGAACGCCTCCCCCGCAGCCAATATCGACGGCACTGCCAAACCGAATGCGTGGAACCAAAGAAGCCAACATGGTTGAAGCCCCGCCCGATCCAACTACAAAATCTGCTCGCTTCGGGGAGCCTTCGTCGCTGGCTAGAAACCAGTTATGAACTCCATCGGAATATGGGGTGATGTTCACTGTCCCATTCTTTCAGGTAGTTGAACTTCTTTTCGGTGAGGCAAGGCGCCGCTCGACATGAGCGGAGCCGCCGCTCGGCGAAAAGCGAAATGGTGAAGGGCCCGGGAATGAACTGAACCCCGAGCCCTTCACCATTTCTACAATCTGTAACGCTGTTTAACCGATCTGGGTCGACTTCCGCTTGGTGTGGATCAGGGAGCCAACAATGATGGCCACGGCCACCAACGCAATTGCGGTGCGAAGCCCCGCGTTTGCGCCATCTCCAAGGGTCATCGTGATGATGGCTGGCGTGATCAAAAGCCCAACCAAGTTCATCACCTTTAGCAGTGGGTTAATGGCAGGACCGGCAGTGTCCTTGAACGGATCACCAACAGTGTCACCGATGACGGTAGCTGCGTGGGCTGCTGAGCCTTTGCCGCCGTAGTGTCCATCTTCGATCATCTTCTTGGCGTTATCCCAAGCGCCACCAGAGTTGGCTAGGAACACGGCCATCAGGGTGCCAGTTGCGATCGCACCAGCGAGGTAAGCACCAAGGGCGCCAACACCAAGTCCGAAACCAACAGCGATTGGCGCAAGGACTGCGAGCAGTCCAGGGGTAGCCAATTCGCGAAGTGAATCTTGAGTGCAGATATCAACAACGCGACCGTACTCAGGCTTCTCGGTGCCAGCCATGATTCCTGGGTGCAACCGGAACTGGTTACGAACTTCCACTACGACCGCTCCAGCAGCACGCGAAACTGCGTTAACTGCAAGGCCGGAGAAGAGGAATACGACTGCAGCACCAATGATTGCGCCAACCAGGTTCCGTGGGTTCGCTACGTCGAGCACTCCAGAGAATTCCAGCAACGTGGTCTTTACCCCAGTGCTAAGAACTGCTTCCTTGATTGCGTCGGTAAAGGAACCGAACAATGCGGTAGCAGCAAGCACTGCGGTAGCAATCGCGATTCCCTTAGTGATTGCCTTCGTAGTGTTTCCGACGGCATCTAAGGAGCTAAGAACCTTTGCGCCTTCGCCGTGAACATCGCCAGACATTTCAGCAATGCCTTGGGCGTTGTCCGAAATTGGTCCGAAGGTGTCCATCGCGACAATAACTCCGACGGTAGTGAGGAGACCACAACCAGCAAGAGCTACCGCAAAGAGTGAAAGCACGATGTTTCCGGTACCGAGCAAGAAGGCACCAAAGACCGCAGAGGCAATTAGTAATGCTGAGTAGACAGCGGATTCAAAACCAACTGAAATACCAGCCAGAATTACCGTAGCCGCACCAGTCTGTGAAGAAGCCGCGACGTCGTTGACCGGACGCTTGCCAACTTCAGTGAAGTGGGCGGTGAGTGCCTGGATCGCACCTGCTAGAACAATGCCGATGATCACAGAGGCCAGCGCCACAATTCGTGGATTCGCCGTCGAGTCAATGTGGGCACCAGTTAGTTCAGCAAAGGAAGTTGGCAGGTAAGCAAAAGTGGCAACACCAACCAACACTGCGCTGATCGTGGCCGAGATGTAGAACGAACGGTTAATTGCCGCCATTCCACTCTTGTCGCTTTCCTTGAGTTTGGTAATGAAAATTCCGATGATCGCGGTGAGCACACCAAGGGCTGGAACGATGAGTGGGAAGATCAAACCGACGGAACCGAAAGCGGCCTTGCCCAGAATCAATGCAGCAACCAGAGTGACTGCATAGGACTCGAAAAGATCGGCGGCCATACCGGCACAGTCACCCACGTTGTCGCCGACGTTGTCAGCAATTGTCGCAGCATTGCGAGGGTCATCCTCAGGAATGCCTTGTTCTACCTTGCCGACTAGGTCAGCGCCGACATCTGCTGCTTTGGTGAAGATACCGCCACCAACACGCATGAACATGGCCAGCATTGCGGCACCGAATCCGAAGCCTTCAAGAACTGAAGGTGCATCACCCTTATAGATGATGACGACGGTAGATGCGCCAAGTAGGCCGAGCCCTGTTGTGAGCATGCCAACCACACCACCGGTGCGGAAAGCGATCTTCATAGCAGGAGCGGCACCGTGATCTTTCGCAGCGGCGGCAACGCGAACATTTGCCCGCACCGCAAGCCACATGCCCTGGTATCCAACGAATGCTGAGAAGAAGGCACCGATAAGGAAGAACAGCGATCGGCCGATTCTGATTTCACCAGTGCCAGGAAGGGCGAAGAGGATGAAGAAGACCAGAACAACAAAGACCGAAAGTGTTTTAAATTGACGAGATAAATAAGCCGAAGCGCCTTCTTGAATGGCGGCTGCGATTTCCTGCATCTTTGGGGTGCCCTCAGAAGCAGTAAGAACCTGCTTGCGTAAGAAAAAGGCGACTACCAGGGCGGCAAGAGAAATCACCAATACGGCGAACGCATACATCAGGTTGCTGCCCGACAGATGGATCGCGGCCCCCTCGGCGATGAGGTGGGTCGTGGACATACGTCCTCCAGGTTGAAGTTGACTCCAGGGCTAATGGCCCCACGGACGGGCGAGAGTCTACGTCGCGGAGGTGGGGCTAAGCGACTTACCCAGCCCTAGCGGAGGCATTAATTACGGCGGGTAAGAACCGGTATACAAAACTTGGCAGCATCGGTGGTGGCGTTGCGCTCACCGTCACTAAGAGTGACCCCTGGCCGGTCGAGTCGATTCGGCACTGAGTAAGTTCAGTTGGCCAGCCACCTACCGCACGCTCAACGGTAGTTCTTGCCGTTTCACAGCCAGCCCCGGGGAATTCTAATAATTGTGCTCCAGCCAGGGCAGCGACGTTGGCAATCTGTCTGAGATGCTGCTCGGCAGCGCTGACAACGACAAAACTGGTGAGCAGCATCAGGACCGGCAGCAGAGTTGAGGTAGCTACCAGAAGCCAGATAGTGGCACTTCCGGTCTGTCGCCTTGATGAGTGAGACATCTAATTATGAGCAATCGCTGAAACAGATATTTTTAACGATTTTGGCCAAGGCGCGGGAGTGTCAATCTTTATAACCGAGTAATCACCTTGAGAAAGAATTTCGAAGTGGGATTTTGGCAGGGCGGTCACGATCATCTGCTCAATACCGGATATCGCTTCATGACGAGTGAGCGACTCGGCCGCCCGTTGGGCAATTTGGCTGGAATGCAGATACAACGCCATCGCCGCGAAAAGATCTAAAACTGCACCGCAGATTAAAACAATGGCTGGAAGGGCGGTTGCCAACTCGGCCGTGACGCTGCCTTGTTCCTTCTTGGACTTGGGAGTGGCCACCGCGGCCAGGCGGTGACCACTCCACATTTTTTGGCTCACAACAATCAGAAAATCCAACTAAGGGCTTTACTGATGAGTTGACTGAGCAGATTGAGCACTTGATCTGACGAAAGGACTTTGTAGAGAACCCCCGCGAATCCACAAGCGGCGACAGTTGTCACCGCATATTCCGCGGTAGCCAGTCCGGCTTGACTCCCGAGGCGATCCTTAGATGAGCGGAGGGACTTCATGACATGTACCAAGGCTGCTCCTTTCAGGTTTTGTTACTGGAATGTCGAAAGCCTGCCCACTTTGTTTGCTCTGGTGATAGCCAAATAAGTCAAACTCTGGATCAGGTAGACCTGTGGATTTCTATTTACTTAGATTCAAAAACACCGGAGGTAGCGAGCCAAGAAGTGAGAAAAAGATCTGAGCGGCAAATGGAAAGACCGCACCGAGAATGAATGAGGGCAAGAAACAAACCCCAATTGGCAGCGTTGCTCGGACCCCAACCGAGCGAACTTGCCGCTTCACTTGGCTGGCTCGGGATCGACGCAATCTCATCGATGTGCGACGTAACGCATCAGCTCCCGATGCTCCAGTCTGGGCAACACTTTCCAAAACAGTGGCTATCGGTGACAGTGCCGCGCTCTTGCGCCAAGACTCGAATGCTTCCTCTGGTTGAGCGCCCATCCGAAGCAAGGCCGTGCACTCCTTTGCATAGCGGCTAGCTGGCGACCCAACCACTTGGCTGGCTGCCTCGATCGAATCGATCAGTGGCAGGCCGCTATCAAGACATAACGCAATTAATTCAGCGAACTCTGGGGCAAGATATGCCAACCGTAATCGCTGAGTTCTGGTTGCTGAAGGCTCGAAAAGAACTACTGCACGTTTGGTAATCCAGCTGGCTACCAGGGCAAGGAACAGACTCCATGGTGCCTTGAATTCAAGAATTGAAAATACGGCAACTAAGACAGCGGCCAGGTTAGCTCTTGATTTCATGAGGTTACTGCCATTGCATTTTTGGTGATGCGCGATAACCAGAGGCGACCAAGCAAATTGAGCAATACCGAAGCAGTTATGCAAACGCGTCCGATGTCAGTGCCAAAAATAAAGTGGTACGGATGTAGAACGAGCAGAATCAATATTGGCATCATGCTCATTAACGTCGCGGTAGCTCGAGCACCCGCCACCTCGCTATGTAATTCTTCTTCTAAACCAATTTCATTTTCAATGCTTTCGACAATCGCATCTAGCGCCGGAATCAGCGGAGTTCCGCGCTTACTTGATAGTTCGAAAAACAGAGCCACCTTTAAGAGGGCTTGTGAGCCATCAATCACATTCCGACGAAGTGCGAGCAAGTTATCGTTTTCGCTGTCACCTGAATGAATTTCCAAAACAAGGAGTGGATGAGCATCAGCACTTCGGACCAAGGCCTGCGAGGGTGAGGCGCCAATTCTAAGTTGATCAGCAAGCATGGTGATGAAGGAGAGAGTCTCAGCGCGTTTTGAACTCGTAGAAACTGAGAATCGACGAACCCTCCTTTGAAGTTTCGGGATTGGCGAAATTGGTGCTGCGAAAAGTGCAGCAGCAAAAATGATCAACAAATACCCGAGGATTCTCATGGGCAATGCCAAACCGGGTTAACTACACATAGGCCATCATCCTTTACCTGGATTTCACCAATTTCACTGACAAAACGTCGTCCCTTTTCGCGTCGAAGATGAATGACGATTTCGATCGCACTGGCCAACTGCGAGTGGATTGCTCTCCGATCTAAGCCAGCCCCAACACCAAGAGCCTCAATCCGGGCGGGGATCGCTGCAGCGTTATTGGCGTGAATGGTGGCCAACGCGCCATCATGACCTGAGTTCAAGGCCGCTAATAGGTCCACAATCTCGGCACCGCGAACTTCACCAATCACCAATCGATCAGGACGCATTCGTAACGCTTGGCGCACTAAATCGCGCATTGACACCCCTCCGGCGCCTTCGACATTGGTCTCACGCGATTGAAGATGCACAACATGTCGATGATCAGGAAATAGTTCCGCAGTATCTTCAATTATCAATATCCGTTCGGAGGTAGGTAGCTCGCTTAAAATCGAAGTAAGCAAAGTGGTTTTGCCCGCGCCAGTTCCCCCGCTAATGAGAATGGACCGACGAGCGTTAGTAAGTTCGAGCAATCGACCGGCGATTTCATCTCCCACTAAATCCGACAATGATCGATTTTGAATTCGGATCAATCGGAAGGAAATCTGAGTTGATCCGCGCGCGATTGGCGGAATGATCGCATGCATTCTGATGCCATCAGCAACTGTTGCATCTACGTAAGGATGAGCCTCGTCGAGCCGGCGTCCAGTATTAGTGGCCAGGCGCTGAGCCAAAGTTCGCACTTCTGTCTCCGATTCAAAATGAACCTTTGACAATTCCAAGCCATCCCCAATATCCACCCAGACTTCATCCTTGTTCTTCACCAAAATATCTGTGCTTCTTACGTCTTCGATTAGTGAAGTCAGCGGACCGAATTCAACAAGATTTGCGGTCGAGTTGATGGCCGCCCCAATCACTTGGCTTGAAGAAAGCCATGGTGAGTGTTCTTTTATAATCGTGGAAATGTTTGCAAGGGAGGGATTTTGATTTGAGCGAGCAAGTTTTAGACGAACTAGCCCATCAATTTCGTCGATCAATTAAACCTCCAACTATCCTCGACCAAATTTGGCCCGCTCGTTCGATCGCATGTTTGGCTTTGACCAAATCACCTAGGTCTGCCGCTAAGGCCAGATTTGAATCCGCTGGCCATTCGGTGATCTGAGATGTACCGAGCAATGCGCTCACCTGCTTAACGGAAAGAGATCCGTAGGGCATCGGGCGAATCAGAATGTGCGCGAATTCGAATTTGCTCAACAGCTCTGAACTCCGCTCAACTGCCAGCGCCGTATTTGTGGTGATGTGTAGAGATGGAGCCAGATTTATTGGCGGCGCCGAACCGCCTCTGGCTCCAATGATTATCGAATCAAATTCAGTTCCGGCACCCCTGAGAAACTCAGGAGTGCCGGATACCTCAGAAGAGAGCACTCCGACTTTTGATCGCCCCATTCCTGACAATGAGCCATCTATAGAAACTCCTTTTGGCCCCAGAATCCGAAGTAGTTGATCAGTTTGTTCGATGAGCAAAGTCTTTTGAGTTCTCTGAACTGAGACCAACCCCAATAGCGCCACCAGAGTGGTCAGCCCTAATCCGCCGCTGGCTGCAGTGACCAAAACAGGATTTGCTGCCGAGGTGTTCTTGGCCAAGGCGCCCATCCGTCGAGCTAATTCCAAAATCACCTCACGTTCAGTTCCAATCATTCCCACCAAGGAACCAGAACTGTCCAGAAGATCAGTTTCAAGATCGAGTAGAACAATCCCTGACCGAATTGGAATAGAAATCGGTGCCAAATCAGTAGCGATTAAGAGCAGACCTTGCTCTGGAAACCGCGTCGGCAAGACTTTTTCCTGAGTGATACTCATACCAAGTGCCGCACCCGCGGTCCGCACCAGATGACTCGTTTGTGGGTCTGCGCTAAAAAGAGTGCACTCTTTCACACTGGGTAGCGTCTCGACTCTCGACCGATTAATGCACCACGACTTATGGCTTGTGGGTATAGCAGCCCATTGGGGATTACCATGAACAGGTGCCTAACGCCGCTTTCTTCGATCTCGACAAGACAATCATCGCGCGTTCTTCGGCACTTGCCTTCACCAAGCCATTCGCCAAAGCGGGGCTGCTCACTAAGAGTTCCATCCTGCGAAACCTGATCGCTCAAACCCTTTTCACGCTGGGTGGAGCCGATCACGAGAAGACTGAACGACTACGTGTCCAACTCTCCAAAATGGTTGAGGGCTGGTCCAGCGAACAAGTGAGCGAGATTGTCCAAGAGACACTTCGTCAATTTATTGAACCGATCATTTATGCCGAGGCGGCTGATCTAATCGACACACACCACCGCAATGGGGATCACGTCGTGATTGTCTCTTCCTCGGCAATCGAAATTGTTAAGCCAATTGGAGAAATGCTTGGAGCGGACGCTGTAATCGCCACTCGGTTAAAGATCGTCGATGGTCGATACACCGGAGAGATCGAGTACTACGCCTATGCCGAGACTAAGGCAGCTGCAATCCGTGAACTCGCTGCGAAAAATGGATATGACTTGGCTCGTTGTTTTGCCTACTCGGATTCAGCTACCGACATGCCCATGTTGGAATTGGTCGGTTTCGCCTCTGTAATCAATCCAGACATGGCGTTGAGGAAAGTGGCAATCACAAAGGGCTGGACTGTTCGCACCTTCCGACGAACCGTCCCGCTACGCGATCGGTATCAATTTGATAAGCCAAAAATCGCGGCGGCTCTTGGGGTAACCGCGATGAGTCTGCTGGCTCTAGCCATCGCCCGGAGGCACCGACGCGCTGCGTCCTAAAGGTCAATGGCATCTTCAAAGTAATTGGTCTGCGATTCCAAGCGCGGTACGAAAATTGTCCACAGGTTTTCGATAGAAAGACGTAACCCCGGCAGCGTGCTTTCGCAGAGGTTTACCGGGGTCTTCAAAAGTTATATTACGGGACATGCCTTCGATGTCAATTAACGGCGCTGCGTCCTAAAGATTGATAAAGAGTTGGCGTCCCAATTCTTGGAAACCCAGTCGCTCGCCCATTCGCGAGGAGGCCTCATTTCCAATTCGACTTCGCCACTGTGGAATCAGATCGACGTCGAGCGCGGCTCGCGTCGTCGCATGTGCAGCTGCAAAGGCTAGGCCATTCCCTCGTTGACTTGGGATAGCCAAAACACCGAGTTGGGCAAGATCGTCATTCCACGACTCATAGCCCGCGATGGCACCAACGCTTCCATCCGTTGTATGAGCAGAAAAAAGAAAGGGCATAGTGACCAGGCCGCTCTCCTCGTTCTCCTCGTCAGTGCAGCCGGACATCACTTCATTTAAATCCAAGGCGGTCGCTGCTCGTACTTGATACGTAGACGGTGCTTGCCTCAAGGTGTTGAGATCCGCGTATGCGATCGACGCGATTCCTACCGGCTCTGGCTTGTATGCCTCCAGAATGCGCAGTAACGACGCCATATCTATAAGTTCATTTTGAGAAAGTGCAGCCAAAGCA
>Ga0315270_10000223_pt1 | contig 32827 bp, 33 predicted proteins | sample C1_bottom_MG_FD_204932 | JGI IMG/M metagenome (GOLD analysis project Ga0315270, IMG submission 204932) | Sediment microbial communities from Yellowstone Lake, YNP, Wyoming, USA - C1_bottom | ecosystem: Environmental > Aquatic > Freshwater > Lake > Sediment | place: USA: Wyoming | collected... | reverse complement strand
CGGTTAATTATCTTCGCGCCATAGATATTCATGAAAACGTGAATAGCTACGGTGATGAGGAAAATTATGAAGATCTGTCCCAAGTTACTTGGGTCAAAGGACTTGCTGTAAAGGTTTGCTGTGGTGGTGAAGAAGTAGGCGAAGCCGTAGTCGACACCTGCGATAACAGCAACAAGACCGGTGAGGTTCAACCAACCGGTGAGCCAACCGTGCACTGGCTTACCGAGTTTGAATGCCCAGTAGTAAATACCACCTGCTGTTGGCATGGCTGAGACAAGCTCGCTCATGCAGAAACCGATGATCAGGATGAGGGTGGCGATAATTGGCCACCCAACCGAGATAGCAACCGGTCCACCGTTGTTCCAAGCCTGTCCGAAAGTCGTGAAACCACCAGAAAGAATGGAGATGATTGAGAAAGAAATCGCGAAGTTAGAGAAACCACTCCACTTGCGATCGAATTCTTGCTTGTAGCCGAGCTCTGCAAGACGTTTGGCATCCTCGTCTTGATACGGAACGTCAACCTCGTTGGCTGGCACTCGGGGACCCCTCTCATTTAATGAACCGCGCCAAAAGGTCGCGGATTGGAAAAATAGCCGAGGAAGACTCGACCTGCGCTAATAATGTGCGTCAGATCACAAGTAGGCAAGCACCTTTGAGGCAAAACTTAGATAAATTTTCAAAAATTCTTCAGGAACGACCGATATGGACGTTCTCTAGGAGCCCAACACCAATTAATACTGCAAAAAGACTAGTACCTCCGTACGAAAGAAGAGGCAGCGGCACTCCCGTCATTGGCATCAAACCCATCGCCATTCCAATATTTTCAAAAATCTGGAAAGCGAACCAAGCCATCACGCCACCAGCAACTAATCGCCCAAATAGATCAGAACTTCGACGAGCAATACGTCCGGCTCGCCAAAGAATCACCCCAAATAATCCGATTATCGAGGCGGAACCGACAAATCCTAGTTCTTCGCCAGCAACCGTGAAAATAAAATCTGTCTGCTGTTCTGGCACAAACCGACCATTCGTTTGTGGCCCCTTGTAGATGCCAGTGCCTAACAGTCCACCAGAACCGATTGTTATTCGGGACTGACGTAACTGATACCCGCTTTGTTGCGGATCGGCGTTGGGATCTACGAAAGATTGCAGGCGCTTAATCTGATAATCATGAAGGACATGAAGCTGCACCGCAGCCACTGAACCAATGCAGACAACTAGTAAGAGTCCAGCAATCCATTTCCAAGGGGCACCAGAGATCGCGATTACTGCCAGTACCGAGGCGCCGATGATCATGGCCGTGCCAAGGTCTGGTTGGAGCATGATCAAGATCATGGGCAATCCCGCAATCACCAATGATTGGGCGACATCTCGATCTTTCGGATCCTTTTCGCCTTCCCTGCGTTCGGCCAACAACATGGCCATCCCGGCAATGATTGCGACCTTGGCAAATTCTCCAGGTTCTACCGAATACCCGCCTGGCAAAGTGATCCACGCCTTTGCACCATTTATGGTCGAGCCAACCCCTGGGATCAAAACAGCGACCAAACCAAGGAACGCAATGCCCCAAAGGATCGGGGTGTAGGCACGCAGTAAGCGATAGTCAAAAAACATTGTGGCAATGCCCAAAGCTAAACCAACAAGAATGTTGATGACGTGACGCTTCAAGTAGTAATTCGGATCTAGACCAGCGCTCTGATACCAATTTCGAGTGCCCGCTGAAACTAATAGCGCACCAATTGCTAGGAGAAGCAGAACGGCACCAATTAACACCAGATCCATCCGACGCAGATAACTGTCCCGTCGGAGAACCTCGCCGAATCGAGAACGAAGGTCGGGGCGGTGTCCATAGGAAGTGGCCATCAGTTCTTCACATCCAGTGGCAAAATTCGACCATCGGGAGTCAAACTCGGAAGTAGCGTGGGTGGACCGTTTGGCAAGAGCGCTTTCGCTGGATTTACCGTTGAACCAGTTACACCAAAAAGAGCCTCATAAATTTTTCGAACGCTAGGTCCACTCGTCAAAGAACCCGTTCCGCCCTGGCTGACCATCATGACCACTGCATAGCGAGGCTGCTCACTCGGCGCATAAGTTGCTAACCAACTGGTGGTGTCCTTTTCTGATCCGTCAAGATTTTTTCCAAATACTTCTCCGGTACCGGTCTTAGCGCTAACCGAAATTGGGAATCCAGAAAATGGGTACCTTCCAGTTCCTTCAGTAACTACCGCACGTAGTGCGTTTTGGGTAAATGCAATTGTCTTTGCGCTCATCGGAATTTTTCCCAGTTTTTGCGGCTGAATCTGCTTTACCAAAGTGCCGTCCGGCTTGAGGATCGCTCGACCGATCGTCGGACGCCACAAGGTGCCACCATTTGCTACGGCCGCGTAGATCTGCGCTAGTTGAATCGGCGTTATCACGGTGTCACCTTGGCCAATTGCAAAGTTAACGGCGTCACCGGCTCTGATCTTCATTCCATCCGTGCAGTTTTCTTTAGCGATTGCAATCAACATGGGGGTTAGCTGCGATTTTTTTGCCTCTTTTTCATAATTGCAGAAAAAGTGAGCATTGGCCTGGTACCACTTGGTTTTCCATTGCCGGTCAGCCAATCGGCCACTGGCCTCTGAAGGAAGATCCACTCCGGTTAGTTGTCCGATTCGGAAAGCTTTTGCCGCTTTAAAGAAATAGTCCGCCGGATTGCTCTTTGGCGTGAGACCGCCATCACGAACCCACATGTCATAGGCGATCTGATACCAAACCGTGTCACACGAAACCGCGATTGCGGTTCTCATCGCGATATGACCAAATTTCTCGCCCTCGAAGTTTGAGAAGACACGATCTCCAATTTTCAGATCGACTGGGCAGTTGTAGGTGGCATTTAGGTCATATTTGGCAGCCGCTGCGGCCGCAAGGGAAATAACTTTGAAGGTTGAAGCAGGAGCAAATTGGCCTTGAATGGCTCGAGAAAGAGCGGGCACTCCGGCCGCCTCGCTAAAGAGAGATTTTGCCTGTTTGTTGCTCAATCCAGTTGCCCAAATATTCGGATCATAAGTCGGGTAAGAAGCCATCGCGATTATTCGGCCATTAGTAACATCCATTACGACTACAGCACCGCTGTCTGCTTTGTGTGGACCACGACGATCCCCTGGCGCTCCGGCTCGTGCCCTAGCGATTGCGGCTGCAAGTTGAGTCTCTGCAACTGCTTGAACTCGCGCATCGATACTGGTCACCAAATGGTTACCCGGAATCGGCAAAGTATCGCTAACGACCCTAGTAATCGCTCCAGTCCGATCCACTACCACTCGACGTACCCCAGATTCGCCCCGCAAATCTGTGTCGTACTGATATTCAAGGCCAGCCTTGCCAACAAGGTCGTATTGATGAAGTCCCGCCGCAATGGAACTTGGCTTCTTGAGTTCTTCGGGCGAAACAAGTCCAACATAACCAAGCAAATGTGCTGCGTTCGCACCATCGCTTTCTGGATAAGTGCGAAATCCTTGAGGTTCTGCGGTAACTCCTGGATATTGCTCCGCATGTTCAATAATCTGCAACGCCATACTGGCGTCGGCTGAATTGGTTAGCGGGATTGGTTGATACGGCGAGCCATTCCAACAGCCGACCGTAGGAACTTTCGTTTCACCGCAAAGAGTTGTTCGTGCTTCAAGATCGACATAGGTAGTTCCAAGGATATTGACCAACCGAGTAAGCAGGTCTTTGCCGCCATCTTTCAAATGTTTCATAGTCGCATGATCCATAGAGATCACTAAGCCAGTGCGATTCATCGCCAAGGGCACGCCTCGATCATCCAAGATCATTCCTCGAGGCGCTGGAGTCACAACATCGCGGCTTTGATTATCAAGAGCAGCCGCTTGATAAATTGGGGCCGCTGCGATTTGCATGTAATAAAGTCGCCCCATCAACGCAATCATCATCGAGGCGATCAAGACCTGCACCACTACCAACCGACGCCAAGATCTTTCGCTCATCTCAGTGCGTCCGATTGCTCAGAGAGCGTCGCGTACATCCACTTACTGAACCAGAGCGCTACTGGAGCAAGCAGTGAGTTCCAAAGAAGACCACCCACTAAAAGCTTAAACAACGCAAAGAAATTAAGCTGAGCTTCGCCAACAGATATCCCGATAATGAATCTTCCAACAAAAATGAATGCCAGCCCTGCAACTACTGCCAGCCAAGCGATCACTGGAGAATCGCGAAAATCTGAATTGTTAGCCGCGATAGACCCTACGCCGTAGCCAACTGCGGTCAACACAATCATCCATACGCCCACGGTTGAGCCGCCAGGTGGGGCTAAATCCAGCAGTAATCCGACAACGAATCCAACCAATGCTGCAGTTATCGCTTCATGGCGCAGTGCCCAAACTAAAAACAGTACGAGCACTAGATTCGGGCCACCCATTGGCAGGTTGAGACGAGCTATTACTGAGGTTTGGATTACGTAGCCAAATAGCAGCGCAATAAAAGCGCTTATCTCCCGAGTTCCGCGCATGCTAATTGGACGGCTTCGGACTTGGGCTCGGGCTAGCACCAGGGGTTGGGTAAATCGTGACTGTGACCGTCGGAATAGGTGTAGGAGTGGGCGCTACAGGTAAGAGTGCATCACGAGGGTCCACCTTTGGCGGAGTAACCACAATTCCGACAATGTCCAAGGTTCCAAGGTGAGCATACGGGCGCACTTTGGCCAATCGCGTAAGAGCACCCGACGTATGTGAGACCTCAGTGATTACCCCGATCGGCACCCCTGGCACGAACGGACGGCCAGCCACACTTCCTCGAGCCACCACTTGGTCGCCCACTTTTACTTCAACTTGAGCATCAAGAATTTCTAACGAGAGTGGATCTGGACCTTCGCCAGAAACTATTCCAAGCGCTTGAGAGCCAGCCAGCCTGGCACCAACTTTGAATCGCAAATCGCTAATGAGAACGACCGTGCAAGCGTGTTCACCAACGCTTTGAACTCGACCGACTAAGCCATCACCAGATATCACCGTCATATCCGATTTGATGCCGTTAGCAGTACCAAGATCCACCGTGATCGTTTGAGCAAAGCCGGCTACCGAACCCATGCCGATTACATGCCCAGCAACAGTGCGGTACCTTCCGATTCCAGCCAAATCAAGAACACTTTTAAGTTGAGCGAGCTGTCCAGCCATGTTCTGACTATTGATAATAGATGTCTTTAACTGGTCATTCTCTTTTCGTAATTCCTTGATCTGCTGTTGAGTGCTTCGAAGAGAGCCGAGTTCTGCAAAGAAGTTCCCGATCGGTTCGGTAACGCGGGTTACCCCCTGTTGAAGCGGGGTAATCACCGAGTTAGCGATCGAACGCGGACCCTTCAGCGCTGAACCACTGCGCAAATCAAGAGTGATCAAAAAGAGCGATATGACAAGCAGAAAACCGAGACCGAAACGTGAGCGTCGGGTATCCCGATTCATCGAGGCAATCGCGTCTAGCGTCGTGGTTCAGAGATGAGAACCTGTTGCAACGCTTCAAACTCCTCAACGCACTTGCCTGAACCCATAACAACCGCATCCAAAGGATGTTCAGTTATGTGCACCGGCATTCCGGTCTCATGACGAAGGCGCTCATCCAAGCCGCGCAATAGTGCCCCGCCGCCGGTTAGTACAATCCCTCGATCCATGATGTCTCCAGATAATTCTGGCGGGCACTTGTCTAGGGTCGACTTCACGGCGTCGATAATTGCGTTAACTGGTTCTTCAATGGCTCGTCGAATTTCTTCGGATGAAACCAGGATGGTTTTAGGTAGACCACTTACCAGGTCACGTCCACGGATCTCTGCATCAGGCTCTCCTGGAAGAGGAAATGCCGAACCAATAGCCATCTTTATTTCTTCAGCGGTACGTTCGCCAAGTAGAAGTGAGTACTCCTTCTTGACCCAGCTGATGATCGCATTATCTAATTCATCTCCACCCACACGGATGGACTGTGCAGTCACAATTCCACCAAGTGAAATGACGGCGACCTCAGTTGTTCCACCGCCGATGTCTACCACCATGTTTCCGGTTGGTTCGTGAATTGGAAGCCCTGCACCAATTGCAGCAGCCATTGGCTCTTCAATGATGTAAACCTTGCGAGCGCCTGCGGCATAGCCAGCATCTTTAACCGCTCGCTGTTCAACACCAGTGATGCCCGATGGCACACAGACCACGATGCGTGGCTTAGCAAGATGGCGACGCTTATGCACTTTCTGAATAAAGTAGCGAAGCATCCGCTCGGTGGTATCGAAGTCGGCGATGACACCGTCTTTGAGCGGCCTGATGGCCACGATGTTGCCAGGGGTACGACCGATCATCCGCTTGGCTTCAAGTCCGACAGCCAAGATTCCGCCGGTGTTCTGATTGATGGCAACCACACTTGGTTCGTTAAGAACGATGCCGCGCCCGCGAACATAAACCAGCGTGTTGGCAGTCCCTAGATCTACCGCCATGTCGCGGCCGATAAAGGCCATGCGGTTGGTCTTCTTGGACATCAGATAATCACCTTTCAGATGAGCGCAATAAATCAGTCGTCATGATCAAATCACAACGGGCCAAGAGGCAATCGTAATGGGCAGGTGTTCCTAGTTCGTAATGTGAACTTACTGAACTGCCATTACCCGAAGAAAAGGGCTATTTCCCGGCTAGCTGACTCCGCTGAGTCCGAGCCATGGACCAAGTTCTGGACCACCTTGGTCCCCATATCGCGGCCTAAATCCCCTCGAATGGTGCCTGGTAGCGCCACCGTCGGGTCAGTAGCCCCAGCCAGGGAGCGAAATCCTTCAATAACCCGTTGACCTTCGGCTACTAGCGCCAGGATCGGCCCGGAACTCATGAATTCCAAAAGGGGCTCGTAGAAGACTTTTCCCTCATGTTCGGCATAGTGGCTGGCCAGGAGGGTGCGGTCGGCATTGAGCAGGCGCATTGCCTGAATCCGGTATCCCTTGCTCTCAATTCGGCCAATGATCTCACCCATTAAGCCGCGAGCGACCCCGTCGGGCTTGATTAGGACCAGGGTCTGTTCAATTCCACTACTCATGAGGCAAGAGTACCGGGCGCTCGGGTACTCCATCGCGCAATAGATCGCTCAGAAGTTGAGCCAAGGCACGCGGACCGAATACGTCATCCCCAACATAAGTTTGAATTTCCTCGATGCTCCACCAACGCGATTCGATCAAATTTTCAGCCGCAAGTTGCTCAATCGTGAACGCCCCTTCGGGTTCAAAATTGGCTGTGCGGATGAAATAAAAGTCATTGATAACTCCATCGAAATCAACTGCGTGATGCGGAGCGATCAACACCTGGTGCCATGCATGCGCAACGTCGATCTCCAACACAAAGCCCACTTCTTCTAGAAGCTCGCGAGCAAGCGCTTCTGAATCTGACTCCCCTGCCTCAATACCGCCGCCAGGCGTCACCCAAACCACTCGATCACCTGAATCGATCCGACAGAGCAGCACATGTTCGTTCTCATCAACAATCAACCCACGCACGCTATGACGTAAACGCGGCTCTGGCATCTTCACCTTTCTTACCAACGATGATTGCTGCTCCAAAGAGTATGGCGAACAGTGCGCCAAGGAAATACATGGCGGGAATAACGAACCCAGCCGCAATAACAAACGCTTGAACTAACCAACCAAGTACCCAACCAACCCGTCGACGTAAAAGTGCCGCCGAGATGATCGCCAATATTGCGATTCCAGTTCCGATTGCACTTGCCGGTATCGAAGTATTCGCAGACAGATCCTTTGCTACCAACATTGCAAACCCGACCACTAGTGCTTCCATGATTAGCACTACGGCGCCAAGCATTTTCAATTTGGCCTGCTTAGTAAGTGCCTAGCCTGTCCCGCGGTTACCACTGAGCCAGTAATGACGACTCCACTGCCACCAAGGTCGCCGTTATGTTCAGCCCGAGTCACTGCCATGTCTATCGCCTCTGGCAAATCTTTTGCAATTGAAACGCGATCTTCGCCAAAGACTTCTACCGCGATCTTTTCTAACTCTGATACCGGCAGAGCGCGTGGTGAAGTATTTTTCGTGACGATTATTTCGGTAAGTACTGGTTCGAGCGCAGTCAAAAGCCCGTATGCATCTTTTTCCCCGAGTACCGCAACGACACCGATCAAGAAATCGAATTCAAAACCCTCATCAAGTGCATCAGCCAATGCTCTAGCACCGTGCGGGTTATGCGCCGCATCAACCATGATCGTTGGGTTTCGTCGGATGGTTTCAAGGCGACCCGGAGAAGTGGCTAAGCCTAAGCCTTCTCTGACCGCATCGATATCCAACAACTGAGTCCCGCCACCCAGGAAGGCTTCCACAGCTGCGATAGCTGCGGCCGCATTGTGCGCCTGGTGTGATCCAAATAGCGGAATGAAAATGTCTGAGTACTCCCCAGCCAGCCCTTGAATACTTACCAATTGACCGCCGACGGCTAACTCGCGCTTTGCTACTGCGAATTCAAGTCCTTCCCTAAAGGGCGTGGCATTGACTTGGGCAACGTGCCTGATCAATTCCTCGGCCGCTTCCAAGGGCTGCTTGGCCAAGATCGCGCGAGCTTCTTCTTTGATGATCTTTGCCTTGGTAGCCGCAATGCCAGCGATTGAACTGCCCAAATATTCAACGTGGTCTACATCGATTGGCATGATTACTGAAACGAGTCCATCGGCAACATTGGTGGCATCCCATTCACCACCAAGTCCACATTCAATTACCGCAACGTCAACGGGAGCATCTGCGAAGGCAGCGAAAGCCATTGCCGTTAATACTTCAAAATAAGAGAGTTTCACCTCGTTTTTTGAATCTACGAAGTCCAGATATGGCGCTATGTCGTCATAGGTTTCCAAAAATCGTTCAACACTAATTGGTTCGCCTTGCAAAGAGATTCTTTCGCGTAGAGATTCCAAGTGAGGACTGGTGTAACGACCAACTCGTAAGCCGAAACTTGTCAGTAGCGAATCGATCATTCGAGCAGTGCTGGTCTTACCGTTCGTGCCAGCAATGTGAATCACCGGATAGGTTTTTTGTGGCGAACCCAAGAGATCAACTAATTCGGCTATTCGAGTTAGCGATGGCTCAATCATGGATTCTGGCCATCGCGCTTCAAGCGCCGCCTCTACAGCAGTGAATCTAGCGAGGTCATCTGGCGAGGTGTATTCGGTCATTTAAGGTTCGCCTTAATCAAGATTGGGTTATCCGCTCTAGCGCGGCGGTAATTCGCGCTACTTCACGTTGCGCCTCGGCGAGGCGGTCGGTGATCTTCTTCACCACGGCTTCTGGTGCCTTGGATCGAAACTCTTCATTGGCCAATCTGGCCTCTGCTTGTTCAACCTCGCTACTGGCTGCATCTAAATCTTTGGCCAGACGGGCTTTTTCTGCAACAACATCGATTGTTCCAGATAGATCCAGTTCCACCACAAGCGAACCAATTTCAAGAGAGGCACTCGATGCGAAGTCAGCATCTGACTCGGTTAGGCGAGTCAGCGACCTAATCTCAGTTTCCCGTGAGGCAAGCACGCTGGATTCAAGACCAACCAAGCGAGCTGGAATTCGCTTCGCCGGCTGCAAACCTTGATCGTTTCGGAACCGTCGAATCTCAGTTACCAGAACCTGCAAGGCCGCCATCTCATCGGATGACTTCTGGTCTATGTCGCTTAATCGCGCTTGTGGCCAGGAGGCAATGACAAGAGATTCGCCACCCGTTAGTTGGGTCCAAAGCGTCTCGGTAATAAATGGCATGACTGGGTGAAGAAGGCGTAGCAACTCATCTAGCACTTGACCGATTACTCGACGAGAAGCATCGCCCGCAGCTCCACCCTCTGCGAAAGTGGCTTTGGTGAGTTCCAGATACCAGTCACAAACATCGTCCCAAGCAAAGTGGTAAAGCGCATCGCAAGCCTTGGCGAATTCGAATCGCTCTAATAACGCATCAACTTCTTGAGTTGTTTCGGCAAGGCGGCTCAAGATCCAACGATCAGATGCACTCAAATCTTTTGCATCAGGTATCGCTCCTGTGACATTGGCGCCATTCATTAAGGCAAAGCGAGTGGCATTCCAGAGTTTGGTCGCGAAATTACGTGATCCAGCAACCCATTCCTCAGCTAATGCTTGATCACTGCCAGGGTTCGCGCCACGCGCTAAAGAGAAACGGAGTGCGTCTGAACCATATTTATCCATGAACTCGATCGGATCAATTACGTTTCCACTGCTCTTACTCATCTTCTTGCCATAACGATCACGAACTAGCCCATGGAGCACAACGGTGTTGAAGGGTGGCACGCCATCGAAAGCGAATAAGCCAAAGAGCATCATTCGCGCTACCCAGAAGAACAAGATGTCATAACCAGTTACTAGAACATTGGTTGGGTAGAACTTGGCCAATTCTGGGGTCTTTTCTGGCCAACCCAATGTTGAGAAGGGCCAAAGGCCAGAAGAGAACCAGGTATCTAGAACATCTTCATCCTGACGCCAACCAGCTGGTGCTTCCTCATCAGGACCCACCACCAAGATCTCATCATTAGGTCCATACCAAACCGGAATGCGGTGACCCCACCAGAGTTGACGCGAGATGCACCAGTCGTGCATGTTGTCGACCCAGTCAAAGTAGCGCGGCTCGAGTTCGCTCGGTTCGATTCGAACTCGACCATCACGTACTGCTTCTCCGGCGACCTTGGCCAACGATTCAACTTTTACGAACCATTGCTTAGACAAACGAGGTTCAACCGTGGTGTCGCATCTTGAACAGTGTCCAACAGCGTGAACATATGGACGCTTCTCAGAAACGATTCGCCCTTCGCTACGCAAAGCTTCCACTACTGCCGCACGAGCCGCGAAGCGATCTAGCCCATCGAATGGGGTATCGGTACCAAAGATAATTGCGGTCGGTGAGATCACCACAAGATTTTCTAACCCGTGGCGAAGTCCGATTTCAAAGTCATTCACATCATGCGCAGGAGTTACCTTTACCGCACCGGTACCGAATTCAGGATCCACGTGTTCATCCGCAATGACCGGGATCATTCGACCGGTCAGCGGCAGCAGAACCTCGGTGCCAACCAGATGTTTGTAACGGTCATCTTCAGGGTGAACCGCTACTGCAGTATCACCAAGCATCGTCTCGGCTCGCGTGGTAGCGACAACGATTGAGTTATCGCCATCACCGTAGCGAATTGAAACTAATTCACCGTCGTCGTCGTTGTGTTCAACTTCGATATCGCTAAGCGCAGTCAAACAACGTGGGCACCAGTTGATGATTCGCTCGGCTCGATAAATAAGTCCAGCATCATAAAAGCGTTTGAAGATTGTTAGCACCGCACGAGAAAGTCCTGCATCCATCGTGAAACGTTCTCTAGACCAGTCGACGCTGTCGCCAAGGCGGCGCATCTGGTCCAAGATGGCACCGCCTGATTCGGCTTTCCATTCCCAAACTCGCTTAACGAATTCTTCTCGGCCTAAGTCATGCCGCGACAAACCCTCGGTAGCCAATTGGCGTTCAACCACGTTTTGGGTCGCAATTCCGGCGTGATCCATTCCAGGCAGCCAGAGGACTTCATAACCTTGCATGCGACGTCTACGAATCAGAATGTCTTGAATCGTGTGGTCAAGAGCATGTCCCATATGCAGAACCCCAGTTACGTTCGGGGGTGGGATCACGATGGTGAAGGGCGGTTTATCCGAGTTCGCATCGGCAGTGAAGTAGCCTCGGTCAACCCAACGCGAATAAAGCGATGCCTCAATCTCAGCTGGCAGAAATTGCGGTGGAAGCGTTTCGTCGCCTTGGGTACTCATGGAGGATGAGTCTACGAGAGATTTAAGCGCTCTTCTCGCGTCGCTCTCGTTTGACCGGTGCCGCGTCCTTGGTAACCAAGGTCGGGCTCACCCGCTCGTTCACCGTCTCTTTGGTAATCACTACCTTGACGACGTCTTCTCGGCTAGGAATGTCATACATCACCGAAAGTAGGACTTCTTCCATAATCGCGCGAAGCCCTCTAGCTCCAGTGCCACGCTTGACGGCTTGGTCAGCGATCGCATTTAGCGCGTCTTCAGTGAATTCAAGTTCAACATCATCAAGATCGAACAGGCGTGAATACTGCTTGACCAAGGCGTTGCGTGGTTCGGTAAGAATGCGAATCAACGCGGTGTGGTCCAACTGCTCGACGCTGGTGATGACCGGAAGGCGACCAACAAATTCTGGAATCATGCCGAACTTCAAGAGATCTTCTGGCATGACCTTGGCGAACGCGTCGTAGTCTTCGCGCTCTGCAGTGGTTTGGATTCTGGCACCAAAGCCAACGCCATTGCTGCCTGCACGAGCTTCGATGATCCGCTCTAAACCAGCAAACGCGCCACCGACGATGAAAAGAACATTGGTGGTATCGATTTGAATGAATTCTTGGTGCGGGTGCTTACGCCCACCTTGTGGTGGCACCGAGGCAGTTGTGCCTTCGAGAATTTTAAGCAACGCCTGCTGAACGCCTTCGCCTGAAACATCGCGGGTGATCGATGGGTTCTCGCTCTTACGAGCAATCTTGTCGATTTCATCAATGTAGATGATTCCGGTTTCAGCTTTTTTAACATCGTAATCTGCAGCTTGGATCAACTTGAGTAGAATGTTCTCAACATCTTCTCCGACGTAACCAGCTTCGGTTAAGGCAGTTGCATCCGCGATCGCAAATGGCACATTGAGCATCCGAGCCAAAGTTTGGGCCAGCAGAGTCTTGCCACAACCAGTTGGACCCAGCAGCAAGATATTGCTCTTGGCTAACTCGATTCCATCGTCATGGACTTTGCCCTGACCTGACTGCACTCGCTTGTAGTGGTTGTACACAGCCACTGAAAGCGACTTCTTTGCCCGATCCTGACCGATTACGTATTGGTCAAGGAAGGCATAGATTTCTTTTGGCTTGGGCAGTTCTTCAAAAGCCGGAGTACTTGCCTCAGCTAATTCATCGTCAATGATTTCGTTACATAGATCAATGCATTCGTCGCAAATGTAAACACCAGGACCAGCGATTAATTTCTTAACCTGCTTCTGTGATTTGCCGCAGAAGGAACACTTAACCAAGTCTCCGCTTTCGCCGAGCCGTGTCATGTTGCTCCCCCTTTGTCGGAATCTAAATCTTGGTGCTTAACCAGAGTAAGGCGAGCCAGCCTCAGATGCTGGTTCAATTAGCCAGAATCCTGTTCGCCCTAAGAGGACTAAACCTGAGCGCTTGCCTTACGAGTGGCCAGAACCTGGTCAACCAAGCCATAGGCGACTGCTTCTTCAGCGGTGAGGATCTTGTCCCGCTCGATATCGCGACGAATGTCTTCGATATCGCGGGTTGAGTGCTTTGCCAGCATTTCCTCAAGCAGTGCACGCATGCGCATGATTTCTTTGGCTTGAATCTCGATATCTGAACCAGAGCCGCCGCCTTCACTTGATGGCTGGTGGATAAGAATTCTCGAGTTGGCCAATGCGTATCGCTTCCCCTTTTGACCACCGGCCAACAGGATCGCAGCAGCCGAAGCAGCCTGACCCAAGCAGAAGGTCTGGATGTCAGGTCGAACAAACTGCATGGTGTCATAAATCGCGGTGAGCGCAGTAAAAGAACCACCTGGCGAGTTGATGTACATCAAGATGTCGCGATCTGGATCCATCGATTCCAAGGTCAGCAACTGGGCCATGACATCGTTTGCAACGGTGTCATCAATTGCCTGACCTACGAAGATGATCCGCTCTTCGAAAAGTTTTGTGTATGGGTCGAGTCGCTTGTAGCCGTAGCTTGTCCGCTCTTCGATCTGCGGGAGAACGTATCGCCCAGTGATCTCGTTTACGCGTCCACTGATCTGGTTCATGCTGTGCCACCACTTCCATCAACTTGTTGTGCACTGCGCACGACATGATCAACAAACCCGTAAGCCTTTGCATCTTCAGCCGTGAACCAACGATCGCGATCTGCGTCAAGATCGATCTGCTCTTTCGACTGTCCGGTGTGCAAAGCGATCAACTCAGCCATCTGACGTTTGGTGTGAAGCATCTGCTCGGCTTGAATCTTGATATCACTTGCCGTGCCACCAATACCACCTGATGGTTGATGCATCATGATGCGAGCATGTGGAAGCGCATAGCGCTTACCTGGCGCACCAGAGCAGAGCAAGAACTGACCCATTGAGGCAGCCAAGCCCATCGCAACAGTTGCAACGTCGTTCTTCACGTATTGCATGGTGTCGTAGATCGCCATACCCGCAGAGACTGAGCCACCTGGTGAATTTATGTAGAGATAAATATCTTTCTCCGCGTCTTCAGCTGCTAACAGCAAGATCTGAGCGCAGATGGCATTGGCCATGCTGTCTTCGACGACGGAGCCTAGAAAAATGATGCGCTCGCGTAGGAGTCGGTTGTATACCTGATCGTCCAAGCCGCCACCTGGCGTCGAACCAGCAGCAACCGGTAGTTGAGTTGACATTGACTTCCTCCAATACGCGACGGTTGGCCCGCCCAATTCTTCATCCCTAGTCAGGACTACTAAGACCCTAACAAGGAGCGGGGACTCATACTTCCCAAGAATGGCTTTGTTCGCTCACGGCGCACTTGTTCACCTGGAACGGAACTAACCTGGAACAGAATTAACCCTGCCTACATCGACTAAGAGTCGGCACCAATCTCGGCTGGCTTAGGGGTAAGGGCGGCTAAATCGACTACCCGACCAGAAGCATCGGTTACTTTCGTCCGCTCAAGAACACTGGCGAGGGCCTTCATGCGGGCCACTTCGCTCAAAACGGCCGGAATTTGTCCGGCTTCGACCAACTGCTGGGCAAACTGATCTGGGGTTACGCCATAACGAGCCGAACTGCGAATCAAGTATTCGGAAATCTCAGCCTCGCTGACCTCAACGTTTTCTGCCGAGGCAATCTCGTCGAGCACAAAACTTGATTTCAGGGATTGACGTACCTCGGTATCAACTTCAGCCCGATGAGTGTCATCTTCAAGGCGGCCTTCGTTGGTCAAATGCTCGGTCACTTCATCAAGAACTAGGGATTCTGGCAGCGGAACTTCGGTGGCTTCCAAAATCGCATCCATAAGTCGGTCACGTGCCTGAGCACCCTGTTCCATCGCCTTAATCCGGCCTAGTCGAGTCTTTACGTCTTCGCGTAGCTCAGCAAGAGTGTCGAATTCGCTGGCCAAGGCCGCGAAAGCATCATCTAGCTCTGGAAGAATTCGCTCTTTCACGGAGTGCAAAGTGACCTCAACGTCAGAGTTGTCGCCTTCATGAGCACCAAGGAGTTCGGTGACGAAGACTTTGACCTCGCCTACGTTCATGCCCTCAAGTGCTTCGTCAAGGCCATCGATCATCCGGTTGGTGCCGATCTCATATGAGATCTTCCGAGCGATTCCATCTTCAAGCTCTTTGCCATCAATTCGAGCTACCAAGTCGATCGAGACGAAATCGCCCTTGGTGGCAGTCCGATCCAAAGTGGTCAGGGTGCCAAAACGGCCACGAAGCCCATCGATCTGCTCGTCGATCTCAGCATCGGTCAAAACGATGTCATCAACGACGATTGAGAGCGTTGAGAAATCAGGCAGGGCAATTTCCGGGCGAACATCTACCTCGACTGTGAACTTGATCTCTTTGCCATCGTTGATCTCAGTGAGGTCAACATCTGGGCGACCAACGACCTTAACTTCGTTCTCGCGAGCGGCCTGCCCATAAAAGGCTGGGATCGCCTTGTTGATGGCTTCTTCCAGCACGACGCTACGACCGAAACGCTGATCGATCAGGGTGTTTGGAACCTTGCCCTTGCGAAAACCAGGGATATTTACCGTCTTGGCGATGGTTTGGTAAGCGGTATCTAGGTGACTCTGAAACTCACTGAAGGGCACCTCAATGTTGAGACGTACGCGAGTGGGCGACAGGGTCTCAACAACGGCTTTCACGTGCGAATCTCCTAGATATTGAAGGTTTTTAGAACTTTTGGTCGGGGCGGAGAGACTCGAACTCTCGGTCTCCTGCTCCCAAAGCAGGCGCGCTAGCCACTACGCTACGCCCCGCGGCGCAAAATGAAGTGTAGAGGAAAAAATGTCCTAGTCTTGCCACTTCAAGATGCATCTGCGGGTGTAGCTCAATGGTAGAGCCCCAGCCTTCCAAGCTGGTCATGCCGGTTCGATCCCGGTCACCCGCTCCAAATGCCCCACCACTAGGTGGGGTCTGCCCCCTTAGCCCTGTTGCTTAAGCAGGTCGCGAATCTCGGTCAACAAGGCGATGTCTTCAGGAACTGGATCTGGCCCAGACTCGTTCTTAATTCCTCGACGCTTACGTTCTTTGATTCGATTCATCGGGGCGACGACCAAGAAGTAGAGGACAGCGGCAACAATTAAAAGATTGATTATTGAATTAACAAATGCGGCCCAATCAAATGCAACTTCATTAATGACAAAAGCGCCACCATGGATTCCGCCTCCTGCAAAAATCTTTATCAATGGTTCGATAAATGATTTTGTGAGTTGGTTTACGACACCACCAAACGCAGCACCAATAACAACGGCAATCGCCAAATCAATGACGTTGCCACGCATCACAAAGTCGCGAAAACCCTTGAGCATGAACGTCTCCCCTTACATTCCGCTTTTGATGTGTTGAACATACCAATCTCTTGATAGCGCAAGGATTTCTGGATCGGTGAGTCCTTGAAGATTGATATCAAGAGTCCCCACGACCTTGCTCGATAACTGCGGGTGCTTAGCTTCTAAGTAGTACACAAATTTTGCGACCGTGTTTGCTTTTCCTTTGCCGTGGCCCAGCAACAATACTTTTGAAGTCTTGTCCAGAGCCCTTACTACCTCTTCATAAAATGTAGGGCTTGGATATTCAGGGTCATGACCTTGATCAACAATCGTTCCAAGCCCAACTCTTCCTGATTTATGACGTTCATGGGGTTCAGCTGTGGCTATTTTTTCAAACTTTGAACCCGGTTCAAGACCCGTTAACCAAAGTTTGGCGTAAGTCTGCGTAATCACAACTGCGGACAATTGCTTACTTAATTCAGGCATCAGACATCTTTCCTTTCATTGGAAAAACTTGGGTCTATCAAAAATTTAGATTGCTGCCATGACTCTGATTTGAGCAGGCACCTGGCAGAAAAAGGCAAAGAAACACGGAGGAATGAAGATTCGAATGGCAAGGTCATCATGACCGCCTCCTAATATCCTGATCGTACCTCCGATCAGGTCAAAGCGGTCTAGCTCGAATCCAAAATCACAAAAAATGGGGCTTACAACATTCCAACCTAGGTCAAAGCATCTACCTCAGTTGCCACGTAATACCCATCTAACGTAGCTGGTGCACCCACAGTCCCATCGCGATCCGTGACTGTTAAAACAAGTGAGAAACCGCCAGACAATCCACTTCCATCAACAATGGCATTGCTGTGAATTACCGTCGAAGAAATTGTTGAATTACCAACAAGTTTTAATCCAACGCTAGAACTTTGCCATAAGGATAGAACTGGACTCCCGAGCGTTGATGAAACACTTATTGATGTGGATGGCGAACTGAATGGATTAGATGCCGTCCACACCTCGACCACCATCATCACGCTGTATTTCGATCCGCTAGAGAAGCCACCAAAGGGCGTTGAATTTGCAGTGGAACCTGCAGCGCCAGATATCGGCGCAGGAAAGCTCAAGGAACCCGAAATCGTTCTAGACGGACCACGAGGACCGACACTTCCAGTGGGACCCGCCACTCCAGCATTGCCTTGAAGTCCTTGGGGTCCCGTTGCCCCCATAGGTCCAGGCGAGCCGGTGCTACCAGTCGATCCAGTAGCTCCAGATGGACCACTGGCTCCTGCAAGACCGCTTGAACCTGCAGGGCCACTCGGACCCGCCGAACCCATCGCCCCTGCTAGACCAGCCGGCCCTGAAGGTCCCATGGGGCCTGCGCTGCCAGCAGTCATAGTCGAGTTCCCTGCCGCTCCGATCAATCCGGCTTCACCTTTAAGGCCAGGTTTACCTTGCGGTCCGATCGCCCCGATCAATCCCGGGCTACCAACAGGTCCCACCAAGGGCACTGGCAATGGCCAACTCCCCTTTGCTTTAGGCCCGAAGAATTGCCAGACCTTTCTGTCCAGATAGAAATCTCCATTGTGACCAATAGAGGCAGAAGGAGTGCCAAACCCACTAAGAACGGTATTAAGAACGACGGGCAAATTACGTCCTGCCTCTGATATTCCAGCATTGGCACCGATGGACCTATCGGCGTAGGCAGCGTTTGAGTTAGCTAACATCAGGCAAACCAGCAGTAAAACTCCAGTCGTACGCTTCATCAGGACCACCTCCACAGCGAAAGAAGCGTTGTGATTCAACAACCTAACTGAGAAAAGCCTGAGTTTGGCGATTCACGGGTGTCTCTCAGGTCACATCTAGGTCCTGATCAGTTACACGTACTTTGCTTTGAGCAGCAGGGAGACGGGAGTACCGGGGGTAATCCACAAATCGTTCTCACCGCAGAATGAAGGGAATTGAAATGAACAAAAAGACGAAGTTGGCTCTAGTAGCTACGGGTGCAGGCCTGTCATTGCTTGTTGGTGGAGTTGGAGTTGCCAGCGCCGCTAGCAATCATCAAACGCGCGGAATGAACATTGCAGGTGGCTTTGGCAATAACGGCCAGGATCCATTCGAACATGTGCTTTCCGTACTCGTATCAAAAGGGACGATAACCCAAGCACAAGCAGATGCCATTGTGAAAGAAGCTGCAGCCGAACGAGGGACCCAAGATGCGACGCGCACGGCCGAGCGCACTGCACACGAGACCTTGATCGCCAACGCTTTAGGTAGCGATTGGGCAATAATTCTTAAGCGCTTACAAGGTGGAGAATCACTGGCCACCATCGCTGGCGATAAGAAGGATGCTCTAGTTACCGTACTTGTTGCCGAAGCAAAGACTCACATCGAAAAAGGTGTGGCTGACGGACGAATCACCTCTGCTCAGGCCACAACCATGGAAGCAAACCTCCAAGCCCGGATCACACAGGAAATCACTGAGACCGGACGCATGGGTCGAATGATGGGTCGCGAAGGTGGTCATGGAATGGGCCATGGCTTCGGCGGGCCTGGCACAGGTGGCCCTGGAATTGGTGGGCCAGCATCAAACATGGGTGGCATGAACGGCTAGCAAAGACTCCCTCCAAGGGCGGATGGGAAGGAGGGGCCAGGATTTTCTGGCCCCTCCTCTTTTTCAAACCTTCCGATAGATAAAGTCAAAGATTTGATGACCTTTGCTAAGACCCTGATTTTCAAACCGAGTTAGCGGACGCCAATCAGGTCGAGGAATCATTCCCCCTGAGAATTTTGAGTTCTTGTCACAACGCTCCTGAATCCATTCCGCGTATGGCTCCCAATCCGTGGCCATATGAAGATACCCGCCCTGCCTTAAGCGCGAAGCAACCAAATCAAGCCACTCTGTTTGCACTATTCGTCGTTTGTGATGACGTTTCTTTGGCCAGGGATCAGGGAAGTAAAGACGAACTCCATCGACAGCGTCAGGGAGAATCTGATTCTCTAAAACCGTTATGGCATCGCCTTCGATTATTCGTACATTTGTTAACTCACGCTCGACCACTTTCGCCACTAACGATCCGATTCCTGGCCGATGAACCTCAATAGCCAAAATCCCAACCCGCGTATCAGCACTAGCCATCGCCGCAGTGGTCTCGCCCATCCCCGTTCCGATCTCAAGCACTATTTCCCGGCACGGCGCAAAAATGGCTGCAAGATCGAGCACTCCGGTCGATTCCAAGCCGATGGAGCCCCAATGCGATTGCACGGCTTCTCCTTGAGCGCGAGTTACCCGCCCGCTACGAAGTTTGTAGCTACGGATTTCGCGCAGACCCACGTTGATCTGGTCACTTGGGTTCATATCTCTTACCTTCCCATGATTGGATAGAACCTGCCCAACCAAGCGAAGGAGCACGACGTGCCTGGAATGAACCTGTCTCGAATCGAAGCAGCCGAGCGTTCGGCCATAGTCGCAGTCGATTCGTACGATGTCGTGCTCGATCTGACCACCAGTCCTGAGACTTTCAACGCTCGGACAACGGTCAAGTTTTCGGCCAAAGCCAGCCAAGCAACTTTCATCGACGTAGTCGCCGCCTCCCTCGCGAGCGCGACGTTAAACGGGTCAGCGTTGGATGTCTCAAGTTTTGATGGCGAGTCTTTGTTCTTCACGCCAGCAGCTGGCGAAAACATTCTCGTAGTTGATGCCATCGCTCGCTACATGAATACCGGTGAAGGTTTGCACCGATTCGTGGACCCAGCAGATGAAGAGGTCTACCTGTATTCGCAATTTGAAACAGCAGACGCTCGACGGATGTATGCCTGCTTTGATCAACCTGATCTAAAAGCCACTTTCGCTCTAACTGTCGATGTTCCCGATCACTGGGAAGTGATCTCCAACAACCCAATAGCAACAAAAGAGCCCCTCCGCGACGGCTTCACCAAATGGATTTTCACCACAACTCCACGTGTTTCCACTTACATCACAGCGTTGATAGCCGGTCCCTACCATCACGTCCACGACACACACATCGGCGCCGAGAAGAAGATCCCACTTGGCTTGTACTGCCGTAAATCATTGGCACCACACCTTGATTCGGATCAGATATTCGCATTAACCAAGCAAGGTTTCGATTTCTTTGAAAAAGAATTCGGCTTGGCTTACCCATTCGATAAGTACGACCAAATCGGGGTAGCCGAATTCAACGCAGGTGCCATGGAAAATGCCGGCGCAGTAACTTTCGCCGAAGACTATTTCGTCTTCCGTAGCAAAGTGACCGACCGGTCATACAACTGGCGTGCCAATGTCATCCTGCACGAAATGGCACACATGTGGTTTGGCGACCTAGTGACCATGTCCTGGTGGGATGACCTCTGGCTAAACGAGTCATTTGCAGAGTGGGCATCCCACTTGGCTCAAGCCAAAGCAACTCGTTTCACTAATTCCTGGACCGTATTCAATGCCGAGCGGAAGAACTGGGCCTACCGTCAGGACCAACTGTCTTCAACACACCCAATCGTCTCCGACATGGTTGACCTTGAAACAGTCAAGACCAACTTCGACGGAATCACTTACGCAAAGGGCGCATCTGCTCTTCGTCAGTTGGTGGCCTATGTCGGCGAAGAGCAATTCATTGCAGGCTTGCGTTCCTACTTCGCCAAATATGCCTGGGGCAACACCACACTTAATGATCTGCTCGCCGAACTTGAGGCGACCAGCGGACGCGATCTACAACCATGGGTTGCTACCTGGCTCAAAACCGCTGGAGTGAACACTCTTAGACCAGAGCTCGCAGTCAGCGACGGGAAGTACACCAGTCTGGCAATCGTTCAAGAAGCGCCGCTAGTTCCACAGGGTTCAACAGAACTTCGCCCACACCGGATGTCCGTAGCGCTCTATGACGTCGTGGATGGAAAACTCACCAAACGTAGAGGCGTCGAGTTGGACGTTTCTGGCGCTCGGACTGAAATCAAGGAACTTGTTGGTGAATCTCTCGCCGACCTAGTCCTAATCAATGATGGAGATCTCTCGTACGGAAAAATTCGCTTTGATGAAAGATCGATTACCACCCTTAAGGAAAACTTCGAAAACATCACTGACCCACTAGCTCGCGCGCTTTGCGCAGCAGCTGCTTGGGACATGCTTCGCGATGCAGAGTTGAGTGCCTCAGATTTTGTGCCGCTAACCCTTAGTGGCTTGCGCACTGAAACCGATGTAGCAATCGCACAAATGGCACTGTCCCAACTAGACAGCGCCGTCGAGATGTTCGCCGCACCTGAGCATCGCGATGCCCTGCGCGTAACACAGGCCGATGGATTGAAGGCACTTCTAGATCAAAGCGAGCCAGGCTCTGATCATCAACTCGCCTTTGCTCGCGCCTTTGCCGGCGCTGCCGCTAAATCCACTAACGAAGCGCACTTGGCTGCAGTAACCGATCTCTTGGAAGGTAACTTCAAAGGATTGGTCATCGATGACGATCTCCGCTGGCACTTCTTAGGTGTTCTAGCTTCGCGATCGGTAATCGGTGAGCCAGAAATCGCAGCAGCCCTTGCCAAAGACAACACTGCAAGCGGCGTGAAATCAGCAACCTTTGCTCGGGCTTCGATGCCAACCGCTGAAGCAAAAGAGGCTGCTTGGAAAGAGGCAGTGGCTTGTAAGGTTCCAAACCACATCCAACTTGCCTTCATTGGTGGAATCCAGCGGGCAAACCAGAGAGAACTTATGGAGCCTTTTGTTGATCGCTACTTTGAAATTCTCCTCAAGACCTGGAGCGAGCAGTCCTACGAGATGGCATCAAATGTGGTTAATGGCCTGTACCCGATCATGGTCACCACTAAGGCCACCCTGGATAAAACCAAAACTTGGCTGACCAAAAAAGATATTCCAGCAGCTTTGCATCGGTTAGTGGCTGAGCAGAGAGACGCCTTGGAACGCGCGCTCGCGGCCCAAGCTTTCGATCAGAGGTAAAAGGGTTAAACGCTTTCGGGACGATCTAAAGCGTTAGTGCCGCCACCCTTGGGTGCGGTCGCCGCCCAAACGATTCCAGCGATCACGAGGAAGAGTCCGATTGGGGCTCCGATGAATATCAATATCGTTTGGCTAGCAGGCATGGGCTAAGAGTATGGGTTAGGCGCTCGCGCTTTCCACTCCGAAGGGTTCTAGGTAAGGAACCCAACGCGGATCTGCCCGCCCTGAACCAAGTATCCGCCAAGCGGCTCCCGTAGGTTCGGCTGGTGGTCGTCGAAGCCCCCAACCAAGATCCTTAAGCATTCGATCGGCCTTGACATGATTGCAACGATGACAGGCGGACACCACGTTCTCCCAGTGGTGAGCCCCGCCTCGACTCCTTGGGACCACGTGATCAATGCTCGTGGCGGGGGCGCTGCAATAAACACAACGACCACCATCGCGGGCAAAGATCGCGCGACGGGTAAGCGGGACGGTATGTCGATAAGGGACGCGCACGAAACGCGCAAGCCGAATTACCGCAGGCAACGCCGTTTCTCCATGCGCGTGGTGGACCACTCGATCTGAATCTTCAACCACAAAGGCTCGGTGGTTAAGGACCAGGAGCAGGGCACGGCGCTCGGGCACGACGCAGAGCGGCTCATAGGTGGCGTTTAACACCAACGCATGACGCATCTAGCCAAACCTTCCTGCCGACGCGTGGCTCGCGCCGACTTGAGGGCAATCCTGTCCCCCCATGGCCAATTGAACCAGCATTGACGCGTAATTAACTGGTAGAAGTTTGCTTGGATTCACCTCACGTTAGGCTTCGGGCATGGATTCACCAAGCGTCTCAGGCTCAAAAACCATCAGCTACCCAACCGCCAGCAGGGACCCGTTGTTCGAACAGATCCACGGCCGAGAAGTGAGCGATCCCTATCGCTGGCTGGAAGATGCCACCAGTGCAGAGAGCAAAACCTGGTCGGCACAGGAAGATGAATTGTGGACCAAGCATCTGGGTGAATTAACCGGACGAGACCAATGGGCAACCCGAGTACACCAACTTCTAGGAGCTGGATACATATCGGCGCCGAGTTGGCGTAAGGACTACTCATTTTTTATGAGGCGAGCCGCTGGACAAGAACATGGCGTATTGCTGGTCGATATTGCCGGAAGTGGCGAGCGAGTTCTGATTGATCCGATGGTAATCGATTCAAAAGGATCTACGACTCTGGATGCTTGGCAGCCAAGCAAAGAGGGTCATTTGCTTGCCTACCAAATTTCAGTTGGTGGCACCGAAGAGAGTCAATTGTATGTTCTTGATGTAGCAAGCGGCGAGATCGTCGAAGGCCCATTCGATCGCGCTCGTTATTCCCCTGTTGCTTGGTTACCAGGTGGTGCGGCCTACTTCTATGTACGACGCCTTGATCCTGCGCTAGTGCCAGAAGATGAAGCTCAATACCACCGACGAATCTATTTGCACCAAGTCGGTACATCGGCAGATACTGATGTCGAAATCTTTGGCGCCGGACTCGATATGACTAACTACTATGACGTCTCGGTTTCCCTTGATGGACATTGGCTACAAATAAGTGCCAGTGCTGGCACCGAGCCAAGGAATGATTTGTGGATAGCCGATTTAACTTCGTCGACAGCGGCGGCTCCAGCATTTGTAAAGATTCAAGACGCTGAAATCGATGCGCAAACCGGACTTCACTTTGCAAGAGATGGACGCGTATTCATCTCTACGGATAAAGATGCTTCGCGAGGTCGCATCTGCGTGGCCACTCCTGATGAATTGCTCGCTGACGGAGTTAATGCCTCGTGGCAAGATTTCATTCCAGAAGATGAAGAAGCAGTCATGGAAGGTTGGGGTATTCTTGATGGCGCAGAATTAGAGACGCCGCTACTGCTCATTGCCTGGACCAGGCATGCATTAAGTGAAATCTCGATTCATAATCTTGCAACAGGCCAGAAGAGCGGCGAGATTGCGCTCCCAGGTTTAGGTTCGCTCGCTGGCTTAACCGAACGCCCAGAGGGCGGACATGAAGCTTGGTTTGGTTACACCGACCACGTCACACCTCCTACCGTCTATCACTTTGATGCCCGAACTGGCCAAGTCACCAAGTGGGCCGATCCGCCAGGATCCATTGTGGTACCAACAGTTTTCTCTCGTCAGGCCGCATACACTTCACGCGACGGAACCACCGTTCGAATGTCGATTCTGTCGTTAACAAAAGACCCAGATCGTCCACGTCCGACGATTCTTTATGGGTACGGCGGCTTTGGTGTCGGAATGTCTCCAGGTTATTCAGCTGCGGCTCTTGCGTGGGTCGAAGCAGGTGGAGTTTGGGTTGTTGCCAATATTCGCGGCGGCGATGAAGAGGGTGAGGATTGGCACCGGCAAGGCATGCGAAGCGAAAAACAGAACGTCTTCGATGACTTCCATGCTGCTGCCGAACGTTTGATTGCAGATGGTTGGACTAACTCTGAACACTTAGCAATCCAGGGAGGTTCGAACGGTGGACTGCTCGTTGGTGCAGCGCTAACTCAGCGCCCTGAACTTTATGCTGCAGTGATCTGTTCGGCACCTCTGCTTGACATGGTTCGATACGAATCATTCGGACTTGGGGCAACCTGGTCTGATGAATATGGATCTGCGGCAATCGCTGAAGAATTTGAGTGGCTCATTTCATACTCGCCTTACCATCACGTTCACGGCGGAAGAGCATATCCGGCAACACTTTTCACGGTTTTCGAAGGTGACTCTCGTGTCGATCCTCTTCACGCTAGAAAACTGTGTGCAGCTCTTCAATTCGCGACGACCTCTGATAAACCCATCCTGATCCGATCCGAATCTAATGTCGGACATGGCGGAAGAGCAGTTTCTAAAGCAGTAGACGTGACTGCCGACGGCTTGGCGTTTGCGGCTCGTTGGACTGGTCTTTCAACAACAGGAGGACGCTCGTGACCCTGGCACTAGGAAAGACCCCTGAAGCGATGTGGAAATGGTTTAGTGGGGCGCCATTGCACGTGCTAACCATTGTGATTGCTGCCTTTGCCATTTCTTGGCTTGGGAGTCGAGCAATCAATCGAATTGTTACTCGACTAACTTCCGGTAACGGGGCGAATAAGAGCAGCCACCTCGACTCGGGAATCCGTCTTCGCGAGCGTGCTCTGACAACTGGCAGCGTTCTTAGGAGCACTTTGAACGTGGCTGTATTGATTGTGGCAGCAGTGATGGTGCTTGGGGAATTGGGGCTCAATGTCACACCGATCGTTGCCTCGGCAAGCGTCATCGGATTGGCGGTTGGTCTTGGCGCTCAGAGCGTCGTGAAAGACATGGTCTCTGGGCTCTTCTTGCTACTGGAAGATCAGTTCGGTGTCGGTGACAAGATCGTTGCCAACGATATTTCCGGAACCGTCGAGTCAGTAGGACTTAGAGTTACCACACTCCGAGATGATTCTGACGTCCTCTGGTACGTACGCAATGGCGATATCGTCAAGGTTGGCAATAGCTCACAACCGAAGTAGTGGCTTAGATCTGATCCTCTACGTTCACCAGCGAGTGCGCGGCTGCGACCATATAAGTCCACAACTCATTCTCAAGTCCAGCGACCAGGTTCAGTGATGCAACTGCTTCTTTCATATGACTTAGCCACGCGTCTCGCTCTTCAAGACCTACCCGAAATGGCGAGTGCCGCATTCGAAGCCTTGGGTGGCCACGCAACTGCGAATAAGTAGTCGGCCCTCCCCAATACTGTTGGAGAAAGAGAAAGAGTCGCTCTTTAGCCTCAGTTAAATCTTCATCGGGATACATCGGACGCAAGATTGGATCAACAGCAACACCTTCGTAGAATTTTTCCACCAAGCGACGAAAAGTCGACTCGCCACCAACTTGATCAAAGAATGTAACCTCTTCGTTACTCACGTTGTAACCAGACCGCCGTATCCATTGGTACTCCACTTCCAACAAGTGGAGTACTGGACAAGATTACGCTGGTGGATTCTGGCAAAGACACTTCCTCAGAACCAAAATTGACCAAACAAATGAAGCCGCCAGCGCGTTCGAACATCAGCACTTGATCAGCGCTCGGCAGCCAAGAGATTTTGCCGTCGCCTAGACCTGGATGGTCATGGCGAATTTGTAAGGCATTGCGATACATATTGAGCGCCGATGTCTCATCAGATGCTTGAAGATCTGCGGCAAAATCGCCCCACCAATTTGGTTGAGGCAGCCAACTCTCCGTTGGTGAGAGTTGGGAATCTTCGGCAAATCCATGCGCAGCCGCGGGCGATGCAGTCCAAGGCAGCGGCACTCGACAACCATCTCGACCCGGATCAGTGTGGCCGCTACGAGTCCAGATCGGGTCGGAAAGCGCACTCTCTGGGATATCGCGGACTTCTGGCAGCGCGAGTTCTTCCCCTTGATAGATATAGGCCCCGCCAGGCAAGGCGAGCATTAGGAGAGCTCCGGCGCGAGCTCTTTTTCTACCAAGTTCAACATCCAACTCAGATGGGTCACCCTGTCGATTTAGCCTGGAGCCACCTCGACCGCCGATCAAGCCCAAAGCGAATCGGTCTACCGATCGCACAACATCGTGGTTATTGAAGACCCAAGAGGCAGGGGCGCCAACTTCATCGACCGCAGCGATGGAGGAATTTATAACGCGACGAAACTCGTCGGCGTTCCAAGTGGAACAAAGGAAATCAAAATTAAAATTCTGCGAGAGCTCATCGCTTCGAACATAGCGAGCCGCTCGTGATGCTGGCTGCACCCATGCTTCAGCAACTGCCATCCGATCCCCTGGATATTCGGCCAGCACCCGATGCCATTGACGATAAATTTCGTGAACTTCTTCCTGATCCCACATTGGTTGAGCCCGATATTCAAGAAGCTCGGCGGTGTTGTCCCCAATATCTGGCAGAGCCGGATCCTTGATCATTCCGTGTGCAACGTCAATTCGAAATCCATCTACTCCGCGATCAAGCCAGAAACGTAGAACTCCTTCGAAGTACTCTCGCACCTCGATGTTGCGCCAATCAAAATCTGGCTGCTCTGGAGTGAACAAATGTAAATACCACTGGCCTTTTTGCCCGTCTGCCTCAGTTACCCGAGTCCAAGCAGGGCCTCCGAAAAGCCCCTGCCAATCATTTGGCGGCAAGTTACCGTTATCGCCTTTGCCGTCCCTGAATAAGTAACGCCCTCGCTGAACTGAGCCAGGAGCGGCATTGAGGGCAGCCTGAAACCACTCATGTTTATCACTTGAATGGTTTGGAACGATGTCAATAATGACTTTGATTCCCGCTTGATGGGAATCCTTCAGGAGCGAATCAAAATCGTCGAGAGTTCCGTATTCCGATTCAACATCACAGTAATCGGCTACGTCATAACCGTGATCTATTTGAGGAGAGGGATAGAAAGGCGTCAACCAAACTGCATCGATACCAAGTTCGACTAGATAAGGGATTCGAGAGCGAATCCCGGACAAGTCGCCGATCCCATCCCCATTTGCATCAGCGAATGAGCGCACATATATCTGATAGATAACTGCATCGCGCCACCATGGAGAATCTTTTAGGACATCAAAACCGTTCACGGAGTTCTTTCTAGGTAAGGCTCGAGAGCTGCCTTCTCGTCAACAGAGAGCCGACGCGGGCGCTTCTTCTCGAGGTCATAAGGGACCAGGACACTACGCGCCGTTGCGTATTTTGTTTCTTCATCGCGAATCAAATATTCAATTTCAAAAGACGAGACGCGCAAGTTGTGGATCCACGATTCGATAATTACCGGTTCGTCTCGCCAAGTCAGCGGTGCTAAATAAGTAATTTCATGTCGAGCAACCACCATGCCTTGAGCCAACGGTTCAAGGCCACCTCGCAGCGGATGCACCCAGAACATATCAACTCGAGCCTCTTGCAAATACTCCAAAAATGCCACGTTATTAACGTGCTGGAAGGCGTCCATATCCCCCCAGCGCAACGGGCACTTATAGATGTGTTTCATCGGCTTATCGAGTTAGCTTTCGATAGGTGACGCGGTGCGGACGAGCAGCTTCCACACCTAATCTTTCGATTTTGTTCTTCTCATATGACTCGAAGTTTCCTTCAAACCAGAACCACTGCGATTCACCTTCGTAGGCCAAGATGTGAGTCGTCACGCGGTCCAGGAACCAACGATCGTGCGAAATAACTACCGCGCAGCCAGGAAAATCAAGAAGCGCATTTTCCAACGAACCAAGTGTTTCAACATCTAAATCGTTAGTTGGTTCGTCAAGAAGCAACAGATTGCCGCCCTGCTTAAGGGTTAGCGCCAGGTTGAGCCGGTTGCGCTCACCACCTGAGAGCACTCCAGCCGGCTTCTGTTGGTCAGGACCTTTGAAACCAAAGGCTGAAACATAGGCCCTACTTGGCATTTCAACTTGGCCGACTTTCATGAAGTCCAAACCGTCGGAGACGACTTCCCAAAGTGACTTCTTCGGATCGATTCCACTACGGGACTGGTCTACGTAAGAAACTCGTACCGTCTCACCAAGTTTGATATCACCGGAATCTGGCGTCTCCAGTCCCAGAAGCATCTTAAATAGCGTGGTCTTACCAGCTCCGTTGGGACCAATAACTCCGACGATTCCGTTACGCGGCAACGAGAACGAAAGATCGTCAATGAGCAGGCGATCTCCGAAACCCTTTGAAAGATGCGATGTTTCTACGACCACATTGCCAAGACGGGGCCCAGGTGGAATCTGAATTTCTTCGAAATCAATTTTCCGCATCTTGTCAGCTTCGGCAGCCATCTCTTCATACCGCGCCAACCGTGACTTGGACTTTGTCTGACGACCCGCTGCGTTCTGACGAACCCAATCGAGTTCATCTTTCAATCGCTTGGCGCGCTTTGCATCTTTCTGGCCTTCGATCTTCAGACGAGTCGACTTCGTCTCTAGATAAGTGGAGTAGTTACCTTCGTATGGATAAGCCCGACCACGGTCTAATTCGAGAATCCACTCGGAGACGTTGTCGAGAAAGTAACGATCGTGGGTGATAGCTACTACTGCACCTGGGTATTTTGCCAAGTGTTGTTCGAGCCAGAGAACACTCTCGGCATCAAGGTGGTTAGTTGGTTCATCAAGAAGTAAAAGATCAGGTGCTTGAAGAAGAAGTTTACAGAGGGCGACCCGGCGACGTTCTCCACCGGAAAGATTGGTGACTTCAGCATCTCCTGGTGGGCATCGGAGGGCATCCATCGCCTGCTCCAATTGCGAATCCAAATCCCAGGCATTGCGATGATCTAACTGCTCTTGCAGCACGCCCATTTCGGATAAAAGTTTGTCGTAATCAGCGTCAGGGTTGGCCATCTCTTCGCTGATCGCATTGAAGCGATCCAAAATAGCTTTGGTTTCAGCAACGCCTTCTTCGACGTTCTCCAGAACCGTCTTGGACTCATTCAGGGTGGGCTCCTGCAAAAGGATTCCCACTGAATAACCCGCCGTCAGATAGGCCTCGCCATTGGATGGCTGTTGGAGTCCGGCCATGATCTGAAGGACCGTGGATTTACCTGCTCCGTTAGGTCCGACAACCCCGATTTTGGCCCCTGGATAAAACATCAGGGTCACGTCATCGAGGATGACTTTTTCGCCATGCGCTTTACGCGCCTTCTTCATCGTGTAAATAAATTCGGCCACGAGCCAGAACCCTATCGGGCTGACTCGTGGCCGACTAAACGAGACCGACGGCTAGGCGCTCAACGCCTCCCCAGTATCGCCATAACCCTGATTGACCTCGGCCAATAACCCTTCGGTTATTACCTGGACCTCATCCTCCAGATCTATCGAAACCGTGCTCTTGCTGAACAAAGTCGTCCCCCGGGCTAGATCATGGCCAACGTGAGCGGCTTCGATCTCCAGAGATTGCCCGCTGGCGCCCTCTTTCTGCCATGAGGTCATCCGCAACTTACCGACAACGATCACCGGTTGACCCTTCGAGATTGAGTTTGCGACATTCAGGGCCACCTGTGAAAAGGCTGACACGGAAATAAAAGAAGGATCACCATCAACCCAACCTTTACCTTTTATCCATCGTCGATCTGGCACCGCCAACCTAAAGACGGCGACCTGGCGACCAGTAGCCGTAGCGATACTTCGTACATCTGTGGCCACATTGCCAGTGACCGTCACTGAAATCGTCATAACTTCTCTCCTCTGAGATTGCCTGAGGTCGCAATATCGCTCCGGACGCCAGAACTTCGGAAGTAGCAAAAGTTGAAATTGGGGGTAGTCGCTTGATTCGTGGAGGCTAAATTTTCTGCAGCCTCCAGGTACCCTTAGCCGGTAAGCGCCCGTAGCTCAGTCGGATAGAGCATCTGCCTTCTAAGCAGAGGGTCGCAGGTTCGATTCCTGCCGGGCGCGCTTCCCGTGAGCGGCGGCTTCGCTCAACAGTTTGAATTACAAGGGTGTGAACTATTCCCATATCGTGGAGCTATCACTACCCTCTGCAGTTATGACCGTATCCCAAGGATGGGCGCGCGACCGTTATACCGGTCGCGGTGGTGGCCTATCCAAGTTACCAGGGGGCGGTCTCTTCTCGGGCCCCGGTGGCGGAATGTACTCATGGCCCGGTGGCGGAATGTACTCGGGCCCTGGTGGTGGACTATCCAAATTACCTGGCGGTGGACTATCCACCGGTCCAGGAGGTGGACTATCCACTAGCCCTGGCGGTGGGCTTTACACCGGTCCTGGTGGCGGCCTTTACGCCGGCCCTGGCGGCGGACTCTCTACAGAGCCAGGCGGAGGGCTTTACGCCCGCGTCTGCGATCAGCACTACCGGAGTAACCAACCACCAATCCATATCTTTGTTGAATATCTAATACTTCTTGGCATGAGCGATATCGCTGAGTTGCTGCAAAAGGCACATGAGTTGGAACCCGGAGATATCAACTTGGCGTCCAGTAACTTTCGCAGCATGACCGCATAGGTATTCAATGACTCAGGCACTTCTAATTATTGATATTCAGAATGACTACTTTCCTGGCGGCGCCATGGAATTGGTCGGAAGCCCAGAAGCCGGAGAACAGGCGGGCAAAATACTCGAATCCTTTCGCGCGACGGCTAAACCGATAATTCACATCCAACATATTGCAAGAGGCGAAGGCTCCACTTTCTTCTTGCCTGACACTCACGGTGCCGAAATACATACTTCAGTTACACCTTTAGAAAATGAAACATTGTTCCAAAAGGCGCACCCAAATAGTTTTCTTGAAACTCCACTTCTTGCCCACTTGCGCGCGCAAGAAATAACCGAGTTGGTAATCGTCGGCATGATGACTCATATGTGCATTGACACGACTACTCGCGCGGCATCTGATCTGGGTTTTGACTGTCTCCTAGTTAGTGACGCCTGCGCTACTAAGTCACTGAGTTTCGAAGGAGTGACAGTTTCGGCTGAACACGTTCAAACCTCATACCTTGCCGCCATCGACGGATCATTCGCGAAGGTTGTTTCTACAAAGGACGTACTCGCAACTCTCGCAAATTCGTAATGAAGATTCTGGCGATCTCCGGCAGCCTGCGACTCAAATCAACAAACACCACTTTGCTACGCGCTCTTGCGCTTGTATCTCCTAGAGGTGTTGAGGTATCTCTATATGAGGGTCTTGGCGCTCTCCCCATGTTCAACCCTGACATTGAAGCGACCGACCCTCTCGCCGTTGCGAAATTTCGAGAGCAAATCGCCAACGCCGATGCAATCGTCATCGCCAGCCCAGAGTATGCACATGGCGTTACGGGAGTTTTGAAGAATGCACTGGATTGGATGGTCGGCTCTGAAGCCTTCGTGAACAAACCTGTCGCAATATTCAACGCATCCTCGCGGGCTCTCCACGCAAAGGCATCGCTGAAAGAGACGTTAGCGATGATGTCTGCATATGTAGTTGACAATGCTGCGACCGAAATCGACCTTATTGGGTCACCCATTGGAGAAGAGGAAATAGTTGCAGACCCTCAAAAATCGGCAGTGCTTCGTGACGCCATAGCCAAACTTTGCGTGGCTGTAGCCTCTGAAAGAAGTCAACTCAAGTAGATAGTTACATCGGCGCGATCGCGAGACTGACCGATCAAGATTGCATTTTGCTCATCAGTGCCTCTTGCCCAATTTTCGGCTTCCGCTAAAGAGCGACCATAGTGAACATGACGAGCGATCAATCGCTCAAGTCGTAGTTCATCATCGATTTCGATAAACCAGACTTCGTCAAGCAACGGCTGGATTGATTCCCACCCACCAGTTTCAAGAAGAAGGTAGTTGCCTTCGGTAATCACCAACTCAGTACCTGGTCTGATAACT
>Ga0315270_10000222_pt1 | contig 32833 bp, 30 predicted proteins | sample C1_bottom_MG_FD_204932 | JGI IMG/M metagenome (GOLD analysis project Ga0315270, IMG submission 204932) | Sediment microbial communities from Yellowstone Lake, YNP, Wyoming, USA - C1_bottom | ecosystem: Environmental > Aquatic > Freshwater > Lake > Sediment | place: USA: Wyoming | collected... | reverse complement strand
TCTCTACCCGATTCTCGGGGAGAGCGCAAACGGCTGTTCAAATCGACACCAACCAAAATCGCCTCTAAAGTCAATCTGTGCTTTTACTTCCAAAGGGTGGGCACGGAGTTAACCGGACACTAGTGACCGCAGATGAAAAACGAAAGATAGTTTTGTGGTTCTTATCTGCGCCATCTGCGACATCTGCGGTTAAAAAGTCAGTGTTCAGTTCGCCCATAGCGCAGCCTCCGCGTCGGCATGGGTCCGCTGCTTGGCCTCGATCCACCCGCGGGCAGCGGCCAGGTCGGTGGCGAGGGCGTCCAGGGCCAGGTTGCCGGCGCCGCCCAGGTGGGTGGCGGTGAGGGCGGCCCGGTCGGGAGCGAAGGTGCCGTCCTGGATCTGCTGGGCCACCTTGCGGTAGGCCTCACGGAAGGGCATGCCGCTCTGCACGAGGACGTAGGCCTGGTGGGCGGCGTAGAGCTCGTCGCTGGACGCCGCGGCGGCGGCCTCGGCCTTCACCTGGAGGGCCGGCAGCAGGGGCTTGAGCACGGCGAAGAGGTCGTCGGCGTGCCGCAGAGCGGTGATCAGCGGCTGCTTCAGCAGCTGGAAATCCCGGTGGTAGCTGGAGGGCAGGCCCGAAGCCAGCTGCTCCACGAGGCCCGCGGCGCCGCGCAGCTCCCGGCAGCGGCCGCGCGCCAGCTCCACCACGTCGGGGTTCTTCTTCTGGGGCATGATGCTCGAGCCCGTGGTGAAGGCGTCCGGCAGCTTGAGGAAACCGAATTCCTCGGTGCTGTAGAGGGAGACGTCCCACAGGAACTTCTCCAGCACGCCGCCCACGGAGGCGGTCCACTGGAGCACGGCGGCTTCGTGGCGGCCCCGGCTGTTCTGCACGTCGATGGGGCTGCGCTGGACCTTGGAGAAGCCCAGCAGCTTCGCCGTGAGTTCCCGGTCGATGGGCAGGGGCACGCCAAAGCCGGCGGCAGAGCCCAGGGGGCAGCGATCCAGCCGGCCGTACACACCCTGGAGGGCTTCCAGTTCCTCCAGCAGCCCCTCGGCGAAGGCCGTGGCCCAGAGGCCGAAGGTGCTGGGCATGGCGCGGCGCAGGTGGGTGTAGCCCGGCAAGGGCGTGTCCTGGTGCGCCTTGGCGAAGGCCAGGAAGCCCTCGGCCAGATCCGCCACCCGCAGGCCCAGCACCACCAGGGCGTTGCGGAGGTAGAGGCGCAGAGCCAGGATCACCTGGTCGTTGCGAGAGCGGCCCAGGTGGATGCGGCAGCCCACGGAGCCCAGGTTCCGCGTGAGGTCGGCTTCGATGGCGGTGTGACCGTCCTCCATGTGGGGCGGGATGGGGAAGGCGCCCTGCTTGGCGAGGTTGGCGATGCGCCGGAGGCCTCGCACCAGGGACACGGCATCGGCCTCGGGGATGAGGCCCGTGGCGGCCAGCATCCGCGCGTGGGCGGCGCTGCCCAGGGCATCCCAGGCCAGCAGGGCCAAGTCGGTCTCGGGATCCTCGCCCACGGTGAAGCGGTGGATGGCCGCGTCCAGCGGCACGTCCTTGGCCCAGAGGGTGGTGGCTTCTGGCCTCATGGCTTCACCTGCATCTTGAAGAAGGCAGGGACGAGCTTGGCATAGAAGTCGGCGCCCGCTTCGAGTTCCTGGATGGTCAGGTATTCGTTGGGCCGGTGGCTGCGGAAGGTGTCGCCGGGGCCAGCCTTCACGGCGGGAATGCCCCCCAAGAAGGCCCAGTCGGAGGTGGTGCCTGAGCCTACGGGACCCGCCTTCTTCGCGGTCTGGAGGGCGGCGCGGACGATGGGATGGTTGGGGTCCGTGCCCTTGGGCAGGTACCGCTTGGAGTGGATGGAGACTTCGCTTTCCAGCTGCCGCTGGAAGTCGGCTGCCAGGGCCTCGTGATCCTGCTCGGGCTCCGTGCGGAGGTCGATGAAGAATTCGCAGGCATCCGGCACCTGGTTGCGCCGCAGGCCGCCGCTGATCTGCGTCACCTGCGCCTTCTGGGTGCCCAGCAGCGGGTGGGCGGGGAACTCCATGGCCGCCACCTTGGCGATGTCCCGGGCCGCCTTGTGGATGGCGTTCTCGGCGCCCAGCATCTGGGCGTTGGCCACGTGCCCGCTCTGGCCCCGGGCGGTGCACTTCAGCAGGAGCATGCCCCGCTGGGCGGCGCAGACACGCAGCCCCGTGGGCTCACCCACCACGGCGCCATCCAGGGGGCCCAGTTGGTCGAGGATGGTGGCGATGCCCTGGCCGCCGGTCTCTTCTTCGGCTGTGAGGGCCACGACGACTTCGCCGTCGAGAGGCTGCTTCGCGAGCTCGAAAGCCGCGAGCAGGATCGCGGTGACACAGCCCTTGGCATCGTTGGACCCCAGGCCCTGGAGCCGCGAGCCGTGCCAGACGGGCGTGAAGGGATCGCCCTCCCAGCCGGCGCTGGGCGGTACGGTGTCCAGGTGCGAGTTGAGCAGCAGCCGCGAACCGCCCTTCTTCCCGAAGGTGAACCAGAGGTTGTCTCCCTGACGCTGGACCTTGAGGCCCTGGGCGGACACGAGGTTCTGCACCAGGTCCGCGATGGGGCCTTCCTCGCCGGACACGCTGGGCGTGCCGACGAGGAGCGTGAGCAATTCAGCGGGGCTCATGGCTTGGCTCCGCCCGTCGCCGCAGCCACCGGCTGGGAGGCCACGATCATGGTGCCGCTGCCCTCGTTGGTGAAAATCTCCGCCAGCAGGGCGTCCGGGGCCGTGCCGCTCACCAGGTGGGCGCTAAACACGCCACCTTGGAGCGCCGCCTTCACCGCCGCGACCTTGGGCCGCATGCCGCCGCTGATGATGCCCTTGGCCTCGAAGGCGGCGAGCTCGTCCAGGGTGGCGTGGGGGATCAGGGAGGAAGGCTTGGTGACGTCCTTCAGCAGGCCCGGAACGGACAGCAGGAAGAACAGCTTCTCGGCGCCCAGGGCCTCGGCCAGGCTGGCGGCGATGGTATCGGCATTGGTGTTGTAGATGGCGCCGTCAGCGCCACCGGACAGAGGCGCCACCACGGGCACGAAGCCGCCGTCCAGCAGGTGGCTCAGCACGTGGGGATCCACGGTGTCGATGTCACCCACCAGGCCGAAGTCCACCAGTTGGGGCTCGGTGGCGCCATCGGGCACCACGGGCACGGGGGGCCGCCTGGTGGCCTTGAGCAGGCCGGCGTCCACCCCTGTGAGACCCACGGCGGGCACGCCCGCCGCCTGCAGCTCCGCCAGCAGATCCATGTGCACCTGTCCCGCGAAGACCATCTTGGCGGCGTCCAGCACTTCGGGGCTCGTCACGCGCCGCCCCGCCACTTTCTGCACGGGGATGTTCATGGCCTCGCAGACGGCGTCCAGCTCGGCGCCGCCGCCATGCACCACTACCACCTTGATGGAGAAGGACCAGAGCAGGGCGATCTGCTCGCAGAGTGCCTTGCGGATCTTGGGTTCGGCGATGACCTCGCCGCCCACCTTCACCACGAAGGTCTTGCCGCGGAACAGGCGGACGTACCGGGAGGCTTCCTTGAGGGCGGCGTAGGGATTGGGGGAGAGCGGCATCACAACCTCGAACTAGGACTGAAGGCTTGAGGACTGAGGACTGAGGACTGAGGACTGAGGACTGAGGACTGAAGACTCAGCGCTGCGAAAGCAGCGCGTCGATGGTGGCCCGCTGCACGTGGAAGCGGTTCTCGGCTTCGTCCACGACGCGGCTCCAGGGGCCGTCCAGGACGCTGTCGTGGACTTCCAGGTTCCGGCGCACGGGGAGGCAGTGGGTGAAGATGGCCTCCTTTGCGGCCTTCTGCATATGGGCGGCGGTGGGCATCCAGGCGCCGAGGCCGGCCATGGGCGCGGCCTCCAGGCCCGACGTGGTGGAGGGCCCCCAGGCCTTGGCGTAGACGGCGGCGCTGCCTTCGAGTGCGGCGTTCTGGTCGGTGGTGTAGATGATCTTTCCGCCGGTGGCCGCCGCGTACTTCTCCGCCTCGGCGCGCACTTCCGGCGCCAGCTCGTAGCCTTTGGGGTGGGCCACCCGGATCTCGGCGCCGCAGGCCGCGGCGGTGAGCAGGAAGGAATTGGGCACGGCCTTGGGCAGGGGCTTCATGTGGGGCGCCCAGGTGAGGGTGACGGGCACCTTCGTGGTGCCGTGGGCCTCCTGGACGGTGAGCAGGTCCGCCAGGCCCTGGTGGGGATGCTCCCGGGCGCTCTCCATGCTCAGCACCGGCACGGTGGAGAAGCGCCGGAAGGCGTTGATGACGGGATCGAGCTCATCGATGGCATCGCCGTCGCCATGGGAGAAGGTCCGCACGGCCAGCGCGTCTGCGTAGCGGCCCAGCACGGGCACGCCTTCGCGCACGTGCTCGGCCCGGTCCGAATCCATGACGGCACCGTCGCGATCTTCCAGCTTCCAGGTGCCCGCGCCGACTTCGAGCACGATGGCGTGGCCGCCGTGCCGCAGCATGGCGGCCTCGAAGCTGGCGCGGGTGCGCAGGCTGGGGTTGAAGAAGACCATGCCGAGGATGCGGTCCGCGAAGATGGCACCGGGGCGCTCCTTCTTCCAGGTGGCGGCCACCTTGAGGATCTTCTCGACCCCCTCAGGGCCCAGGTCGGAGATGCGGGTGAAATGCTTCATGTCGGCTCCCGGAGATCAGGCAAAAGGCAAGGAGAGGATTCACCACGGAGACACGGAGAACACTGAGAAAACACTGAGGGGGCACTGAGAGGGAAGGAACTCTCCGTGTTCTCTTCTCTGTGCCCTCCGTGTCTCCGTGGTGCTCATGAAATTTGGAAAGCGTGGATGGCGGTGATGAGGGCGGTGAGGGCCGCGTCGCTGACGTTGAGGGGTGGCATGAGGCGCAGCACCTGGGGATCGCCTGAACCACCCACCAGGATGTGCTGCGCCATGAGGTGCTTCTTGAGGGCGGCGGCGTGGGGCGTTCGGAGGCCCAGCAGCAGCCCCTCGCCCTGGACAGCCTCGACGACCGATCCTTTCAATTCCTTCCGAAGCTGCGCAGCGGCTTCGGAAGCCCGCCCCATCAAGCCCTCGGATTCGATGACATCCACCGTGGCCAGCAGGGCCGCGCAGGCCAGGGGCCCGCCGCCGAAGGTGCTGCCCAGGTCGCCGCCCTTGAGCTTCGAGGCCACGGCGGCCGTCATGAGGAGCGCCCCCATGGGCACGCCGGAGGCCAGGCCCTTGGCGGAGGTCATGAGGTCGGGCCGCACGCCGTAGAACTGGGCGGCGAAGGGCGTGCCCATGCGGCCCATGCCGGTCTGGATCTCGTCGAAGATGAGCAGGGTGCCGGTGGCGTCGCACTTGGCGCGCAGGGCCTGGAACCACTCCCGCGAGGCGGTCTTGATGCCGGCCATGCTCTGGATGGGCTCGAGGATGACGCCCGCCACGTCCGAGAAGTCCGCCGCTTCGAGGGCCGTCAGATCGCCGAAGGGCAGCCGCAGGCAGGGCGTGAGGCTATCGGCGAAGGGCTGGGTGATCTTGGGGTCGTCCGTCACAGACAGGGCCAGGATGGTCCGGCCGTGCCAGCCGCCCTCGAAGGCGCCGAGCGTCTTCCGGCCCGTAAGGAGGAGCGCCACCTTCAGGGCGTTCTCATTGGCCTCGGCGCCGCTGTTGCAGAAGAAGACCGAGTCCATGCCTGAGAACGCCGTGATCTTCGCGGCGGCGGCGTCCCGCACGGGCAGGGCCGCGGCGGCGGAGTAGAAGAGCAGCGAGGCGGCCTGGTCCGCCACGGCCTTCACCACCTTGGGGTGGCTGTGGCCCGTGGCGCACACGCAGTGGCCGCCATAGAAGTCCCACCAGGCCTGGCCGCGATCGTCGAAGACCCGGTCGCCCTCGCCCTTCACCAAGGGGAAGGGATAGGGGGCATAGGTGGGTAGCAGGGCGGGAACGATGGTGGGGAGCATGCGGAAATCCTGTGCATATGCGCGCATGGGGATGCATAACCATGCAATCGATTGCATAATATGCACAGCTTGAAACCTCGAAATCAAGATTAATTTCTATATTTCTACGAAAATTGAATGCAATGGCTTGCTGGTTCATGCAATTTCATGCATCATCCATGCATGGATCTGGATCAACTCATCCTCCACCTGTTGGAGACCCACCCCATCGCGGACCAGACGGATCTGCTGGACCGGCTGTCCGCCGAGGGCCATGACCTCACCCAGTCCACCCTGTCGCGACGGCTCAAGCGCCTGAGCGTGCAGAAGGTCCAGGGGCGTTATCGCCGGGTGGAGGGCGCCGCCCAGGTCCTGCCCGAGGTGACGATCAGCGAGGTGCCGCCGAACCTCCTCGTGCTGCACACCGCCCCCGGTTACGCACAGGCCCTGGGCCTCAGCGTGGATGCCGATCCCGCCCCCGGCCAGATGGGCACCCTCGCCGGCGACGACACCGTGTTCGTGGCCGTCCTGCCCGAGCGCCTGGCCGACGTGAAGGCGCACCTGCTGCGAGTGGTGGCGGGGCGGTGATCCGGCCCACATGGCGGAACAGGCTCCAGAAGTGCCAAGGATTGGCGTCTGAGGGCCCTTGGCCTACTCTGGGATGGTCAGGAGTGGGTCCCTTGGATCGAACCCTTTTAGACCGCATCACCCTGGAGCCCGGGAAGCGGGGCGGGAAGCCGTGTATCCGCGGCCTGCGCATCACTGTTTACGATGTGCTGTCCTATCTGTCCTCTGGCATGAGCGTGGCCGAATTGCTGGCCGATTTCCCCGATCTCACGGATGAGGACATCCGGGCCTGCTTGGCCTTTGCCGCGGACCGTGAGCGCCAGCAGTTCCAGCTCGGCGCATGAGGCTTCTCCTTGATCAGAACCTCTCCTCGCGCCTGACGGCCCGATTGGGATCGCACTACTCAGGCATGATCCATGTGGCGGATCTCGGGTTGTCCACCGCCCGGATCGAGGAAGTACTGCGTGGGCACGTCCAGGACATCGACGCATTCGCCAACGCCTCCGAGGTCGGCCTCCTGGCGCTAGGGTGATGCCCTAGCCGGTTCACGGTCCATCACTCGCCCGGAGGGCCATGCCCGGCGGTGAAGCCGCCGGGCCCGGTATGATCGTTCCATCGGCTGGGAGATCTTCATGGATCGTTTCGGTAGTTCGAAGCTGCGCATCGGCTGGGCGCTGGTGTGCCTGTTCTTCGCGGGACTGATGCTCCTGGGCGTGCGGGGCCAGCAGGGGACGGAGGGCTCGCAGATCATCGTCTTCGGCACCCAGGTGCCCCTTGGCGCGGATTCGTTGCGGGCCTATGTCCTGGGCAGCCTCCAGGGCGTGATGTACTGGATGGTGTCGCTGGTGGTCCTGCTGGGCGCCTTCGTGCCCGTGAGCCAGTGGACCGCCGCCGCGGCCCGGGGCGAACGGTTCAAGGGCTTCTTCGCGGGCACGGGCCTGGGCTTCGTGCATGGGTTGTTCCTGTCCCAGGTGGCGCTCCTCCCCGTGTGGGTGCTGAGCTGGCGGCTCATCGGCGAAGCCTGGCCGCCGGAGCTGCTGCGGGCGGATCTGCACGGCCTGCTGCTGGGCCTTCAGATGCTGCTGTGGGCCGTGCTGCTGTCGCGGCTGCTGAAGTCCAGCGCGGGCCTGGCCCTGCTGCTCACCCTGCTGCTCCGCGAGCTGGGTCCGCGCCTGAGCTTCTTCCTGGACTTCGGCCAGGACCTGGGCTGGAGCGCCGGGCAGGTGAAGGTGCTGGAGGTCTTCGTCCACCTGCTGCCCATGGCCCAGCTGCCTTCGGATCCCTTCTCGCCGCTGGCGCTGCCCTTGTCCATCGGCGGGCCGCTGGTGCTGGGCGCCCTGGCCATGCTGCTGCCAGCGGGGGGGCGGAAGTAATCGGATGCGCCGCGGCCTGGGGCTTCTCCTCCCGGTGATCCTGCTGGGCCAGACGGCCCAGGACCCGGTGTCGCTGCGGCAGAAACTCGCCATCATCCAGGGGCGGCTGGGGCAGGTGGATCAGCAGCTCGCGGCCCTGAAGAAGCGCCGCAAGGGCGTGCTGGTGGAAATCCAGGGCATCTCGTTGCAGCGGGATCGCGCCAAGGCGCAAGTGGATGGCGCCCGGCTGCGGCGGGACCAGGCCCAGAGCGAGGTCCAGGTCATCGGTCGCGAGCAGGCCCGCATCCACGGCGAGGTTCTGAAGCTCCAGGGTGACCTCCGAAAACAGGTGCGCTGGATGCAGGCCCTGGGCCCCTGGGGCGATCTGGGGCTCTACGCCACCTTCAAGGATCTGGATGCCTGGCTCGTGCGGGGCCGCATGCTGGCCTGGGCGCGCCTGCAGGAACGGAAGCGCCTGGATCTGATCCACCGCCTTCAGGGGGACCTCGCCGCCAAGGAGAAGGCCCTCAAGGTCGTGCTCGCCCGCCTGGCCAGCGAAGAACGGGAGGCCGCCCAGCTCCAGGCCGCCCTCCGCCTCCAGGAAGAGAAGCTCAACGGCTTTCTCGATGGCCTCCAGAAGGACGAGACCGCCCAGAAGCAGGTCCAGGCGGAGCTGGCGGAAGAAGCCATCCAGCTGGAGCGCCTGCTGGCGGGGCTGCTGACCAAGCCCAGGGGCGAGGCCTACGAAGCCGCCGTGAGCTTCGCCTCCCTGTATGGCGGCCTGCCCCAGCCCGTGGAGGGCACCCTGGCCCTGGGTTTCGGCGAGCACCTGCACCCGCGCTTCCACACCAAGACCATGCAGAGCGGCCTGCTCATCATGGCCAACGGCGGCGCCCCCGTGGCGGCCGTGGCCGATGGCAAGGTGGTCTACGCGGACTACTACCAGAGCTACGGGCCCATGGTGATCCTCGAACACGGTGGCGGCTGGTTCACCCTCTACACCCACCTCCTGGGCATCCAGGTCGCCAAGGGCCAGGTGCTCAAGGCCGGCGAGGCCGTGGGCGCCGTGGGCGACACCGTGGACGGCCCCCGCCTGGGCTTCGAGATCCGCCACCAGGCCCAGCCCCAGGATCCGCAGAAGTGGCTGAAGCGGAAATACCGATGAATCAGGCTAATTGATAATTGAATTGACAATTAGCCCATAAGGCCAAAACTGGACTCATGATCCCCCGTCTCGCACGCGCCACCCTGCTGGAGATGGCCCAGGGCTTCCCCTTCCTGGCCCTGACGGGGCCCCGGCAATCGGGCAAGACCACGCTGGCCCGCGCGACGTTTCCAGGGAAGCCCTATGTGTCGCTGGAGGACCCTGACGCCCGGGAATTCGCCGATGAAGATCCGCGGGGCTTCCTCGCGCAGTTCCCGGATGGCGCTGTGCTGGATGAGGCGCAACGGTGCCCGGCCTTGTTCTCCTACCTTCAGACCCTGTCGGACCTGGATGGGCGACCGGGGCTATTCGTGCTCACGGGATCCCAGCAATTTGGCCTTTTCTCTGGTCTGAGCCAGACGCTCGCCGGGCGCGTGGGGATGGTGCAGCTGCTTCCATTCTCGACCGCGGAGCTGACTGCAGTGGGGCGCCCGCCTTCCGAACTGGACGGAACCTTGTTCACTGGCATGTATCCACCTCTGTACGACCGCCCTCTGGATCCGGGCCGATGGTTCGCCTCCTACGTGGCGACCTACGTGGAGAGGGATGTCCGGCAGATGGTGAACGTACGCGACCTGTCGGCATTCCAGCGGTTCGTGCGGCTGTGCGCGGGGCGGACCGGCCAGTTGTTGAATCTGTCAGGGCTCGCCTCGGATGCCGGCATCACTCACAACACAGCCAAGGCCTGGGTCTCGATCCTCGAAGCCAGCTACCTGGTACACCTGCTGCCACCCCATTACGAGAACTTCAACAAGCGGCTGGTGAAGACACCGAAGCTCTACTTCCTGGACACGGGCCTGGCCGCCTGGCTCCTGGGCATCCAGGAAGCGGGACAACTGGCCACCCATCCCCTGCGGGGTCCCCTTTTTGAAACGTGGGTGGTGGCGGAACTCCTCAAGAGCCGGTTCAATCAGGGCCTTCCCTCCAATCTGTTCTTCTGGCGAGATCGGAGCGGCCGTGAGGTGGATGTGCTGATGGATGAAGGCACCCACCTTGTGCCCGTGGAAATCAAGGCCGGACGCACCGTGAATACGGACTTCTTCACCGGGCTGAAAGCCTGGGCCGCGCTCGCAGGGCCCAGAGCCGGGAGGAGCCGGCTCATCTATGGAGGCGACTCGTCCCAGGTCCGATCGGATGTGGACCTGTTCTCCTGGCGGAACCTTCCCGGCCTCCCCTCGAAAGCCTGAAGCCTGAGGACTGAGGACCGTTCCCCTACCGCACCACACTGCTGGCATTGAACAGGGGCACGTAGATGGCCAGCAGGAGGGCGAGGACGACCACGCCCATGAAGAGGATGAGGATGGGGCCGATGAGGCTGGTGACGGCGGTGGTGGCTTTTTCCACTTCCTGATCGAAGAAGTCGGCCACGTGGTCAAGCATCTCGGGCAGGGCGCTGCTTTGTTCACCCACGCGGACCATCTCCACGGCCAGGGGATCCAGGATCTTCGCCTGCTCCAGGGCCAGGTTCAGGCTGCTGCCCGCGCGCACCTTCTCCGTCACAGTAGCCAGGCCGGCCTTCATGCGTTCGCTGGGGCTGGTGCGCTGGACGACCTCAAGCGCCTGCACCACGGGCAGGCCGCCGGACAACAGCACGCCCAGGGTCCGCGAGAAGACGCTGGAGTGGTACATGCGATAGAGCGTGCCGACCTTGGGCAGCATCAGCAGCAGGCGCTCCGCCAGTTTGCGCCCGGCCTCGGAAGCCGCCATCCAGCGGATGAGCACGACCAGTCCGACGAGAATCAGGCCCTGGAGCCAGAGGGTGGAGCTGATCACCTTGCCCATGCCCAGCAGGATTCGTGTGAACAGGGGCATTTCGATATCGCCGCCCGCATAGAATTCCGCGAAGCGGGGCAGCACCACGTTGAAGATCACGCCCAGCGCCAGAATCAGCACCATCACCAGGAAGGCGGGGTAGAACAGGGCTTCGATGATCCGGCGGCGGCTTGTTTGGGCGAACTTCTGGAAGGACAGCCAGCGGGCCAGGACGTCGGGCATGGTGCCGCTGCGCTCGCCCGCCACCACGTTGCTGCGGTACACCGCCGGGAAGGTGCCCGCCTGTTCCAGGGCATCCGAGAACGACATGCCCTCGCGCACCAGTCCCACCACCTGGGCGAGGCTGCGCCGCAATTGGGGGTCCTTGCCGTGGCCCACCAGCAGCTCCAGGGATTGGAGCAGGGGGATGCCGGCCTTCAGCAGGGCCAACAGCTCCTGGTTGAACAGCACCAGGGATTCGGCCTTCAACTGGACGCGGCTGCGGAAGGCCGTGTCGGTGCGGGTGATTTCCAACGGGAAGCCACCCTCGGCCAGCACGCGGGCCCGCAGCGCCTCGACACTCTCCGCCTCGAAATCCCGCACGAGGACGTCGCCGTTGGAATGGGTGAGCCGGACCGTGAATCGCATGGGCACCTGGAAGCTTTGAGGATAACGGGTAAAGGGTCTGGAGTCTGGAGGCGGCCACCGGGAAGCGGGTAGCCTCATGCCATGCCCCGGAGGCCCCGTGCCGCATCGCCCGCTTCTCATGCTGCCCGCCTTGACCCTGGCTCTCGCGGCCCAGGCCCCGCCCATGGCGCCCCTGCGCAGCGCCGTGCCGGAACCCGCGATTCTGGACCTCCGGGCCGTGGAGGGTGCGCGGCTGGTGCCGAAGGACAACCGGGACGCGGCGCAGGTGGAGGCGGCGCGGCAGCACTGGGCGCCCCTGGTGGCCGGTCTGAAAGAGGCCCCCGCCGTGCGGCTGCGCCTGCCCTCCGGTGAAGGGCGGATTCCGCTCCTGCTGGCGGCGGCGCAGGCCCTGAAAGCCCAATCGCCGGACCAGCGCCTCTACGTGGCCTTCGACCCCCAGGCCGCGCCCATCCTGGACGAAACCGCCTGGGGCGCCGTGGATGGCGGGGCCCTGGTGCCCGCGGATCTGAACCTGGATCCGGCCCAGTGGCGGGCCCAGCTCACCCGGGCCCAGGACACCTTCCCCGGGCGCCCCTGGACCCTCTGGTTGCCCTCGGACCCCGGCGCCCTGGTCTCAACGCTTCTGGGCGACGGTGGGCGCGTGGTGGTACCCGCCGGTGGTCCAGGGGCCCGGTTGGCCGAATCGCTGCCCCCAGGCTTCACGGAGGTAGAGGGGGGGCTCGGGGATCTGACCCTCCGGAACCGGGCCGGGGCCCTGCGGCGCTGGACCTTCACCGGTGGTGTCTGGTCGGCCGTGCCCCTGCCCAAGGACCGGACCGAGGTGGCCGTGAGCGCGGCGGATACCTACGACGTGGGCGCCCTGCTGGCCAAGGTGCGGGCGGCCCAGCTGCGGTCCCGGGCCACGGCGCGGACGGTCCAGGCCAAGGCGGAGTTGGACCTGCATCTCCAGTCGGCGCGGGGCCAGGGTGGGGACCTGGGCTTCAGCTTCGGCTACTTCGAGCAGGCTGGCGAGTGGCCGGAGCTGCTCCAGAAGGAAGTGCGCTTCAACGGCGTGACGGCCAAGCTCGGCGGCGAGGTGCAGCTGCCTCTCATCGAAAGCCGCCAGTCCATGTCCCTGCCCGTGGCCCTGGGCATGACGGAGCGCTACCGCTACCGCGACGGCGGCGCCGCAGGGCCAGGCCGCCGCCTGTTGCGTTTCGAGCCGGTGGACGCGGATCCTCTGCTGTACTCGGGCGATCTGGAGGTGGAGGAGGCCTCGGGCCGGATCCTCGTGGAGCACCGCGAGCGCACGAACCTGCCCGGCACCGTGAAGAGCGAGCGGGAGATCCTCACCTACGGGGAGGCGGCGCCGGGCCTGTGGCGGCCCGTGGCGGTGCAGACCTTCGAGCGGTGGGTGAGCGCGGGTGGCGTGGTGCAGGTGCAGCGGCGCTTCACCTACCGCGATGTCCAGGTCAACGGCGCAGGTTTCGAGACCGCCCGGACAGCCGCACGGACTTCCGGTTCCACCATGCTCAAGGTGACGCCGGAGGGGGCCCGCTACTTCACGAAGCAGGGCGACGGCACACGGAAAATCGAGGAGAAAGCCAAGAGCAGCGGTCGGGCCCTCGCGGCGGTGGTGCTGGTGGACCCGGGCCTCACCCCGCCTGTGGCGCCGCTGGGCGGCTTCCTCTACTTCGACTACAACGCCTTCGGCAAGGGTGTGCAGCTGAACGCCCTCACGGCCATCCTCTTCAACACCGCCAGTCTGGCCATCCCGCGGGGCCTGGGCAGTTTCGATGTGAGCGCCGATGCCACCACCCTGCTGATCAAAAGTACTGAGCGCCCCGTGATGAACGGGCGGCTGTCCGACCAGGACGGTGTGGGCCGCCGCTTCGGGAAGGTGGGCCTGGAATTGGGCCACGACCTGGGTCTGGGTTTCCGCCTGGAGGGCCGCGGCGATTTCCAGTTCGACGATTTTGGTCAAGGCGACATCAAGTACCGCACGCCGGGCTACCAGCTGCCGCCCTCGGGCCTCACCCGCATCGGCACCCTCCAGGGCTCCTGGCTCTTCCGGGGTTTCCAGGTGCGGGCCTACCACGGCTGGGGCAAGCGCCCCGAGGGTACGTACGGTCTGGTTTCGGCACCACAGGAGGTCCCCGAGGGCGGCGACTTCCGGCGCTGGGGCGGCAGCCTGGGCCTGGACCGGGAAGTTGTGCCGGGCTACTGGTTCCATGGCGAGGCGGGTTGGGCCTCGGGCCGGGCCTTCGACCGCTTCCAGGCCCTGGACGTCGGTGGCATGGGGGGTGCGGTGCGCATCGCGGGCATCCGGGCCAACGCCATCACGGCGGACCGGCTGGCCTACGGGAAGACTTCGATTGCCATCCCCACGGGGCCGAACCTGCGGCTGTCGCTCAGCCTCGAATATGCCCGCGCCCGCAGCCTGGACGACCAGAAGACCTACGGCATGAGCGGTGTCGGCATCACGGGCGATCTGCCGGGCTTCTGGATCTTCACGGCCGTGCGCGTGGATCTGGGTGTGGGCGTGCAAAGCGACATCGCGGGGGTGAAGACGGTGAACGGGTATGTGGCCCTGTTAAGAGTGTTCTAGGGGCATTAGACAGAAAGATCTATATCTTTATTTGATTGATTTTAAATAGACAATTTTCTTTGCGGAAACCACCCTCCGAGACCATGATGGCTGTCCTGATGCCTTTTTTGGGCATGAGTTCGGAGGTGAACATGCTGAATTGGCGCACACCCATCCTGTTCGCAGCGGGCCTCGGCCTGACCCTTCTGGTGGCCTGCGGAGGTTCGAGTTCCGGCGGCAGCGGAAGCATGAACGTGCATCTGGTGGACGGCCCCATCGCCGGCTACCAGGAGATCAACGTCAACATCCAGACCGTGGAAATCAGCGGTAATGGCGGCTGGAAGACCCTCGGTACGCCCAACAAGACCATCAACCTGCTGAACCTCGTGGGCGGCGTGGACGAGACGCTGGCCGCCGGCGCGACCCTGCCGGCGGGCCACTACCAGCAGATGCGGCTGGTGCTGGGGTCCGGCAATACCGTGAAGCTGGCGGACGGCACCGTCCAGCCCCTGATCGTCCCCTCGGGCCTCCAGACTGGCATCAAGTTGATCGTGAGCTTTGATGTGGCTGCGGGCACCACGAAGGATGTGTGGATCGACTTCGACGCCGCCCACTCCATCCAGGTGGTGATGGCTGGGATGTCGGGCCAGTACATCCTCCGGCCCACCTGCTGGGCCTTCGACAAGATCGTCACGGGTTCCATTTCGGGGAAGCTGACCGATGGCTCGACCGCCGCGGCCCTGCCGGGTGCCACGGTCTATGCCGAAACCCTCGACGGTTCCGGGAATGCGCGGATCGCGCGCAGCACCGTGACGGACGCGAACGGCGCTTACACCCTGGACCTGCTCCCCGTGGGCTCGACCTATTACGTGGTGAGCCAGCCCCAGACGGGCACGACGGCCCTGAAGGCCTATGATGCCAAGGCCAGCGACGCCTATACTTTGAGCGCCGCCACCCCAGTGTTCACCTACAATGCCGCGTTCACGGCGAATGCCTCCACGGGCGGTGTCTCCGGCGGCCTCACGCCAGTGGCCACCAGCAGCCAGAGTGATTGGGTCGACCTGCTCCAGTCACTGGCCACGCCGGCCTCCGGGAGCCACACCTTCATCGTCCAGTCGGCGATGACCACGGTGGGTACCTCCACCGAAACCTACGCGTTCGCCACTGTTCCCATCGGCGCCTACAGTGTCCAGGCGGTGCGGACCACCCTGAACCTGGACGGGACCAGCACCACGACCACCTCGACCGCCCAGGCGGCCACGGTGACCACGGGTGCCACGTTGTCCGTGAATCTCGGCCTCTAGATTTCCGTTCGCCTCAAGATCCGGAAGCCCTGGAAACGGGGCTTCCGGATCTTGTCGTTTCACGGCGGACCGATGTGATAGCTCGCATCCGCTTTGAAGACAGGCCTCGGTTGGGAGTAGCATGGGCCCAACCGACCTCGGCCCATCTGATGACGAGTCCCCTTTCCAGGGAACCCCAGCCCATTCCTGATCTGCCGGGATCGTTTTCCTGAACCCGGAGCGTGCAGATGCTGGATGTGGCCTTGGTCCTCGCGTCGTCCGGGTGCTGGTTCGTGGGGGCCCTGCTGTCCACGACCTCCCGGCCGTCGGAGCGGATGACCTCGGGCCTCGGCCTTTTGGGCAGCCTCCTGGCCCTGGGCGCGTCGCTCCACATCCTGCTCGGGGGGGCCACCTCGGGCCTGGTCTTCCGGGCCTGGGGCCTGCCGGCCCGGTTGGAGTTGGATGCCCTTTCCGCGGCCTTCCTGCTCCCCCTGCACCTGGTCGGAGGACTCGGCCTGATCTATGGGCAGCGCTACTGGCCCGCCCAGGCCCCCCGGGGCTCAGGGCGATCCCTGCGCTTCTTCTACGGCCTGCTGGTGGCAGCCATGACGCTGCTGTTCATCGCGCGGCACGGACTGGTGTTCCTCGTGGCCTGGGAGCTGATGGCGGTATCGGCCTTCTTCCTGGTGGGCACCGAGCATGAGCGGCCCGAGGTCCGGCATGCGAGTTGGGTCTACCTGGCCTGCACCCACACCGGCACCCTGCTGCTGACAGCCATGGTGATCCTGATGGCCCAGCGGATGGGGGGCCTCCAGTGGATGGCCCTCCCGGCCTCCACCTCGCCCTGGTTCGAGGGCGGCATCCTCCTCCTGGCCCTGGCGGGCTTCGGCTTCAAGGCGGGGGTCCTGCCCCTGCATTTCTGGCTGCCCTCGGCGCATGCCAGCGCACCCAGCCATGTTTCCGCCATCCTGTCGGCGGTCATGCTCAAGACCGGCATCTACGGCATCCTCCGCGTGTCGAGCCTGCTGCCGGCCATCCCCCGGGGCGTGGGCGGGACGCTCCTCGCACTGGGCGCGCTGACGGCGGTCTACGGCGTGGGAAACGCGCTGGCGCAGCGAGACTACAAGCGGCTCCTGGCCTATTCCAGCATCGAGAACCTGGGGATCATCCTCATGGGCGTGGGTCTGGGCTGGACGGGCCGGGCCACGCACGATCCCTGGCTGATGGCCCTGGGCTTCGGCGGCGCCCTTTTCCACATCTGGAACCACTCGCTCTTCAAGAGCCTCCTGTTCTACGGGGCGGGCGCCATTCTGCACGCCACCGGCACCCGGGACATGGAAGCGCTGGGTGGTCTGGCCCGGCGCATGCCCCGCACGGCCCTGGTCATCTTCCCCGCGGTGCTGGCGGTGACGGCGTTGCCTCCCTTCAACGCCTTCCTCAGTGAATGGTTCCTCTACCGGGGCCTCTTCATTTCCCTCGCCCGGGGCTATCCCTGGTCCGCGGCCCTGGGTCTGGTGGCCCTGGCGCTGGCGGGGGGCCTAGCGGCAGTGGCCTTCGCCCGGTTCTTCGGCACGCTGTTCCTGGGCTCGCCCCGCAGCGAGGCCGCGGAACACGCCCATGACCCGGCCCCCTCCATGCTCCTGCCCATGGCCATCCTCGCGGGACTTTGCCTGGCGGTGGGGTTGGGTTCCTTCCTGCTGCTGCCCCTCCTGGATCGGGTAGTCGCCGTGGTGGCGCCCGGGGCGCCGGCGCTGCTGGCCCTGGGCCTTCGTACGGACCTCCACCTGCTCGCCGGTGTGGAACTGGGGCTCCTGGTCCTGGTTGGGGTGGGCATCGCCTGGCTGCGCCGTCCGGAAGGCCTGATCCCGGATGTCGCCCAGGTGGACCTGCCGACCTGGGGCTGCGGGTACGCCGCGCCCGTGGTCCGGGCCCAGTACACCGGCAGTTCGTTCTCGGACGCCTGGTTCCCGGTCCAGCCCGGGCTGCGGGCCCGGATGCCTCGCCTCCGAAGCCTGTTCCCGGGCGGAGCCTCCTTCCGGCAGGCCTTCCGGGAGCCCTTCGGCGAGGTCTTCCTGGCCCCGCGGGTGGCCCGCCTCGCGGAGCGGCTGCTGCGGTTCCGCCGCTTGCAACCGGGCCACCTGTCTGTCTACCTCCTCTACGTGCTGCTGACCCTCCTGGGCGTCTTCCTCTGGATGCTGCTGAGGGCGAGGCTGCTGGGATGAGGCTCTACCTCCTCGCCATCCTGGCCGCGGCGGCTTCCGGCGTGCCGGGGCTCTTCCTGCGGCGGAAGGGCGGGGAGGTGGCGGCCGGATTGCTGGGCTTGGCGGCGGTGCTGGGACTGTGGGCTTCCCTGCAGGTGCTCTCGGGGGGCCCCGGCGGATCGTTCGGCCTCCGCACGGCGTCGCTGGGACTTCCGGGCCTCTTGGTCCTCGACCCCCTGGCCGCCTTCTTTACGATTCCGGTGCTGCTGCTGTCCGTGAGCGGGGCGATCTACAGCCTGGGCTACTGGGAGGGTCGCCGCGGCAACACGCCGGCCCTGCGCCTGGTCTACGGACTCCTGGTGGCCTCCCTGGTGATGCTGGTGACGGCCTCCCACGCCCTGACCTTCCTGCTGGCCTGGGAGGGCATGGCCATCGCCGCCTTCCTGCTGGTGATGGCCGAGGACCGCGAAATTGAAACTCGCCGGGCGGGCTGGATCTACCTGGTGGCCACCCACACCGGCACGCTGTTCCTGTTCGCGGCCTTCGCCCTCCTGGCCAAGATCCATGGCCATTCGGGCTTTTCCGCGCTGCCGGCGGGCCTGGCCGCCAGCCGCGAAGGAACGGCCCTCTTCTGGCTGTTCCTGCTGGGCTTCGGATTCAAGGCAGGCATCCTTCCGCTGCACTTCTGGCTGCCACCGGCCCATGCCGCCGCGCCCAGTCATGTCTCCGCGCTGATGTCCGGCGTGCTGCTCAAGATGGGCATCCTCGGACTAGTGCGGTTCCTCTCCTGGGTACCGGATCCGCCCATCTGGTGGGGCGGGGTGCTGGTGGCCCTGGGCGCCCTGTCCGGCATCCTCGGCGTGGCCTTCGCCCTGGGCCAGCACGACCTGAAGCGCCTGCTGGCCTATCACTCCATCGAGAACATCGGGATCATCCTGCTGGGGCTGGGACTGGGCACCCTCGGCAAGGCCACGGGCCACCCAGTGATGCAGGTCCTGGGCTTCGCCGGGGCCCTGCTCCACGTGATCAATCACAGCCTTTTCAAGGGCCTGCTATTCCTGTCGGCGGGTTCCGTGCTGCACACCACGGGCACCCGCGATCTGGAGCGGCTGGGGGGGCTGGGCCAACGCATGCCCTGGACCGCCGGGGCCTTCCTGGCTGGTTCCTGGGCCATCTGCGGCCTGCCGCCCCTCAACGGGTTCGTGAGCGAGTGGCTGATCTACCTGGGGGCCTTCCGGGGATTGGGGCTGGGGCGGCAGGGCTGGCCGGTGGTGATCCTCCTGTCCCTGGCCCTCATCGGGGCCCTGGCCCTGGCCTGCTTCGCCAAGGCCTTCGGTGGGGTCTTCCTCGGGTTGCCGCGAACGGATGGGGCGGCCCAAGCGCAGGAAGCGCCCCGCTCGATGCTCCTGCCCATGGGGTTGCTGGCCCTGGCCTGCGTGGGGATCGGCGTCGCCCCGGTCCTGATCGCCCCGGCCCTGGGTCGCGTCACGGAAATCATGGCCCCCGGGGCGGGCACGACCCTGTCCTCCCTGGCCGGGCTCCCCCTGATCTCCGGAGTGGCTGTGGTCCTGGGGCTTCTGGCCTTCCTGTTCTGGTGGTGGATCCGTCCCGTCCAGCCGGCGGCTGATCTGCCCACGTGGGACTGCGGCTACGCGGCACCGGATGCGCGCATGCAGTACACGGCCTCGTCGTTCGCGGACGGCCTGGTCTGGGGACTCCGCTGGGCCCTGCGGCCCAGGGTGCGTTTCCCCAGGGTGGTGGGCTGGTTCCCGCGTCCCACGCGGTATGAAAGCCATGTGCCGGATCCGGTCCTTGACCGGGCGGCGGCTCCCGCCCTCCGGCTCTCCATCCGCGGGGCCTCCCAGCTCCGCGTATTCCAGGGCGGAGAACTCCCCGTCTACCTGCTCTACGTCCTGCTCACCCTGCTCGTGCTCCTGGTCTGGATGGTGGCCTGACATGGTTCGATCCCTGCTCCCGACGATGCTCCAGTTCCTGCTGCACGGACTCACCGTGCTGCTGCTGCCGCCCCTCCTCCCCGGTCTGATCGCCAAGACCAAGGCCGTGATGGCCGGGCGGAAAGGCCCGCCGGTGTTCCAGCTCTACTACGACCTGGCCAAGCTCGCCCGCAAGCAGGCGGTCTTCAGCCGCACCACCACCTGGGTCTTCCTCGCGGGTCCCGTGGGAGGCGTGGCTGCGGGGCTGGCGGCCTCCTGCCTCGTTCCCTTCGGGCACACGCCCGCGCCGATCTCCTTCGAAGGGGACGTCATCCTCTTCGCCTACCTTTTCGGGCTGGCCCGGTTCCTCACGATCCTGTCCGCCCTGGACACGGGTTCCAGCTTCGAGGGCATGGGCGCGGCCCGGGAGGCCACCTTCTCGGCCCTGGCGGAACCAGCGCTGTTCCTGGGCTTCGCGGCGCTGGCCAAGGCCACCTCCAGCCTGTCGCTGGGGACCATGCTGGCCTTCCCCGGATCGCTCACGGCGCGGTTCACGGGCCCGCTGATCCTCGTTTTCGCGGGTTGGGCCATCGTCTACCTCGCGGAAAATTCGCGCATCCCCGTGGACGATCCCAACACCCATCTGGAGCTCACCATGATCCACGAGGTGATGGTGCTCGACCACTCGGGCCGGCCCTTCGCCCTGGTGCTCTACGGCGCCAGCCTCAAGCTCCTGGTGCTGGGGGCCCTGATCCTGACGCCGGCCCTGCCCCGCGCCCCGCAGGCCTGGCAGAACTGGCTGGTCTTCTACGCCGCCTTGGGGCTTCTGGCGGTGGGCGTGGGTCTGGTGGAAAGCGCCATGGCCCGCTTCCGCATGACGAAGGTTCCGCAGTTCCTCGTGGCCGGGGTGCTGGCCACTGGTTTCGCCTTCCTGCTGCTGTTGGTGTAGCCCATGATGCCCGATCTGCTCATCGCCCTCACCATGCTGTCCAACTTCAGCCTCGTGGCCACCAGCCGCGTCAGCAAGGCCATCCAGTTCGCCGTGCTCCAGGGCGTGCTGCTGGGCCTGATGCCCTTGGCCATGGGCCTGGGCCGCCATTTCCACATCGTCCTGCTCGCCATCGCGGCCGTCACCGTGAAGGGCTGGCTCATCCCCTTCCTGTTCCGCCGCGCCCTGCGCCAGGTCCACATCCAGCGCGAGGTGGACCCCTACATCGGCTACACCGTCTCGCTCATGCTCTGCGCCCTGGGCACGGGTCTCAGCCTGGTGCTGGCCCACAACCTGCCGCTCAAGGCGGGCACGGAGTACACCCTGCTGGTGCCCGCCTCGCTGGCCACGCTATTCACGGGCTTCCTGTTGCTGGTGTCGCGCCGGAAGGCGCTCACGCAGGTGGTGGGCTATCTGGTGCTGGAGAACGGCATCTACCTCTTCGGCCTGCTGCTGGTGGAGGACATGCCGGCCCTGGTGGAGGCGGGGATCCTGCTGGATCTCTTCGTGGGCATCTTCGTGATGGGCATCGTCATCAACCACATCCGCGTGGCCTTCGATTCCACCGATACCCGGCACCTGGCCGAGCTGAAGGACTGACCCATGGTGTGGCTCCTCATCGTCGTCCCCCTCCTGGCCGCGGTCTTGGCCTTCGCCGTCTCCTCACCCACCCTCCGCGCCTGGATCCTGCCGACGGTGGGGATCCTCCACCTGGGGATCCTGCTCGTGGCGCTGACCACGTGGCGGACCCTGCCGGCCACCGCCTGGTTCGGGCTCGACGCCCTGGGTGGCTGGGTGCTGCTGGTGATCAGCGTCTTGTTCTGCATCTGCGCCTTCTACGCGCCGGCCTACCTGGCCCTGCGTCCGGATCGCGACCACCGCGTGCTGTCCACCTGCCTCCTGGGCTTCCTGGGTCTGGCCTCTCTGCTGGCCCAGGCCCGCCATCCCGGCATCGCCTGGGTGGCCATGGAGACCACCACCCTTGTCACGGCGCCCCTCATCTACTTCAACCACAACCGGCGCTCCCTTGAGGCCACCTGGAAGTACCTGGTCATCGGGTCGGTGGGCATCGCCCTGGCGCTCCTGGGCACGCTGTTCATCGCCTACGCGGCCCACATGGGCGGGTTGCAGGAGCCGCTGCGGTACACACGGCTCATGGAGAACGGTGCCCTCCTGTCGCGGCCCTGGCTGCGGGCGGGGTTCGTGCTGACCCTGGTGGGCTACGGCACCAAGATGGGCCTGGCACCCCTTCACACCTGGAAGCCCGATGCCTATGGCGAAACGCCGGGGATCGTGGGGGCCCTGCTGGCCGGGGGCGTGACGAGCTGCGCTTTCCTCGCTCTGCTGCGGATCTACGCGGTGGTGGGGGCGGCGGGTGAGGGGGCTTTCGCCCGGGAGCTGATGGTGGCCTTCGGCATGCTCTCCATGGCCTGGGCCCTGGTGTTCATGATCCGGCAGACGGACATCAAGCGGCTGCTCGCCTACTCCAGCGTGGAGCACATGGGCATCCTCGTCTTCGGCATCGGCATCGGCGGCCTGGCGGCGAAGTTCGCCCTCTTCCACCTGGCGGCCAACGCCCTGGTGAAGAGCGTGCTCTTCCTGTCCGCGGGCAACATCCACCGCAGCTACGCCAGCAAGCAACTGCCCTTTGTCACAGGCGCCATCCGGCGCACACCGGTGTCCGGCTGGCTCTTCCTCCTGGGTTTCCTGGCCATCACGGGCATGCCGCCCTTCGCCCCCTTCCTCAGCGAGTTCAACATCGCCTCGGGAGCCCTCAGTACGGGCCACATCCTGGGCGGGACGGCCTTCCTCATCCTGCTGGGCTGCATCTTCCTGGCCATGAGCGAAACCGTGGTCCAGGTGGTCTTCGGAACCCCCAGCGCCCAGCGGGTCCGCACCCCCTACAAGGATGCCCCGGCCACCACGGCGCCCCTCATCGTTGCCCTGGGCTTGGCTTTGATCTTGGGGATCTGGATGCCACGGCCTCTCCAGGCCATGCTCGATCACGCAGCCACCACGGTCGAAGGCGTCCTTTCCGCTCGGATGGAGGTACAGCCATGAGCGCCGCCGATCTGCCGATCCTCCGCAACGGCCAGAGCCTGCCCCTGCGGGAGGTCCCAGAGCTTTCCATCGGCGCATTCCGTGAAACCATCCTGCGGCGTATCCAGGAAGGGGATCGCCTCGCCTGCCTCTGCGCGGATGCCGATCTGCATCTCTACGCCGTGCTCGCGGACGATGCGGGCCACGCCCTCCGCGTCCTGCGCGCCAAGCTCGGTGCCCCGCACTATCCCGCCCTCACGCCGGACTGTCCCCAGGCCCACCTCTTCGAACGGGAGATCGCCGAGCAGACCGGCATCATCCCCGAGGGCCATCCTTGGCTGAAGCCCGTGCGGTTCCACCTTCCCTGGAATGGCGCACCGGACCCCTGGAAGCGTGGCGGGGTACCGGTTCCCGGTGTGATCGACTTCTTCCGTGTGGAGGGGGAGGAGGTTCACGAGGTGGCCGTGGGGCCCGTCCATGCGGGCGTCATCGAACCCGGCCACTTCCGGTTCCAGTGCCACGGCGAGCGCGTCTTCCACCTGGAGATCGCGCTGGGCTATCAGCATCGCGGGGTGGAGAAGGCCCTCATCGGCGGTCCCCATCCCCTCAGCCTCAAACAGGCCGAGACCGCCTGCGGGGACAGCAGCATCGCCCACGCCTGGGCCTACTGCCGCCTACTGGAGGGCCTGGCGGGAGCCGAGGTGGCGCCTCGCGTGGACTTGGTCCGGGGTGTGGCCTTGGAGCTGGAGCGGGTCGCCAACCATGTGGGCGATCTCGGTGCGCTATCGGGTGATGTGGGCTTCCTGCCCACGGCCTCCTTCTGCGGGCGCATCCGGGGCGACTGGCTGAACCTGAGCGCCGAGGTCTGCGGCAGCCGCCTGGGCCGCGACTGGCTGTGCCCCGGCGGCCTGCGACAGGAGCTGGAACCGGCACTGGCCACCCGCATGCTGCCGCGCCTGGACCGCGCCTGGGTGGACACCAAGGACGCGGTGGAGTTGTTGTGGGGGGCCGCCTCCGTGATGATCCGCTTCGAGGCGGCGGGACGGGTGGATCCGGACCGGGCCCGGGAGATCGGGCTGGTGGGCGTGGCGGCGCGGGCCTGCGGTGTGGGCCGGGATGTGCGCCACGACCATCCCTTCGGGCCGTACGGAGCTCATCCCATCCCCGTGGCCCAGGCCGAGAGCGGCAACGTGCATTCCCGCGCCTGGGTGCGCTGGGAGGAGGCGGGCGAAAGCTCGCGATTCCTTTCCACGGCCCTGGCCTCCCTGGCGGATAGCGAAGCGCTTGTGAAAGCCGCACCTCTGCCGCCCCTGGCACCGGAGCAGCTGTGCGTGTCCCTCACGGAAGGCTGGCGTGGTGAGGTGCTGCACCTGGCCTGGACGGACGCCCAAGGTCGCTTCGCCCGCTACAAGATCGTGGATCCCTCCTTCCACAACTGGTTCGGGCTCGCCTTGGCCCTGCGCGGGGAGCAGGTCTCCGACTTTCCCCTGTGCAACAAGAGCTTCAACCTCTCCTACTGCGGGCACGACCTATGATCCACATCCTGCTTTCCCGCTGGCGCCAGGGCTACCGCACCTTCCCTTATCCCAAGGAACTGCCCGCGCTCCCCGAGCGGTTCCGGGGCCGCCCCCATATCGAGGCGAAGCGCTGCCCCGAAGGTTGCCGGGTCTGCGCGGACGTCTGCCCAACTGAAGCCATCCGGCTCAGCTCCGCCGGTCCAGAGGTGGACCTGGGCCGCTGCCTGTTCTGTCCCGATTGCGTGGAGGCCTGCCCCGAGGGCGCCATCACCTTCACCGGTGACCACCGCCTGGCTGCCCGCACGAAAGAGGACTTGATCCTGAAACCGGACGAGGAATACCGTCTGGCAGCGGCCCTGGACGGCGAATTGAAGCGGCTCTTCGGGCGGTCGCTCAAGCTCCGCGTGGTGAGCGCCGGAGGCTGCAACGGCTGCGAGGTGGATGTGAACGTGCTGGGTACCCTCGGCTGGGACCTGGGGCGCTTCGGGATCCAGTACGTGGCCTCGCCCCGCCACGCCGATGGCCTCCTGATCTGCGGCCCCGTCACGCGGAACATGGAGCTGGCCGTCCGCAAGACCTACGACGCCGTGCCCCACCCCAAGATCGTCATCGCCGTGGGCGCCTGCGCCATCCAAGGGGGCCCGTACTTCCGCCAGGAGGAGCAGCTCGGGGGTGTCTCCAGTGTGCTGCCCGTGGACCTCTTCATCCCCGGCTGCCCGCCCCATCCCCTCACCATCCTGGATGGCCTGCTGCGGCTGCTCGGACGGCTGAAGGCCGAGGGGCGGGTGGGGGCCTGATCCGGGTGTCTAGGCGTAGAACCCACGGTACTTCATGGCCTGGGCCACGCGGTCCAGGGCCAGGATGTAGGCGCCGATGCGGGGGTTGGTCTTGTACTTGTCCGTGGTGGCGAAGGTGGCCTGGAAGGCATGGGTCATGTAGTCCACCAGTCGCTCGTTGACCTCGCGCTCCCGCCAGTAAAAGCCCTGGCGGTTCTGCACCCACTCGAAGTAGCTGACCGTCACGCCGCCCACGTTGGCCAGGATGTCGGGCACCACGAGGACGCCATGCTCCAGCAGGATGGGGTCCGCCTCGGGGGTGGTGGGGCCGTTGGCGCCCTCCACGATGACCTTGGCTCGGACTTGGGCTGCATTGGCTTCGGTGATCTGGTTCTCGGACGCGGCAGGCACGAGGATGTCCACGGCCTGGGTCAGGAGGGTGGCGGGGTCCAGGGGTTCCGCGCCCCGGAATCCGACGACGGTACGGGTCTCGGCCACGTGCTTGAGCAGGGCGTGGATGTCCAGGCCCCGGTCGTTCTTGATGGCACCCTGGATGTCGCCGATGGCCACCACCCGCGCCCCGGCTTCGTGCAGCAGACGGGCGGCCTGGCTGCCCACGTTGCCGAAGCCCTGCACGGCCACGGTGGCACCGGCCAGGGGCTTGCCCAGCCGCTGCATGGCTTCCCGTGCAGTGATGAGGATGCCGCGGCCCGTGGCCTCATTGCGGCCCAGGCTGCCACCCAGGCCCAGGGGCTTGCCCGTCACGACGGCGTTCTCCGTGTGCCGGACGTGCATGGAATAGGTGTCCAGCACCCAAGCCATGGTCTGGGCATCCGTGCCCATGTCCGGGGCCGGCACGTCGCGATCGGGGCCAAGGATATCCATGATCTCGGCGATGTAACGGCGGGTGAGCCGCTCTTTCTCGCCCAGGCTCAGGCGGGAGGGATCGCACACGATGCCGCCCTTGCCGCCGCCGAAGGGAACGTCCACCACGGCGCACTTCCAGGTCATCCACGCAGCGAGGGCCTTGATCTCGTCGAGGGTGACATTCAGGTCGTAACGGATGCCGCCCTTGGCGGGACCGCGGGCGAGGTTGTGCTGCACCCGGTAGCCGGTGAAGACCTCCCACTGGCCGTTGTCCATGAGCACAGGCAGGCTCACGATCATGGACCGGCTGGGGGCCATGAACACCTTGAAGAGCGCGTCATCCAAGCCATAGAGCTGGGACGCGACCCGCAGGCGGGCCTGCATGGCTTCAAAGGCATTGGTCTGATCGGTCGGCATGGAGGTCATCTCCTACGAACGGGCATCGGAGGCAGGATGGGCTTCGGCGGGCAGTTCCAACTCGCGGCCGGCGCTCCAGAGTCCCTCGAGGTTGTAATGGCGGCGGGTCTCCTCGTCCATGACGTGGACGACCAGGTTGCCGTAGTCGAGCAGCACCCAGTTGCCATTGGCCTCGCCTTCGCGGGAGATGGGGCGCTCGCCGGAAAGCTTGAGCGCCTCCTCGATGGCCTCGGCGACGGCGCGGTTCTGGCGGTCACTGCCGCCGCTCATGAAGGCGAAGATGTCCGTGAAGCTGGCGATGCTGCTCACGTCCACGAGTCGGATGCGGAAGGCTTTCTTGGACCGGGCGGCGTCGACGACGGTCGCGAGCCGGGAATCAAGGGTCATGCGGGCTCCAGAGCAGGCTAACGATACAGGTTTTCGGTGCGGATGGCAGCCAGAACTTGGGGTGGAAGGCCGCCAGGATCCAGGGTTGGATCGGCCGCCAGACGCTGGCGGAGTTCCGTGGAGGCCAGATCCAGTTCCGTGGCGGGAAGCCAGACCAGCTCGCCGGGCCGGCCGGACCAGGTGGGAGAGAGCTGCAGACCTGGAATCTCGGGACTCTGCGTGGGCGCACCGGGACGGAGGGCCACGGCGGCCGAGGCGAGCTGGAAGATCCGTTCCGGCCGCCGCCACCGCGGAAGGCCCGGCAGCTGGTCGCTACCCATGACGAGGATCCAGGCCGCGTCGGGCTCGCGCACGACCAGGGCCTCCAGGGTGTCCACGGTGTAGCTGGTGCCGCCGCGATCCACTTCGAGGCGCTCCACCTGGCAGCGCGGGTCGAAGGCGCGCAGGGCCTCGGCCAGCAAATGCAGCCGGGCCTCGGCGTCCGGACCACCGGGATCGGGCTTGTGGGGGCTGACGGCCGTGGGCACAAAGCGCAGTTCGTCCAGGCCCAGGTGCTCCAGCGCCAAGCGCGCCAGCTTGAGGTGGCCTTGGTGCGGGGGGTTGAACGCCCCCCCGAGCAGGCCGACGCGCACTACCAAGCCTCGCCCTTGGGGATCGCTTCTTTCTGTCCGGCAAGTATCTTCAGGGCATCGTCGACCGCGAACGCCAGTTCGCGGAGGCCCTCGCCAGTGACGGCCGAGATGAAGACGGGTTTCTGGTCGCGGTCGGCGCAGATCGCTTCGAAGGCCGCCCGACGCGCCTCGTCCTGGAGGGCATCCAGCTTGGTCCCCACCAGCCAGCGGGGCTTGGCGGCCAGCACGGGGCTGAAGGCCTCCACCTCGCCCTCGATGATGCGGATGGCCTCGGCGGGTTCCGTGACTGGATCCGACAGGTCCACCAGGTGCAGCAGCATGCGAGTGCGCTCCACGTGGCGGAGGAACTGGATGCCCAGGCCCGCGCCCCCGGCGGCGCCTTCGATGAGGCCCGGGATATCCGCGATGACCCAGCTGTCGAGGAGGTCACCACCGAAGCGGTCGAGGCTCACCACGCCAAGCTGGGGCTCCAGGGTGGTGAAGGGATAGTTGGCGATCTTGGGTCGGGCGGCGCTGAGGCGGCTCACCAGGGTGCTCTTGCCGGCGTTTGGGAAGCCCACCAGGCCCACGTCCGCGATGAGCTTCAGCTCCAGGTCGAGGTTGCGCTCCTCGCCATCCTCGCCGGGCTGGTGGTGGCGCGGGGTGCGGTTGGTGGAGCTCTTGAAGTTCGTGTTGCCCAGGCCGCCGCGGCCACCGCGGGCCACGCAGACGGATTCACCGTCCGCCAGCAGCTCCGCCAGCACTTCGCCGGTGTCGCCATCCTTCACCACGGTGCCCATGGGCACCTCCAGCAGCACATCCTTGCCATCGCTGCCGTGGCGCATGCAGCCTTCGCCCTGGCGGCCACGCTCGGCGGCGAAGTCGCGCTTGCTGCGATAGGGGTTCAGTGTATTCAGGGCTCGGTTGGCCCGCAGGAACACCGAGCCGCCCTTGCCGCCGTCCCCACCGTCGGGCCCGCCCTCGGGGGCGAACTTCTCACGGCGGAAGCTCATGGCACCGGAACCGCCGTGGCCGGCAGCGACGCGGAGCTGGACGTAGTCAAGGAACATGGTTGGGGGTCACTTCAAGAAAGGGGTGGAATGAGCACAGGCCGGGCTTCGCCCGGCCTGTGCGAGGGGGTCCGGGGGTATGCGCGCAGCGCGGGACCCTCGGACAGCATTCAACCTTCGATGGGATCGATGTGGATGAAGCGGCCGGACTGACCCTTGTCCTGGAAGCGCACCTTGCCGTCGATCTTGGCAAAGAGGGTGTGGTCCTTGCCCATGCCGACATTGATGCCGGCCTTGAACTTGGTGCCGCGCTGGCGGACGAGGATGGAACCGCCGGGGACGACTTCCCCGCCGAACTCCTTCACGCCGAGGCGCTGGGAATGGGAATCACGACCGTTGCGGCTGGAACCGACGCCTTTTTTATGAGCCATGGAAGAACCTCTTTCGGATGATCTGAATGTCGGATGGTCAGAAGGTCAGAAGGTCAGAGGGGCAGAACCTAGGCCTTGATGGCCTTGATGCGGACCTCGGTGTAGTTCTGGCGATGGCCCTGGGTGCGCTGATAGGTGGTGGTCTTCTTCTTCTTGAAGATGATGACCTTCTTGGCGCGGTCGTGGGTGATGACCTCGGCCTCGACCGTGGCGCCCTTCACGATGGGCTGGCCCACCTTCAGGTCCCCGTCGTTGTCGATGAGCAGCACCTCATCGAAGGTGACGGCCTGCTTGGGATCCTTCGCCAGCGTCTCCACGCGGAGGATATCGCCCTCGGCGACGCGGTACTGCTTCCCGCCGGTCTTGATGATTGCGAACATGGAAACCTCTTTGATTGGGGCGTGTGGGCGGCAGTCCATCGGACGCGCTTGGGGAGCCCACGGCCAGGGCAAGGCCCATCAGTATGCGGGGAAATCCCTGTCGTCTCAAGGGAAATTCCTGAAGCAAGGGGGATTGGGCTCCTCTCAGCCTGTGGGGGATGGGATGATCGGGATCCGGAGATTCCCATGGGCCGTGATTTCCAGACCTTCCTGAAGCAGCTCGAGGCCGCGGGCGAACTGAGCCGCGTGTCACCCGAAGTCGATCCTTTTCTGGAGATGGGCGCCATCGCCGACCGGATCTCCAAGCAGCCCGGGGGCGGCAAGGCCCTGCTCTTCGAAAAACCCGCCGACAAGGCCATGCCCGTGGCCATGAACGCCTTCGGCAGCCTCAGGCGCATGGAAATGGCCCTGGGGGTGGACCAGGAACCCCGTGGCCTGGATGCCATTGCCGACCGCATCGAGAAGCTGGTGCAGGAGGCCATGCCCAAGCCCGGCACGGGTTTCTTCGAGAAGCTGGCCAAGCTACCCGTGCTGGCCGAGGTCTCCAACTGGATGCCGAAGACCGTGCGCAAGGGCATCTGCCAGGAGGTGGTGCTCAAGGGCGATCAGGTGAAGCTCTCGGACCTGCCCGTGCTCACCACTTGGCCCGAGGATGGCGGCCCCTTCATCACCCTGGGCCTGAGCCACACCCGCAACCAGCAGACGGGCCACCGCAACGTGGGCCTCTATCGGCTCCAGGTCTTTGATGACCGCACCCTGGGCTTCCACACCCAGCTGCACCACGACGGGGCCCGCAACCGCCACGGCTACGGCAAGGACGAGCGCATGCCCGTGGCCGTGAGCTTCGGCGGCGACCCGGCGCTGACCTACGCGGCCACCGCCCCCTTGCCGCCGTTTCTCAGTGAGGTCATGTTCGCCGGCTTCCTGCGGGGCGAGGGCATCGAGATGGTGCCCTGCGTGACGAATGATCTGGAGGTGCCGGCGGATTCCGAGCTCGTCATCGAGGGCTACGTGAACCCCGGCGAGCTGCGCCGCGAGGGCCCCTTCGGCGATCACACGGGCTACTACTCCCTGGCCGACGACTACCCGGTGCTGCACGTGGAAGCCATCACCCTGCGGAAGCACCCCGTGTTCCCCGCCACCATCGTGGGCCGGCCGCCCCAGGAGGACGCCTACCTGGGCCTGGCCACGGAGCGGATCTTCCTGCCCCTGCTCCGCATGGTGCTGCCGGAGATCCGCGATATGCACCTGCCCGCCGCCGGGGCCTTCCACAACCTGGTGATCCTTTCCATGCGGAAGGAGTATCCGGGCCACGCCCAGAAGGTCATGAACGCCATCTGGGGCACGGGCCAGATCATGTTCACCAAGGGCATCGTGGTGGTGGACGAGGACATCGATCCCCACGACCTGAACGAAGTGCTCTTCCGCCTCACCAGCAATGTGGACCCCAAGCGCGACATGCTGTTCACGGAAGGCCCGCTGGACGTGCTGGATCACAGCGCCGACCGCTTCGCCTTCGGAAGCAAGGTGGGCATCGATGCCACCCGTAAGAACCGCCCCTGGGATGGCTTCCCCCGCGAGTGGCCACGGGACCTGGTCTTCCCGGAGGAGATCCTGGACCGCATCGGGCGGCGGTGGAAGGAATACGGGCTCTGATCAGCGCAGCGCGCCCTTAGATCCTCGCCACACATGCGTGGCAAGGGGGTCCGGGGGTGTGCGCGAAGCGCGACCCTAGATCCTTGCAACGCATGCGTTGCGAGGGGAACCCCCGGAGAGCAAAGCGAAGCCCGGCTAGGCCGGGCTTCGCGCGGGGGCCCGGGGGGGTGTGCGCAGCGCGACCCTAGATCCTTGCAACGCATGCGTTGCGAGGGGAACCCCCGGAGAGCAAAGCGAAGCCCGGCTAGGCCGGGCTTCGCGCGGGGGCCCGGGGGTGTGCGCGCAGCGCGGAACCCCCGGAGAGCATTAAAACCGCACGGTTACACCCGCCTGCAGGGCGTCTGCCCGGAAGTCTCTGGTGATGCGGGAGTGGACGAGGCGGGCCTCGGTTCCCAGGGTGGCGTTCCACTGGTAGCCCAGGCCTCCGGCGATGCCCAGCTTGGTGGTGTGGCTGGTGAAGTCGCCCAGGACGGGGTCCTTGATCTCTAGGGACCAGCGCATGACCGCGAGGCCGGCCGTGAGATAGAGCCCTTCAGGCTTGCCGGCGAGGAAGTAGAGGTAGTCGCCGCCCAGGCTGAGGTTGGTGGCGGTCTGCTTGACGGTGGCGAAGGCGGCTTCCGGGTAGATCGTGTAGTCCAGGCGGGGGCGCAGCATGTGGCCATCCCCGAGATCGAAGGTGCCATGGACACCAATGCCAGGGCCGGGCTTGTTGTCCACGTAGTCCTTCAAATCGCTCAAGGGGATGTTCACCAGGCCCTGCACACCATAGCGGGGAGGCTCGGCCTGGAGGGACAGCGCCGCAACGGCCAGAACAGCGAGGGTCAAGGGGGACAAGGTCTTCATGATTCCTCCCGGAAGGCGCAGACCCGGCATGGGCCCATCGGACGCCCGGGGCCATGTTCCCACAAAACGGGGAATCCCATCGCCCATCGGAGGCGGTAAAAATGGGATTAGAAATAAAGATCTGGCACGAGTTGGAGCGCATTCGACCATGGCTATTCCCAACAAAAAGGCGCCCCTGCGGGCGCCTTTCGGGGAGAAGCGGAAAGCCTACTCGCCGTTCTCAGAGCGGCGCTCCTTGAGGCGGCCGGCCTTGCCGAGCTTCTCGCGCAGGAAATAAAGCTTGGCGCGACGGACCTTGCCGTGGCGCACGACTTCGAGCTTGTCGATGGTGGGGCTGTTCAGGGGGAAGATGCGTTCCACACCCACACCGCTCGCGACCTTGCGGACAGTGAAGGACGTGCGCATGCCGCCGCCCTTGATGCCGATGACGAGGCCCTGGAACAGCTGGATGCGCTCTTTCTCGCCTTCCTTCACCTTGACGTGCACCTTGACGGTGTCACCGGGGGCGATGCGGGGAAGGTCGGATCGAAGCAGGCTGGCTTCGAGGCGGTCGATGATGTGGCTCATGTGGGCTCCTGGGCCAGCGGTCCCGAGTGGACATGGCTCGAAAGTCCCCGGATGGGGAGTCCAATAGTGTATCGAAACGGCCGGGAATGGGAAGGGCCGTTTCCTGATGGGCGCCCCTTCACGGGAAAAGCCGCGCGAGCGCGGCCTTCCCGTGAACCGGCCACTCCTAGAACTTGAACGTCACGCCGACCTGGAGCATGTCGAGGTCGCCTTCCCAGGCGCTGCTCTTCATGTAGCGAACTTCGCCACCGACGGTCTTGTTGAACTGGTAGCCGACGCCAGCGGCCAGACCCACCTTGGTGGTGGTTTCGCTGGCCGAGGCGCTGAAGCCCGGGTAGCTGATGCTGGCTTCCATCTTCCACTGCACCAAGGCAAGGCCGCCGGTGAAGTAGAAGCCTTCGGGCTTGCCGTCCACGAAGTAGAGGTAGTCGGCGCCGAGGGAGATGTTGGAGAGCTTGGCGCTGGCCGAGGCCCCGCCGGCGCTCGCGGAGTACTCGGGGAACCAGGTGTAGTCCAGGCGGGGGCGCAGCATGTGGCCGCCCTTGAAATCCAGGGCCATGTGGGCACCGACGTTGAAGCCCATCTTGCTGTCCACGGCATCCTTGAGGTCGCTCTGCGGGAGGTTGACGCCGGCCTGCAGGCCGAAGCGGGGTCCTTCCTGGGCGACGAGGGTGGGGGCAACCAAGGCGGCGGCCACTAGGGCAAAGCTGCGAAGTTTCATGGGATCTCCAATGGGCCCAAGCGGGGCCTCTGCCTGGAGAGCAGCCCCGATGCCAAAATTCTTCAACCTCTTTGGAGACACGTGAAACGCATTGAAGATCAATTCATGATCACTAGTGTCCGGTTAACTCCGTGCCCACCCTTTGGAAGTAAAAGCACAGATTGACTTTAGAGGCGATTTTGGTTGGTGTCGATTTGAACAGCCGTTTGCGCTCTCCCCGAGAATCGGGTAGAG
>Ga0315270_10000221_pt1 | contig 32880 bp, 45 predicted proteins | sample C1_bottom_MG_FD_204932 | JGI IMG/M metagenome (GOLD analysis project Ga0315270, IMG submission 204932) | Sediment microbial communities from Yellowstone Lake, YNP, Wyoming, USA - C1_bottom | ecosystem: Environmental > Aquatic > Freshwater > Lake > Sediment | place: USA: Wyoming | collected... | reverse complement strand
CCGCACGAGGCTTCGCCCCGCACCGATTACTCGATACCGCGCTCGATTGGCTACCTGCTGAACGGGTAATTAACAGGATGAACACCTCTCAGTTCACAAGATCAGCCAGACTTGGCCTGGCGCACCAGAGGACGCGGAGGAAAGGCAAGAAAGGTCGCGGAGAAAACCATAGACGAGAATCCTTGCCTGCGATTGCCAGTCCGTCGTTGTATTTGTCTTCCTCTGTGTCCTCTCCAGGTTTTCCTCTGCGTTCTCTGCGTCAACGCTCTTATCGCCGTCCCCAGGACGGCTGGTTACGGCCTTAAAAAAATCTGCAGGAGGTCGTTTAGAAAACGCTGGCCCTTGAGCGTCGGTTGCAGCCGCAGATGATCTCTCTCGATCAATGCAAGGGATTCGGCTTCCCGCAATTCCTTGCGCAGCGCCTGCAGCGACAACCCGGTGCGGGCAGCGAACAATGACAATTCGAAACCATCGGTGAGTCGCAGCGCATTCATCATGAATTCGAAGGGCAGGTCGTCCGCCGCCACCGCCTGCTCTTGCTGCACGGCCGCCCCTGCTTCGGATTTCTCCATGTATTCGCGCGGCTGCTTATAACGCATCTGCCGCAGGATCCGGTCGGCAAACGATAATTTGCCGTGCGCGCCGGCGCCGATGCCGAGATAGTCGCCGAAGCGCCAGTAGTTCAGATTGTGTCTGGCTTCGCGTCCGCATTGCGCGAACGCCGACGTCTCGTAGTGCCGGTAGCCGGCCTCGGCGAGACGGGTTTCGATGGCTTGTTGCATATCGGCCGACAGCTCGTCGTCCGGCACCGCGGGCGGATGCCGGTGAAACAGCGTATTCGGCTCGATGGTCAGGTGATAGGCCGAGACGTGCGCCGGAGAAAAGCCGATCGCGGTCTCGATGTCGGCCACCGCCTGGGCCACCGTCTGCCCCGGCAAGGCATACATCAGGTCGAGGTTGAAATTGTCGAAGTTCGATTGCGCAATCTCGATGGCGGCCCGCGCCTGCGCCGCGTCGTGGATGCGGCCAAGCGCCCCGAGATGCGCGGGATTGAAACTCTGAATGCCGATCGACAGCCGGTTGACGCCGAGCGAGCGGTATTCGGCGAACTTGCGCGCCTCGAACGTTCCCGGATTCGCCTCCAGCGTGATTTCGGCATCCGGCGCGAGCGGCAGGCGCGCACGGATGGCCGACAGCAGGTCATCGAGCCCGCGCACCGACAACAGCGACGGCGTGCCACCGCCGAAGAACACCGTAACCACCGGCCGCCCCCAGATTTGCGGCAAAGCCCGATCCAGGTCGGCGATCAGCGCCTGAATGTAGCGCTGTTCCAGTGCGCTTTCGAGATGCGCAGGCGCGGTAGCATCACGCGAATGCGAAGCTCTTATTTCATGCGAATTGAAGTCGCAATAGGGACACTTGCGCACGCACCACGGGATATGAACGTAGAGGGACAACGGCGGCAGGGCCGACAGCGCGAGCGTCGCGCTCGTTACGGGAGACGCCAGGATCGGCATGGGTTTGCTGAGCATCGCGCCGCTGCTGGTCGAATTATCGCCACCACATGCCCGCGTGCAGCGAGTGCCGGAGATTCAGAGCAAGTCCGGACGGGACTTCAACGCAGCGTCCGAAAGAGCTTGATCAGCCGCAGCAGCCCCGCGGCGATCAGTCCGCTGCGATAGCCCACGCGCAGCAATTTCCCTGGTCCGATCACCGCCAGCGCAGCCGCGGCCAAAGCGACGCCGAGCGGGCGTGATTTGAGGTGGCGATAGCCGCGCCACGCAAGATCGGCGAAGACCAGCGACTGCCGGAGCGCAGCAAATTGCACCCCCAGTTCGCCACGCTGCGCCGCGGCCCGCGCCACCAGCAACCGTCGCTTGCGCACGATTTCGCGCAATCGGGCGCTCATCTTCCACCCAGGCGATCACGATCTTTGGCGAGTTCCTCGAGTGTAGCCCGGAACAGCAGCGGCCTCCCGCGCGCCACCGCCCTGGCCCGCAGATAGGAGATCAGCGCAAGCACGGCGAATCCCGCCGCAAGGAGTATCGCAGCCAGAATCCGGTTGCTGTCCCAGAACGCGACCAGAATGGCCACCGAGATCAGGACCAGCGTCGTAAAGGCGAGGAACAGCGAGACGATGACCCACAACAAAATCGAGGTCAGACGCGCGACCTGTTCCTCGACTTCGCTGCCGAGCAGCTCGATGCGGGTCTGCGCGACGCCGACGAGCGTGCCGAGCATCTGCCTCAGCGAATCGAACATGCCATGGGGCTGGCCTTGCGGCGGGTTGGAACCATCGTGATCGTCCATGCGTTGCGGACCTTACTTCTTTGCGATCAGAATGCCAATAACAATGCCCACCGCGGCCGCCACAGCCATCGCAGCCCAGGGATTGTCATGCACGTAGTCGTCTGCCGCCCCCGCGGCCTCGCGAGTCTGTGCGGCGGCCGCATAGCCGGCCTGCGCAATGCGGCCTTTGGCGGCATCGATGGATTCCGCCGCCCGCACCCGGGCCGCGGCGACCTCATCGCCAGCCTGTCCGGCGGTGGCTTTGAGCAACTCTTCCGCGTCCGTCATCACCAGCCGCAGGTCTTCCATCAGCTTATCCGCCGAAACTGCCTTGCTATTCATCACGGTCTCCTGGAGTGATTCGATGCCCTGCCATCCAATACGCTTCTATCCAACACGCTTCCATGCAATCTGGCGGCATCCTGATACGGCCATTGAAACACCCCGCGGATCAGGCGCGTTGCTTCAACGCCGCCGCTTTAACCCATTGCCGAGCAATGCCAGCGCCTTGCCGCGGTGACTGATGAGATTCTTTCGGGCAGGCGCAAGTTCCGCTCCAGTCTGCCCAAATTCCAGTTCCAGGAACAAGGGATCGTAGCCGAAACCGCCGCTACCGCGCGGCGCCCGCAGGATCTCGCCCCGCCACAATCCTTCCGCTATCAGCGGCTGCGGGTCCTGCGCGTGACGCATCACCACGATTACGCAGTAGTAGTGTGCCTGCCGATCGGACCGCTCGCCAAGGGCTTCGAGCAGTTTTGCGTTGTTGCGCTGGTCCGACAGGGGTTCACCGGCATAGCGCGCGGAATGCACACCCGGCGCACCGCCGAGGGCATCGACACAGAGGCCGGAATCGTCCGCCAGTGCCGGCAATCCGCTGATGGCGGCCGCGTGTCGCGCCTTCGCCAACGCGTTCTCGATGAAGGTGCCATGCGGTTCGTCCGCCTGCGGCACGCCGAACGCGGACTGCGCCAATCCCTCGATACCCAGCGGCGCGAGAATCTGGCCGATCTCGCGCAGCTTGCCCGGGTTATTGGACGCAATGACCAACTTTGCAAACACCGATGTTACCCCTGCCCGCGATCAGCCGGCGTTTCCAAGCGCGGCCCTCTGCGCGGCCACCAGTTGCCCGATGCCCTGCTCGGCAAGATCGAGCATTGCGTTCATCTCAAGCCTGGAAAACGGTTCGCCCTCGGCGGTACCCTGCACCTCCACCAGCTTCCCCGCGCCGGTCACGACCACGTTCATGTCGGTATCGCTGTTCGAGTCCTCGGGGTAATCCAGATCCAGCACCGGCGTGCCCTCGAACATGCCGACGGAAACCGCAGCCACGAAATCGCGGATCGGCCAGGTCCCGATCACCTTCCTGTTTTTCAGATAAGTCACGGCGTCATGCAGTGCGACGAAAGCGCCGGTGATGCTCGCGGTGCGCGTGCCGCCATCGGCCTGGATGACATCGCAGTCGATCTGGATGGTGCGCTCGCCGAGCGCTTCCAGATTGGTCACCGCGCGCAGGCTGCGGCCGATCAGGCGCTGGATTTCCTGCGTGCGGCCGGACTGCTTGCCACGCGCCGCTTCACGGTCCGATCGCGTAGTGGTGGAACGCGGCAGCATGCCGTACTCGGCGCTGAGCCAGCCCTGGCCCCGGCCTTTGAGGAAAGGCGGCACCTTTTCCTCGATGCTCGCGGTACAGATGACCTTGGTATCGCCACATTCGATCAGCACCGAGCCTTCCGCATGGCGCGTATAGGCGCGGGTGATACTGAGCCTTCTCATTTGATCGGGGGCACGTCCGCTCGGTCGCATGGCTGTGCTTTCATTGCAGAATGACGCCGGTATCGGCAGAACTCGGGGCGCACGACAAAAGCGAGGGAGCGCGTGCGGATCGGAAAAACGCCCTGGTTTGTGTGTTATCTTTTCGGCTCGCCAATTTTGGTGAACTCCCTCGCCCTTGTAAAGCTTCCGGGCCGCCAATGATTTACAGCATGACGGGTTATGCCGTTGCCGGGGCCGAACTGCCGTTCGGCGCAGTCAATCTCGAACTGCGCTCGGTGAATCATCGGTATCTCGATATCCAGTTCCGCATTCCGGACGAACTGCGCCCGCTGGAGTCGGGGCTGCGCGAGAGGGCCACCGCCCGCATCGGCCGCGGCAAGGTGGAGGTGCGTATTGCCGTTAGCAAGTCGGCCGCTTCCCAGTCGAACCTGCAGCTGGACGACGCTCTGCTGGGCCAGCTTGCGCAACTGAATGCGCACGTGAAAACCGTGCTGCCGGAGGGTCAATCGCTGTCGGTCGCCGATGTGCTGCGCTGGCCAGGCATGCTGGGCAACGACAGCCTGGCGCCCGAAGAACTGCAGGAAGCCTGCGGCCGGCTGCTCGAGCGCGCGCTCGACGATCTGACGGCGACGCGGGGACGCGAAGGCGAAAAGCTCAAACATATGTTGCTCGAGCGCATCGGGTCCATGGAAGCGCTGGTGCGCAGGTTGGCCCCGCGCATGCCGCAGTTGGTCAACAATTACCGGGAAAGGCTCACGGCGCGGCTGAAAGACGCGATGATCAGCCTCGACGACGAACGGCTCCAGCAGGAACTCGTGTTGTTTGCCTCCAAGATCGACGTCGACGAGGAATTATCGCGGCTGAGCGCCCATTTCGGGGAAATCCGGCGCGTCCTCGACAAAGGCGGCGCCGCCGGCAAACGCCTCGATTTCCTGATGCAGGAGCTCAATCGCGAAGCCAACACGCTGGGGTCGAAGTCGGTCGACATGGAGTTCACCCAGGCGTCGATGGACCTCAAGGTGCTGATCGAGCAGATGCGCGAGCAGATTCAGAACATCGAGTGAACGGATCCGATGAACGGTAACATTTTCATCATTTGCGCGCCCTCCGGGGCCGGCAAGACATCGCTGGTCGCCGAGCTGCTCAGGCGCGACCGCAACACGCGGCTGTCGGTGTCGCACACCACGCGCGCACCGCGCCCGGGCGAGCAGGACGGCCGCGACTATCACTTCGTATCGAGGCCGGCGTTCGCGGCAATGATCGAGAGGGGTGAATTCCTGGAAAGCGCGGAGGTGCACGGCAACCTCTACGGCACCTCACAGGGCTGGATCGACGAACAGGGCGCCGGCGATGTCGACATCGTGCTGGAGATCGACTGGCAGGGCGCGCAACAGGTGCGCAGACTGATTGCGCACGCCATCGGCATCTTCATCCTGCCGCCATCGCCGGATGCGCTGCGCAGGCGGCTGAAGGGCCGCGGGCAGGACAGCGCGGCAGTCATCGAGCGCCGGCTGCAGGCTGCCCAGGGCGAGATCAGGCATCTGGCGGAATTCGACTATGTTATTATCAACCGTGATTTCGACGCTGCCGTCGAAGACTTGGTAAGCATCGTGCGGGCGGCGCGGTTGCGGGCCGCTGCACAAGTTTCCCGCTACAGCGATTTGATCAACAGCCTGAATTGATCTGCATATGGCGCGCATAACCGTAGAAGACTGCCTGAAACATATTCCGAACCGTTTCGAGCTCACGCTCGCCGCGACATACCGTGCGCGACAGCTTGCCACCGGCGCGTCTGCCTTGGTGGAGACCAACAAGGATAAACCGACCGTCATCGCTCTACGCGAAATCGCGTCCCAGAAAATCGGGGCCGATATCCTCAAGACCAAGGTCTGACGGCGCGGCCGTCACGACGACCGCAGGAGGCGCAGCCGATCGACCTTTCCAACCGGTGAAAGCGGCATTTCCACCGGTCGCGGCCGAAGCCCCCATGCCCGAAGCCGAGCTTCTGTTCAAGAACGCAGCCGGCTATCTGAAACCGGAGGACATCGTACAGCTTCAAAGCGCGTATGCGTTCAGCGAAAGCGCGCACGAAGGGCAGTTCCGCCAGTCCGGCGATCCCTATATCTCCCATCCGATCGCTGTCGCACAGATTCTCGCGCAATGGCATCTTGACGCTCAGGCGCTGACCGCCGCTTTGCTGCATGACGTGATGGAGGACACGGCGGTTACCAAGAGCGAGATCAGCGAGAAATTCGGCAAGCACGTCGCCGACCTCGTTGATGGCGTCTCCAAGCTCGATCGGATCGAGTTCCAAACGCAGGAAGAAGCCCAGGCGGAGAACTTCCGCAAGATGCTGCTGGCCATGGCGCGCGATGTGCGCGTCATTCTGATCAAACTCGCCGACCGCCTGCACAACATGCGCACGCTCACGGTCATGCAGCCAAAGAAGCGCGCGCGCATCGCCCGCGAGACGCTCGAGATCTATGCGCCCATCGCCCACCGGCTGGGATTGAACGAGCTCTACCAGGAATTGCAGGAACTGGCGTTTCGCCACCTGTATCCGAATCGATTCAACGTGCTGTCCAAGGCGCTGCTGCGCGCGCGCGGCAACCGGCGCGAGGTAGTGGACAAGATTCTCGATGGGATCAGGCAGAAGTTGGCGGAGAACCATCTCGAAGCCACCGTGAGCGGCCGGGAGAAGAACCTCTACAGCATCTACAACAAGATGCATGAAAAAAACCTGTCGTTCGCCGAGGTCTTCGACATTTACGGCTTTCGCGTGATCGTCAAGGACACGGCGGCCTGCTACCTGGCGCTGGGCGCCCTTCATCAGCTCTACAAGCCCATCCCCGGCAAATTCAAGGATTACATCGCCATCCCGAAGGCCAACGGCTACCAGTCGCTGCACAGCACGCTGATCGGGCCGTTCGGCACGCCGATCGAAGTACAGATCCGCACGCTGGTGATGCACAAGATCGCCGAGGCCGGCGTGGCGTCGCATTGGCTCTACAAGGAGAACGACGCGCAGATCAACGAACTGCACATGAAGACGCACCAGTGGCTGCAGAGCCTGCTGGAAATGCACTCCGAATCGGGTGACTCGATCGAATTTCTCGAACACCTGAAAGTCGATCTGTTCCCGGACGAAGTCTATGTGTTCACGCCCAAGGGCAAGATTCTGTCGCTGCCGCATGGCTCGACCTGCGTCGATTTTGCGTACGCGGTGCATACCGACATCGGCAACCGTTGCGTGGCCGCCAAGATCAATCACGAACTGGTGCCGCTGCGCTCGGAGCTCAACAGCGGCGATCGCGTGGAGATCATCACCGCCACGCATGCCAAGCCCAACCCCGCCTGGCTCAGTTACGTGGTCAGCGGCAAGGCACGCTCGCATATCCGCCACTTCCTCAAGACCATGCAGTACGAGGAGTCCTCGCAGCTTGGCGAGCGTTTGCTCAACCAGGCGCTCGGCGCGCTGAAGGGCAAGCCGGACCAGGTCGGCGAGCCGCAATGGGAACAACTGCTCAAGGAGAACAGCGCCAAGTCGCGCCAGGAAGTGCTGGCCGACATCGGACTCGGCAAGCAACTGGCGATCGTGATCGCGCGCGAATTGCTGTCGATCGCCGAACCGAAGGGCAGCATGGGCGAGAAGCTTCCCGGCAGCCTGATCATCCGCGGCTCCGAGGGCATGGCGCTGCAATTTGCCAAATGCTGCCATCCGATCCCGGGCGACCCGATCATTGGTTTCCTGAAGAAAGGCCACGGCCTCGTCGTGCATACGCACGACTGTCCCGTGGCGCGCAAGACGCGAGGCGACCCGGAAAAGTGGCTGAATGTGGAATGGGCGCCGGATACCAAGAAGCTGTTCGCGGTCAATATCAAACTGGTGGTATCGAACCATCGCGGCGTGCTGGCAAAAATCGCCGCCATGATTTCCGAAACTGACTCGAATATCGACAACGTCAGCCTCGAACAGGGCGATTCCAGCGCCTACACCATCATCCATTTCACATTGCAGGTGCATGACCGCCAGCATCTTGCCCGCGTCATGCGCAGCCTGCGCCGCGTACCCGAGGTCATCCGTATTTGGCGGCTGAAGGGTTGACGCGCGGTGGTATGGGGCAGCACCTTGACGCTGCAGTGGGTCGATCGCTTTGCCGTCATCGTATACATCGGTGCGGGTGTGCTCGGCTGGACGGCGGCGCAGATGATGCTTCACGAACCGATGCTCGCGGCGCATTTGCCGGATCGTGGCCCGCTTGAAATCGCAATAGCCCTGGGCGTGATCGCCGCTGTCTTGCTTGCGGGCTTTCTGATGGACAAGCGCCGCAGGCCGGCCGCACCGGAGTCTTCGCGCGAGGCTTTATAATGTACATCGTGACAATCGGAACGGGGATGCAGATGTCGCGAATTCCAGCCTGGTGCATTTTGATGTTGCTGGCTGCTGCGGCGGGTGCGGCAGCGGCGCAAGAACTGTCGAGGGTTCCGGTCCCGCGCAGCGAATCGCTCGAACTGCCGGGGTTGACGGCCGGCTGCCATATCTGCGAATGGCGCCCGAAATTCAACCAGATGCCCGCGGCTGACGAATGCGGCAGCGACGCGTCCGGTGCAGCCAGGATCGGCTTGTTCGAATGTGGCTTTTCCGAGGACTGTCACCGCGAGTGTCACTTCCTGCGTTGCGGCACCCTTTAGCGCCGCGGGGCTCAAGCCAGGGCCGCCGTCTGCTTTCGCCACTACGGCCGTTCCATCTTGCAGGTCGTCGGCAAGGTGGAGTCCTAAAAGGGTACTCCGACGTGCTAAAAGGGTACTCCGACGTGCCAGGCACGTAGGGTATACGCCCGTAGGGTATTTGCTTCGACGCGGCCCTCGGTCTTGAAGCCCATGCCGGTGCGCTCGACGTCGTACTTGACGCCCTTGCCGCCCGCCTTGACGAAGCTGGAGATGAACAAGGGCTGGACCAGTTGGTGATTGTCGGCGCGCATTTTTGACGTCCGGGAATCGTTTACGGTAGCCCTCGGTGAGGGCGTCGGAGTCCTTTCCGCCATAGTTGGTAGGCCACATGCTGACTTGTCGGACATCCTCGCCGGCCTGACCGATGGCCGTCGGGCCGCCGACGATGCCGGAATAAACCGTGTAAAAATCCGCCTTCAGGCCAGACTCCTTGGCCGCCTTGACCAGCAGCGACATGTCGTTACCCCAGTTGCCGGTAATGACGCTATCCGCGCCCGCCGCCTTGATCTTTGAAACATACGGCGCGAAATCCTTCACCTTGCCGACCGGGTGCAGGTCGTCGCCGACAATTTCGACGTCGGGGCGCTTCTGCGCCAGCATCGCCTTCGCAGCCCTGGAAACGCCTTGGCCGAAAGCATAATCCTGGTGGAGTGATGTCATGTAGGTTATCGATGCGGGCGCGAGCCGGCAGCGAACGCGTTCTCGTTGTTCGGAGCGCAGCGCACGGCTTGCATCTTATCGCAGTGCCTCAACGCCGGGCCGCCGCTTTCGATTACGCCGACGGCGTCCCTCGCTGCTTCCTGACCGGATTCGACAAACTGCCCAGCCCCGCGATGCGGCATTCGGCCAGATCACCGTCGCGGATCACGACCGCGCCGGGCGTACCGGTGCTGATGATGTCGCCGGGATACAGGGTGGCAACGTGCGAGTGGAATGACACCAGGTAATAGGGCGGGAAGGCCATGTTCGCGACGATATTTTCGCGATGCAGTTTGCCATTGTTGTACGTGCCCACCTTCACCTGCAGCACGTCCGCCACCTCGTCCGGCGTGATCAGTTCCGGGCCGAACGAGAAGAAAGTGTCGAAATTCTTGGCGCGCGTGAGAAATCGCGGATTCTTCTGCAGGATGTCTTCCGCAGTCATGTCGAGGATCAGGCAGTAGCCGGCAATATAGTCCCGCGCCTGCTGCTCGGATACGCGGCGGCAGGTGCGGCCGATGATCACTCCGAATTCCGCCTCCGCGGTCACCCGCTCGGATTGCGGCGGCAGCTCGATCGGCTCCCCCGGACCGATGATGGTGTTGTCGCACTTCATGAACGAGGCCGGCTCGGTCGGGAAAGGCGCGTTCAGATCGGCGGCGTGGTCGCGATAGTTCAGGCCGATGCCAAGTATCTTGCGCGGGTGCCGGTACAGGGGGCCGTAATGCACAGCAGCCGGGTCGAGCTTCGCCGGCGTCTGCTCGGCGTCGGCCTGGATGCGCCGGTCGATGCCTTGCAGGATCAACGCGTGCAAATCGTCCGGCCATGATCTGTGCAGGTGGGTATTGATCGCGGCAACCGCAACAATACCCGATGAGGTGGCGACTGCGGCCTGCTCCCGCCCGTCCCGTTTGATGGTGCATAGACGCACACTGCCTCCCGGAATCTATTGTTGAATTGTCCAAGAAAAAACAGTTGCACCGCCAAGGACGCCAGGGACGCAAAGGAAGGCGATAGGCATGTCTGACCGAACTCACCAAAATGGGTTAAGGCGCTGATAAATCCATGCGCTTGTTTTCCTTTGCGTCCCTGGCGTCCTTGGCGGTGAATGAACTGCCGGCTTTAGGATTATACGTGCCGGGGTCGGATGCATGGCTCACGCGGGGCGCCGGCAGACGCGCTCATTTCTCGGCCGTGAAACGCCCGCCGCCGAGCGTGCCCTCCTGTACCAGCGCCACCAGCCGGGCATAGGAGCGGTAGAACGCTTCGTCGCCGGTCGGCGTGCCGAGCCTCGTCGTTTCTTCGCGCAACTTGCGATACATCGCAAAACGCTCTTCGAGAATATCTCCCCAATCGGCAGTCAGGTCGTCGACTATTACGTTGCGAAAGCCGATCTCGCGCAGCATCTGCGCATAGCTGGCGAAGCTTTGCACGGACTGCGCCGCAATGCCCCGCCACATCGACTCGGAATCAGCGGCATCCAGGCGCCGGTGCTCTGCCCAGTCGGTAAAAGCGAGTCTTCCGCCGGGTTTGAGCACGCGATAGGCTTCCGACAGCGCCGCACGTTTGTCGGGCACATGCAGCAGCGCCTCCTGGCTGATGACCGCATCCATGGTTTGCGCTGCCAGCGGCACGCGCATGACGTCACCGCGCACCATACGCACGCGCTGCGCAAGGCCGACCCGGCGCGTGAGATCTGCTGCGCCCGGCGCCCGATGCGGATTGAGTTCGATGCAGGTGACGATGGCGCCGTACTTGTGGGCGAGGTAGCGCGCGGGACCGGCCAGACCCGCGCAGAAATCCGCGACCTGGCTGCCAACACCAATCCGCGCGCGCTCGGCCAGCGTGTCGACAACCGACAGCCCGCCGTAGTGGTCCTGGTCGTAGGCGAACAGATCTTCCGGCACGAGTGCGTCGAGGTGGCCGCGCCGGGCCTGCACGCCGGCGAGAATCTGGTCACGGGAAATCGGATGGCGGCTGTAGAACGCCAGCACATGAAGGTGGTCGGACGTGGGCATGGGCAGCGATAAGACGATGGTCGATGACGCCGGTGAGTCTACACCGCCGGGCATGCGCGCCGGCCTGGAAGCCCATCGGCCCGTCGCGACCGATGAACAGATCGAGGCGCTGGCGCAATACCTGACGAGTCCTCGACGCGGCGACGCAAAACAGAAGGGGACGGCAGTTGCCGTCCCCTTCTCGTTGGTGGTGGGCCGTGCAAGGTTCGAACTTGCGACCGTTGGATTAAGAGTCCACTGCTCTACCAGCTGAGCTAACAGCCCGTTTTTCGAAGGGGCGAATTCTAGCAAGAAATCGCGCGCCAGGGCCGGGAATCCCGATCATCGCCGTCCTCGTCGCCCGGCGCCGGGCTGCCGGCCAGCCCCGGAACAGGTCGCACCGGGGCGACGTCTCGTGCCCCGTCGGCGGAATGGTAGGCGGTGCGAGACTTGAACTCGCGACCAACGGATTAAAAGTCCGCTGCTCTACCGACTGAGCTAACCGCCCAAAAAAAGAGGCGCATTCTACCGGCCCGTCAGTCGGCGCGTCAAACCGCAATCATGCAATGCGGCGCGTTCAACCGATCCCGCTAGCCTGCTTTGAGCATCCGCCGGTACTGTATCTTCATGGTCAGTGCGGCGCCAGCGATGATGGAAAAGAACACCAGAATCGAGCCCAGCGCAAGGGTCGAGATGCCGGTGATGCCCTGGCCGATCGTGCAGCCCATCGCAGTGACGCCGCCGAATCCCATCAGGACACCGCCGATCACGTGGTTGCGGGTATCGGAGACGGAAGCAAAACTTTCCCAGTGGAAGCGCCGCTTGATCGTGGCGTACGCAAACGAGCCCACCAGCGTACCGAGCACCACCGCCACGCCGAAGGTGAGGCGGGCAGATTTGTCGGTCCAGAACTGCAGCAACTCGAGCGTGTTGGCGGCGGGCCCGATAAAAGTGAACGATTCGGGACGCGCGCTGCGGGTGCCGAGATAGGCCTCCTGCAGCGTCTGCGGATCTTCCGCGATAAAGCCGAGGTGGCCGGTCACGTACCAGCCACCGACGATGGTCAGACCGATGACCGCGCCGGCGATCAGCCGCGCGTGGTCCGCGCGAAAATCGCGGTCTTTCAGCACGAATGCCAGCAATCCCAGCGCGATGCCTGCGGCAATCCACGGTTGCACGCTGCGCTTGCCGATGCCCAGCGTTGCCGCCAGGAGCCACGACAGATCCTGTCCCTGATCGAACTGCACGGCGAATGCGCCGAGCACCTCGGTGCGCAGCGGCGAGAGCAGGCCGCGCAGCGTCATTTCCGCGGCCAGGGCGAGGAACACCATTGCGACCAGCGATTTGAGATTGCCGCCGCCGATGCGGATCAGGCTGCGGCTGCCGCAACCGGAGGCCAACGTCATGCCCACTCCGAACAGCAGGCCGCCGACGCCATAAGCAAGCCACGGCCAGCGCGGGGCCGGATAGGCGGACCGGGAAAGGTCGACCAGCCCGGCGAGGTCGAGTGCGTTGGCGCCGGCAATCGCCACTGCGATGGCGAGCAACCACATGCGCATGCGGCTCCAGTCCCCCATGTTGATGACGTCGGACACGGCGCCCATGGTGCAGAAGTCCGTTTTCTGGGCGACGGCGCCGAATATCAGCGCGAGGACGAATCCGGACACGATGACGAGCGCGGCAATTTGCGCAGGCGCATCCATCGCATTGGCGTCGATAAAAATCGCGCCGGCGCTCGGCACTTCAGCCCAGGCCAGCCCGTCCGACAGCAGCACAACAGCCGTTCTCACGTTTGGCTTTGCGGCCCTCGCCGACTTGCGCGTGAGGGCGCTATTTGAGTTTCGCCAAGCGGCCTTTGGCCTTTTCGGCGGACTCGCTGCCCGGATACCTGGCTATCAGCTCTTCGAGGGTCTTGCGCGCAGCAGGGTTGTCGCCGAGGCTGCTTTCCGCCGTGCCGATGATCAGCAGGGCATCGGGCGCCTTGGCGCTTTCCGGATAGGTGCCAAGCAGCCGGCGCTCGGCTTCGATCGCTTCGCGATACTGGCGCAGTTGGGAATAGCACTCGCCGATCCAGTACTGCGCATTGGGCGCCAGCGCATGTTTCGGGTAACTCTTCAGGAAACTGTCGAAGCCGCGAATCGCGCTCGGATAGTCACTCAAGCGGTAATTTTTGTAAGCGCTGTCGTAAGCGGACTGGATTGCCGCCGGATCGGGGGCGGACAGCGGCGTCGGCGGCAAACTTGAAGTCCCCGGTGCGGCGGCCGCGATCGAAATGGCAGACGCCGCAGAGGCCTGCGCGGCAGCGGGCATCGACGCTGGCGTGGGCGCCGGCGTGGGCGCCATGGCTGGAGGCGGTGGATTTCCCGGCGGCGCTACCGTCGCCGAAGCGACCGGCGGCGCAATGGGTGCCGGCGGCGCAATGGGTGCCGGCGGCGCCGATCCCTGCTCGAGCTTGCGAATGCGCTCTTCAAGCGCTGCAATCGTGTCCTGATCCTTCTTGCTCGCACTGCTCTGCTCGATGCGGCGCAGCCGCGTATCCAGATCGACATACATGTCGCGCTGGCGCTTCTTCGTACTGGAAACATCGTTGGCTAGCTCCTCGATCTGCCCGCGCAGCCGGTTCAACTCGCCATTGAGCGCCTCCACCTGGTTCAGCAACTGCACGACGCCGCGGTTGCCGGGGCTGGGTTCGGCCTGCGCCAGTTTCTGGCCGGTCACGGCCTGCTCTTCGTTGATGGCTGGTACCTGCGCGAGCTGGGTCTGCTGGCGCGAGACCTGCAGCCGGCCCCCCGTGTTCGGCGCCGCGGATACCGCGAATGAGAGCAGCAATAATGCAACGAGGGGCAGCCATCGCTGCCCCCGCTTGATTTGTGCGGACCGCAAATCGGGACTGGACGAAGATCGGATCACCATGGCTTTTCTCCAGACAGACCAGAGAAGTAAAATGCGCGTCGCAAGTGCGGCGCGCCGATGCAAGCGGGCCGGGCAAGCATTACCGCGGTTCGTTGCCGTAGACGACGTCGGCGCGGCGGTTCTTGGCCCAGCTTTCCTCATCCTGACCGAAGGCCACCGGCTTCTCCGCGCCGAAGCTGACGGTCTCGATCTGCCCCTCGGCAACACCGAGCAGCACCATCGCGCGCTTGACGCTGTCCGCGCGGCGCTGGCCCAGCGCCAGGTTGTATTCGCGGCTGCCGCGAGCGTCGCAGTTGCCCTGTACGGCGATCTTCAGGTCGGTGTGGTCCATCAGGAATTTCGCATGCGCCTCGATCACCGGCACATATTGTTCCTTGATTTCGTAGCGGCCGTAATCGTAATAGATGCTGCGCTTTGCCAGCGGGCTGCCCGGCTCCTTGAGTTGCACCCAGGCATCACCCTTGAGTTGCGTTCCGCCGACGTCGGCGCGGGGCAATGGTTTGACGACCGGTTGCTCGCCCAGCTGCCGGCGCTGCTGCTCCTTCTCGTCGAGTTGGCGCTTGATCTCTTCCTGTTCCTGCGCGATCTTGGCCTGCCGTTCCGCATCCAGCGCCTTGGCGGCCTGCTGGCGCTGCGCCGCTTGTTGCCCATCGACAAGATCGCGCTGCTCGATGTCGGAGCTCTTCTGCCCCTGGCTCGCGCACGCGGCAAGCAAGAAAATCAGGCACAGGGCAAAGCAATTACTTCTCATCCCTACTCCTTTCGGCGATTACTCGGAAGCGGTCCCCACGCGGGCTCGCGAATATCGCCTGACTGCGCGGTAATTCTTTGCTTGATCCGCCCATCGCTCGACACCGCGGCTAATATACCACGCCCCTTTACCTCGGAAGCGTAGAGGATCATCTTGCCGTTCGGCGCGTACGTCGGCGATTGGTCGAATCCACCGGAGGTCAGGATCTGCATCTGCCGCGACGCGATGTCCTGTACCGCGACATTGAAGCGACCTTCGTTGCGATGGATGAAGACGAAGGATTTTCCGTCGGGGCTGTAGCGCGGCGTGACGTTATAGCTGCCTTCGTAGGTGAGCCGCTCGGGCTCTGCCTGTGCGTCGGCGCGCATGCGGTAGATCTGCGGGCCGCCGGCGCGATCGGACGTAAACAGAATATGTTTGCCATCGGGCGAAAAGCTCGGTTCCGTGTCGATGGACTGGCTGCTGGTCAGGCGATTCAGTCCCGAACCGTCTGCGTTGATGACATAGAGATTGGAGGTGCCGTCCTTGGTCAACACGATCGCCAGCTTCTTGCCGTTCGGCGCCCAGGATGGCGCCGAGTTCGAACCTTCGTAGTTGGCCAGCACCGTGCGGACTCCGTCCAGCAGACTGTGCACGAACACGATCGGCTTGCGCCGCTCGAAGGACACATAGGCGATGCGCGTGCCATCCGGCGACCACTGCGGCGAGATGATCGGCTCCCTGTGCGCGAGGATGAAATCGGAGTTGAAGCCGTCCGCGTCGGCAACCTGCAGTTCGAAGCGGTTCTCAATCTTGGTCACGTAGCAGATCTTGGTGGCGAACACGCCGGTGTCGCCGGTGAGTTTCTCGTAGATCAGGTCGGCGATCTTGTGCGCCGTCATGCGCAACTGCGGCACGGTGATGGCGTAGGAAAAACCGAGCACCTGCGACTGCCGGCCAATGTCCATGAGCCGGAAGCGCACCTCTACAGACCCGCCGGTCGTTTCCGCGACACTGCCGATCACCATCGTTTCCGTGCCTTCGTTTTTCCAGAAGCGATAGTTGATCTCGGAAGGTTCGGACGGCAGCGGCCGCACGCTGCCGATCGAGCCGAGCCTGAACAGACCGCTCCTTTGCAGGTCGGCCGCAACGATTTGGCCGATGCGCTGCGTAAAGCGTTCCTCGCCCGCGAACGGCAGGACGGTGATCGTGATCTGATTGGCGCCGCCGCCGATGATTTCAATGGCGAGCGGCGCGCCCGTGGCCGCGCCGCTCGCCACGCACACCAGCACCGCGGCGGCGCTGATCGAGGCAAGAAGGCGGCGCCTGGACGCGAAAGAGGGGTGCGTGGGCAGGTTCAGGTTTGACATGGCTCAGTCCTTGGGTCGGAAAACCAGTGTGAGTTCCCGGAAACTGTCCTGGAACAACTCAGTTTCGGCCGGCACCGGCAGCGGCTGGGCCACCATGATGGCGCGCCCCACCGCCTCGTCGTAAGCCGGATTTCCGCTCGATTTCTTCAGGTTCGCGCTCAATACGTCCCCGCCGGGCAACAGCACGACCTCGAAGCGGGCCTCGGGATTGCCTTCCATGTTCTGCGGCACCACGACCCGATTCTTGATTTTCGCCTCGATGCGCGCCTTCCAGTCGTCGATCAGCTTTTGGTGGGCGGCTCGCGCCGCCGCCTCCGCGCGGCGCTTGGTCTCCTCCACTTCGCGCTGCTTGCGTACAACCTCCTGCTGCTGGCGTTCGCGTTCGACCGCGGCGGCTCGCTGTTTGCGTTCTTCTTCAATTCGGCGCTTTTCGAGTTCGGCTTTCTTCTGTTCTTCTTCAAGCCGGCGCTTTTCGAGTTCGGCTTTCTTCTGCTCTTCTTCAAGCCGGCGCTTTTCGAGTTCGGCTTTCTTCTGTTCTTCTTCAATTCGGCGCTTTTCGAGTTCGGCTTTCTTCAGTTCTTCTTCAAGCCGGCGCTTTTCGAGTTCGGCTTTCTTCTGCTCTTCTTCAAGCCGGCGCTTTTCGAGTTCGGCTTTTTTCTTTTCCTCCAGACGTTCTGCCTCGGCTTTCTTCTGCTCTTCTTCAAGCCGGCGCTTTTCGAGTTCGGCTTTTTTCTTTTCCTCCAGACGTTCTGCCTCGGCCTTCTTCTGCTCTTCTTCAAGCCGGCGCTTTTCGAGTTCGGCTTTTTCCTGTTTCTCGCGACGTTCTGCCTCGGCTTTCTTTTCCTCTTCGCGCCGCGCGGCCTCGTCTTCTTCCTTTTGCTTGCGCAGTTTCTCCTTGAGCTCGATATCCGCGGCCGACGGCTTCGGCGCTTCCACTTTCGGTGCGGGCGGTAGCGGCGCAACCGGTTCTTTCTTGACCTCGGGCGCCGGCATCGGCGGCAACGGCGCAGGTCTTGGCGGCTCAGGTTTTGGCGGCGCAGGTTTTGGCGGCTCCGGCGGCGGCGAAACCTTGTTCACCGGCTCGGGCAGGTCCTGCCACAGGTCGACCACCACCGGACCCGCGATTCTTTTCTGCCAACTGACGCCGAACACAAGCAGGCTGAAAAACATCAGGTGCACCAGGACTGCAAGCGCGCCCGAAGTAACGCGGCCGGGTTCGTCAACGGCGCGCAAATTCACCCCGAGCGCGGCTTCGCCAGCAGCCCGATGCGCTTGACCTGATTCTGCTGCAACAGATCCATGACCTGGATGACGGCTTCGTATTTCACGTCCTTGTCCGCGGAAATGACGACGGGTTGGTCGGGTTTCCTTGCTTGCTTGCTCCTGATCAGCCTGACCAGTTCGTCGCGATTGACCGGGCGCTCGGCGCCGGATATGTCGCGGTCGATCAGCGACAGCGCGCCGCCCACGCGTATGGAGATTTCAATCGGCAACGCCGGCGGGGTGAAGCTCTTGCCGATGCTGGGCAGATCGATCACGCCCGGATTCATCAGCGGCGCCGTGACCATGAAAATGACCAGAAGCACCAGCATCACGTCGATATAAGGCACGACGTTGATCTGATTCATGAGGCGCCGTTGACCCCGGCGGTACATGGCCATGTGGGAATCAGCCTGCGTTCACGGCAACATTCCCGGCCGTTGGTCCGGGCGCCGCCGGAGCCGGCGTGTTGGCCTGCCGCTGCAGGATGTTGGAGAACTCTTCCATGAAGCTGTCGAAGCGCGTCGACAGGCGTTCGGTGTGGCGCACGAAATGGTTGAAGGCGATCACCGCCGGAATCGCCGCAAACAGGCCCATGGCCGTGGCGACCAGGGCTTCGGCAATGCCCGGCGCGACATGGGCAAGCGTGGCCTGGCCGACATTGGCCAGCCCGCGAAACGCGTTCATGATGCCCCACACCGTGCCGAACAGGCCGACATAGGGGCTGACCGATCCGACGGTGGCCAGGAACGACAGGTGCGCGTCCAGGCGGTCGAGTTCGCGCTGGTAGGTGGCGCGCATGGCGCGGCGGGTACCGTCCATGATCATGCCGAGGTTGGTTCCGCTCTGTTTGCGCAGCTTCACGAATTCGCGGAACCCGGCTTCGAAAATCCGTTCCATGCTGCCGGCGTTGTGACGTGCGCCCGTCGCCGCCTGGTAGAGCGTGCCGAGTTCGGCGCCACTCCAGAAGCTGCGCTCGAACTGGTCGCTGCGGCGTATCGCATCCCGGACCACGAACATCTTGCGGAAAATGAACCACCACGAAATCATCGACACCAGCAGCAGCAGCGCCAATACCAGCTGCACCAGCACGCTGGCGTTGCCGATCAGGCTGATCAGGGACAGGTCTTGGGATACGTTCATGGTTGTGTGCGGTCGTTTAAACGCGGTTAACGTCCGGGCCGGGCGAGCCGGCCTGAGCTTTTTTCTTCGTTGGCGGTTTCGCGCCAGCCGCCAACGACTTGCGGATTACCTCCGGAAACGGCATCGGTTTCAGGTCATTCGCCCCGACGCAGGCCACATTGACAGCGGCTCGTGCCAGTGTCTCGCCGTCGCGCCTGACCTCCTGCGCAAACGTCAACTGGGCGCGGCCCATGTTCTCCAAGGCCGCGCTGATTCTCACCAGATCGTCGAGCAGGGCCGGCTTCATGTAGGCGATCTCGATCCGCCTGACGATAAATACGAGTCGAAATCTGCTGGCGAGTTCCCGTGCATCGAAACCTCTGCTGCGCATCCACTCCATGCGCGCGCGCTCGAGAAAATCCAGGTAAGTCGCGTGGAACACCACGCCACCGGCATCGGTGTCCTGGTAATACACGCGCACCGGTAGGTCGAATTCGATGTCAATTCTCCCGCCACAGCTCGGCGTTGCCCGAAGGCGAGGGCACGGCCAGGCCGAAATGCCGGTAAGTCGACGCGGTGGCCATGCGCCCGCGCGGGGTGCGCTGCAGGTAGCCCTGCTGGATCAGGAAAGGCTCGAGCACCTCTTCGATGGTATCGCGCTCTTCGCCGATCGCCGCGGCCAGGTTGTCGATCCCGACCGGACCGCCGCCGAATTTTTCGACCACCGCGAGCAACAGCTTGCGATCCATCACATCCAGTCCGATCCGGTCCACATCCAGCATCTTCAGGCCCGCATCCGCGATCTCGCGGTCGATGCGTCCCTGCGCCTTCACCTGCGCGTAGTCGCGCACGCGGCGCAGCAGCCGGTTCGATATGCGTGGCGTGCCGCGCGAACGCGATGCGATCTCCAACGCGCCTTCCGGCGAGGTCTCCACGTTGAGCAGGCCGGCCGAACGCTGGACGATGCGCGTGAGCTCGGCGCTCGAATAGAATTCGAGGCGCGAAACGATGCCAAAACGGTCGCGCAGCGGATTGGTCAGCATGCCGGCGCGGGTCGTCGCGCCGATCAGCGTGAAGTCCGGCAGATCAAGTTTGACCGAGCGCGCGGCCGGACCCTCGCCGATCATGATGTCGAGCTGGAAATCTTCCAGCGCGGGATAGAGGATTTCCTCCACCACCGGCGAGAGCCGGTGGATCTCGTCGATGAAGAGGACGTCATTGGGTTCGAGATTGGTCAGCAGCGCAGCCAGATCGCCCGGCCTCTCCAGCACCGGCCCCGAGGTCTGCCGCAGATTCACGCCCATTTCCCGGGCGATGATGTGCGCCAGCGTGGTCTTGCCCAATCCGGGCGGGCCGTACAACAGCACGTGGTCGAGCGCTTCGCCGCGATTCCTGGCGGCCTCGATGAAGATGCGCAGTTGGCTGCGGATCTTTTCCTGGCCGATGTACTCGCCGAGCTGCTTGGGGCGCAGCGCCCTCTCGAGCGCTTCCTCCTGCGTCGACTGCGGGGCGGGCGTGATCAGGCGGTCGGTTTCAATCATCCTTTGTCGCTGCGGCGAAGATGCACTTCAGGCATCAACCGCGGCCGCTCTTGAACTCCTGCAGCAGGGGCCGGACCCGATCGGCGCGGGCATCCACCTCTTTGGGCAGCGCAACCGCGAGTTCGTCGATGCGGCGGCTGATGATGCCGGTCAGTTTCAGGATCGCGGTCACGAAATACTTCTTGCCCAGCGCCGAGTAGGCGAAGCGCTGCCCCTCGGCATTGGTCGCATCCTGGATGGAGAAACGCATGTCATCATCCTCCTTGTTCCAGACGTGCTGCATGCGGTTGCGCTCTTCCTGGACGCCGGCGATATCCTTGAGCTTGCCGGAGAAAGAAAGCGTGGTGATCACGTGCGTGGACACCGTGTGGTCGACGATCTTCGCCTGCTTGCGGCCGACGTCGGAATGAAAGTGCGCCAGCAGGACGTCCAGCTCTTCGGCCGAGAATTCGCGCGAGTCGAGATCCTGCCATTGCGGCTTCAGCCAGTCGAGGCTGGTGAAATCGTCCGCGACTTTCGCCATGATCAGCTGCAGCAGCATCTCCTCGGCGCGCTGCCACTCGGCATTGCGTGCATTCCAGCCGGGTCCGAGCTTCTCTTCCTTGCCCAGGCGGGTGAGCAGGCTGCGAATGGCGACCAGGCTTTCCTGCTTGAGGTAGTAGTTGCCTATCGACACCGAGGTGGCCAGGTCATGCAGACCGATGAGCTCGGCAATCTGCCGGTTCTTGTCGATGACTTCGTCTGCGGTGGCGCCTGCGCCCGCCGCGCATGCGAGCACCGCCAAAACCACCGCGACAACACGTGCTGCAACGATCATCTGTGCGAATCCCCAAAAGGTTCGATCGATCAGGCGAGCCGCGCCTGAAATTTTGCCTCGGATTATAGCGCAGCGTCGCGGAAATTCATTGTCTCGCGGCGCAGTATATTTGCCGTTTCTGCCGTTCTCGGGCGACATGGAGACCGCTTTGAAGCGCCCTCGCGCCGATCATGCCTTCGAAAGCAGTTTGAGCGCTTGCCTGATGGCTTCCTGGACCGGCGTGCGCGGCGCGATCCTGCCAAGCGCATGCGTCGCTTCCTTGTCGCTGTAACCGAGTGCAAGCAAGGCGTTCAGTGCGTCGCTCCTGATCTCGGCATCGCCGCCGGGCAGGGCCACCCCGATGCCGCCGGCGAGCTTGTCGCGCAACTCCAGCAGCAGACGTTCCGCCGTCTTCTTGCCGATGCCCGGAATCCTGGTGAGCCGCGCGCCGTCGTGCGCCGCGACCGCCTGATAAAGCTCGGACACCGACATTCCCGACAATAGGGAGAGCGCGGTGCGCGCCCCGACACCGCTGATCTTCAGCAGCTGACGGAATACCTGGCGTTCCTGATCCGTGGCAAAGCCGAACAGCAGATGCGCGTCCTCGCGTACGATCAGATGCGTATGCAAGGTAACCGGCGAGCCGGTGGCAGGCAACTGGAAGAACGTGCTCATCGGCACGTCGACTTCGTAGCCAACGCCATGAACCTCCACCACGACCGTGGGCGGGCGCTTCTCGATCAGTTGTCCGGTCAGCCGCCCGATCACACCAGTCTCCCGCGCTTCATCCTGAAGCCCCGCGTCGGGAGTTTTCCCAGACCGAGTCCGCCGTGTGCGTGGCAGATGGCGCAGGCGAGCGCGTCGGCCGCATCGGCGCTCGGATCGCCCGCAAGCCGGAGCAGCCGCCGCACCATGTCCTGCACCTGCTCCTTGCGCGCGTGGCCATTGCCCGCGACCGCCTGTTTGACCTGCAACGCGGTGTATTCCGACACCGGCAACGCGCTGATCACCGCCGCGCACAGGGCCGCGCCACGCGCCTGGCCCAACAGCAGGGTGGACCGGGGATTGACGTTGACGAACACTTTTTCGATGGCAACCTGCTGCGGCCTGAACTGCGCGATGACTTGCGAAAGGCCTTCGAGGATGGTGCGGATGCGCTGCGGCAACTCATCTTTTTCGTCGGTGCGGATGCGCCCGCCGGTGATATAGGTCAGCTTCTGGCCGCATATTTCCAGCACCCCATATCCGGTAACGCGCAACCCGGGGTCAATGCCGAGAATCCGTGTGGTCGGCGAGGCGTGAGGCGCAAGGCGCAAGGCGGCGAGGCGCATTCAGTGACCCTTCGGCAAATCGGCCCGACGGCGCCAACGCCGCGTCCGTGCAGCCGGTTGGGGCCGCGTCTTTACCGGCCTCACGCCTCGCGCCTTATGGCCGAATACCCGTGCGATGCTAGGAGTACCCATTTAGGCCGCTATCCCACGGACGCGCCTCACGCCTCCATTACCGCACTGGTATACACCTCCTGCACATCATCGAGAGATTCCAGCGCGTCCATGAGCTTGTGCATTTTGGCCGCATCCTCGCCGGCGAGCGTGATTTCCGCGGTCGGTTTCATCGTCACTTCGGCCAGTTCGGCCTTGAGACCCGACTTCTCGAGTTGATCCTTGACGGCGAGAAAGTCGCCCGGCGTCGTGATGACCTCGATGCTGCCGTCGTCGTTGGCGAGGACATCCTCGGCGCCGGCTTCCAGCGCCGCTTCCATGACTTTTTCTTCGCTGGCGCCGGGCGCGAACAGGAGTTGGCCGCAATGCAGGAAGAGGAATGCAACCGAACCTTCGCTGCCGAGATTGCCGCCGTGCTTGGCGAAGGCATGGCGCACGTCGGCAACCGTGCGCACGCGATTGTCCGTCATGCAATCCACAATGACGGCAGCCCCGCCGATGCCGTACCCCTCGTAACGGATTTCCTCATAGCTCACCCCGTCCAGTTCGCCACTGCCGCGCTTGGTGGCGCGCTCGACGGTGTCCTTGGGCATGTTGTTCGCGTAGGCCTTGTCCACCGCGAGACGCAAACGCGCATTGGCCGTGACGTCGGAACCACCGAGCCGCGACGCAACCGTGATTTCCTTGATCAGTCGCGTAAAGATCTTCCCGCGCTTGGCGTCCTGACGCCCTTTGCGGTGCTGTATGTTCGCCCATTTGCTGTGACCTGCCATATCTTCCTCTGCGTTTGCGGCACACCCCGCGCAACCCTCGTCGAGCCGCGTAGGCGGCTGATATGATTATTAAAAAATCTTACCATACGCGCCGCCCCCAACGCTGCCCAATCACCTCATGGCACAGCCTCTTGCGATCGCCAAATCGTCGCGCGAGCTGTGCCTATTGCCTGCCTTCGCCAATCGTCACGGACTCATCACCGGCGCCATCGGCACCGGCAAGACGGTTACCCCGCGCCGCTGCTCGCAATGTCACCGCGGCGGCGCGTTTTGTACCCGCTTTCGTACCCGCTTTTCATGGTTCAGGCCACCGCCGCCGCGCGCCTCGATTCCGCGCGTCGCAGCGTCACTGCGACTTCCACGCGTGAGCCGAGCCCGTTGAGCATCGCCATGAGGCGCTCGACGCTGATGCGCCGGAAATCCGCGTTGCGGACGCGCGAGAAATCTCCGGCATCGATCCCGGTGAGGCTCTGCGCCTTTCTTACAGTGAGATCCTTTTTATCGAGCGTCTTGATGATCTCCGCCGCCAGGATCGCCTTCAACTGGCGAACGTCGACATCCGGGACATCAAAGTCCCGATAGATGTTTCCGCTTCCGCGGATAAGCTCAAGCGGTTTCTTTTTCATCGCAGCATCTCCTTCAGTCGCTTCAACCGGTCCTTGATCAAGTCGACCTCGTGTTTCGGGGTCTTGATACCTTGCGTCGACTTTTTCTGAAACGCATGGACCACCCACAGCTCGTCCCCAAGCTGCACCGCATAGACCACCCGAAAGGCATTGCCCCGGAACGGCAACGCAACCTCAAACACCCCCGACCCGAGGCCTTTCATCCATGCGTGTCGTCACACCGCTTGCCGGCCGCCGTCCCGGGCAATCTTCACCCGCCCGGCGATCCACTCACTCACGTCCGATTCGAGCCAGCCGACCGCGCGCGGCCCAAGCGGCACCGGCTTCGGGAAAACGCCGTCCTTGGTGTACTGGTAGATCGTGCTGCGCGAAAGCGCCGTGCGCCTCTCGACCTGCTTGCGTCGAAGAAATGCAGGCTCCCGCTGGATACTCTGCGCCATGTTCGTCACCTCGCGGCTGGTAGTCGACGACGGCAACATCCTTCCACGCCAAGCAGCCTTTGTGGGCCCGAATCGGAGCTTCGATGAGGCCTCGAAAACCGGGCGGAGTATCGCCGTGCCTGCGCCCCTTCCGGGTCGTCAGGCAGTGACCCGTTCTGTCTGCCGACGAACGCGTGACGCCGGTTTGTCTCCGAAACCGATATCCAAGGTCAGATTGACGCAACGGGCGACGGCCACGGGTTTCACGGCACGTCGTCCGCGGCCCTGCGATCCGTCTTCCAGGCGCACCAATCCGTAGTTCGCCATGGTGCGCAAGGTGCGGGACAAATTGCTCGCTTTGCGTCGTGTCATCTGTTCAAGGTCGGCAATGGATTCGGGTTGCTTGTCGTGGATAATCCGCAACAATTCCCGGTTCTCGTCGGACAATACGGCTGCAAATGACTTGATCGACGTAAACCAGATTTTGGGCTCCGTCGGTTTGCGCTTGTAGGCGCCCTTGGCAATGGCGATGGTGTAATCGCGCACGCGTTCCAACGGCATGATGCCGACACGGATGGCTTTGACGATGCTCATAGCGATTCTCCCAGTTCGTCCAATGCTTTGAAAACAGCCAGCCAAAAATCTCCGACCAGCTTGCCTGCGCTCACATACGGGTAAGGCACTCCAGCGTCTTTTGGTCCACGGTGCTGGTGATCATAGGCTCGCGGCTGTTCGACAAATCGCCCGCCGGGTCGTTTCACCGCGTGGGCGTTGTCGAAACCCAGAATCCGCCGATTGCCGGCATCGTGCAGGGTCAGTTCATAGCGAATGCCATGCGGCCGTGCCTCGTCGGGCTCGATGACCCAGGCGCTGATCTTGACCCAGTACTGCGTCCCGACCCCGATCTTCGTTCCGTCCAGATCAAGAAGAACGGATAACGACGAATCCGGCCTATGGGAACGACGGTCGGAACCACGGGACATGTTTTATATTATCACTCAGAGACAGGTTTAACAATACCGCTTCGCCTTTCCGGCAGATCGTGGCGGGACGATGAGACTCCTGAGCTGTGCGGCGAGGTGTTCGACATGCTTGTAGGTGCGCCGCACGGCGTTGGGTTCGACGTGCGCCAGTTAACCTGCGATCCAGTCGGCCGGGTAGCCCATTTCGTTGAGCCGCGTGCTGCCCGTGGTGCGCGGGGCATGCTGGCTGTACTTTCCGCTCCAGCCTTGCGCGTTCAAGGCCTGGCAGAAGGAGGCAACCGTCATGGGATTGGCGCGGTCATCGCATCCCGGAAACACGTGGGCATGACGGCCCGCGATGCCGTGCGGCGCCCGCAGCACCGCCACGGCTTGCTCGGGCAACGGGGTAACGTTGTTCCTTGCGCTTTTTCATGCGCTCGGCGGGTATCCGCCAGAGCGCCGCGTCGAGATCGAATTCCGCCCACCCGGCCGCGGCCGCTTCGCGGGGGCGGCAAAGAGTGAGCCACATCAGGCGGAAAGCCGCGATAGTTTCACGCCGGCCGCCATCAGTCCGTTTATATTCGCGGCCGTGGTCAGCACGTCGAGGATATGCGCCGGCGTTGCCGGCTTCACCGGCGGCGCGCCGATCTTCGCGAACAGCACGCGTTCCAGCCTATCCAGCCGCTGCGCCTTGATCACTGCTTCCCGATCCTTCAAAGCCGGCCGTTCACGGACCACGGCCGCGATGGTGGTGGCGCCTTCCTGTGCGCGCCTGTTGCGCTCCAGCTGCCGGTTGTGGGACGGGTCGATGCCCTGCTTGACCAGCGCGCGCCTTCGCGCGTTTGTCGCGTGCTTCGGCTCAAGTGAAGCGCCCACCGTTGCGCCGGGCATTCGCCTCTTCAGCCGTTTCACCGTGGGTGAGCAATCGCATAGTCGCCATTGTCGGGACTCGTGTGTTGACAACTGCTATGCGGCATCGTAGGCTCCGTATATCTGTTGTGTGTACGAACCAGGAGAAACCCATGCGCGACGCCGCCATCAACCTGCGGGCACGTCCCGAGCAGCGGGAGCTGATCGATCAGGCTGCGCAGCTGCTCGGCAAGAACCGCTCCGACTTCATGCTCGAAGCCGCCTGTGACAAGGCACAGTCGGTGCTGCTCGATCAGGTATTTTTCAAATTGGATGCCGAGAAATTCCGGCAGTTCACCAAGCTGCTCGACGCGCCGCCCACGCGCAATCCGGGGCTTGAGCGCCTCATGGCGGTCAAGGCACCCTGGGGCAAGAAGTCGGCGAAGGCCTGAGCTTGCAACTCGGTCCGGCGGAGCCCTTGGCGGCTTCACATCGAGTGGATGACTTCGAGTGCGGCGAGGCCGTGCTCGATGACTGGCTCAAACGCAGGGCATTGTCCCTCCAGTCAAGCGGTGCGAGCCGCACCTTCGTCGTCACCGACGAGGGCGGCCACGTCCGCGGTTACTACGCCATGGCGGCCGGCGCTGTTTCGCACCAACTCGCAACCAGTGGCGTGCGACGCAACATGCCCGATCCTGTTCCGGTCATGGTTCTCGCCCGGCTCGCGGTCGATCGCAGGGCGCAGGGACTGCACTTGGGCGCAGCCTTGCTCCAGGACGCGGTCAGTCGCGCGGTGGCCGTATCGCGGAACGCGGGCGTCAGAGCCCTTCTCGTGCATGCCCTTCACGAGAAGGCCAGGCAGTTCTACGAGCACTACGGGTTTCAGCCCTCGTCGACGCATCCGATGACGCTCATGCTGCGCTTGAGCAGCGTGAAGGCGTAGCCGAATCACGCCTGCGATTGCGGCCACCCCCTGCTACCCTCGCTACTCCTGCTACCGATCAGCGTTCGCGCGTGGCAACGGTAGCGAGAGTAGCAACAGTAGCTGCACCCCGGGGAGTAAATCGGCCTGAAGCATGGCAGCGCCAAACCGCTCAAGGGCTTCGGTGGGGCGGGAGTGCTCGAGATCGTTGCCGACCATGTGGGCGACACCTTCCGGGCGGTCTACACGGTGAAGTTTGCGATGGCGGGCTATGTCCTGCACGCCTTCCAGAAGAAGTCGAAGTCCGGAATCAAGACCCCGGACCGAAGACACGGAATTGATCCAGCGGCGGCTCAAAGCAGCCGAGGCCGAATACAAGATGCAGCCCGAGCGCCTTTGGCATATTATGCCAACATTCACCAATCCTCGCGAGACTCCCATGCCGACCCGTAATGTCGTCCTCACCGACCACCAGGCACACCTCGTCGAAAAGCTTGTGTCGACCGGACGCTACCAGAACGCAAGCGAAGTGCTGCGCGAAGGGCTGCGTCTGATCGAAGATCGCGAAGCGCAGGATAGTGCCCGACTCCACGCGCTGCGCGAGGCCGCCCGCGTCGGGACGGCCGACATCGACGCCGGGCGTTTTCGCAGCTTCGAATCGCCCGCCGCGCTCCGCCGTCATTTGACCGCGATTGCCGATAAGGCGATCGGCGGGAAGCCGGCGACACGCTCGAAGTGAGCGCAGGGGCGCGCGGCTGGACGGTCCGCCTGACGGCGGCCGCCGAGGCCGACTTCGAGGAAATCCTGCGCTGGACGGTGAATCAATTCGGTGAAGCGCAAGCGCGAATCTACGCCGAAACGCTTTCTGCGGCGCTGAATGATCTGGCTGCCGGCCCGACCGTCATCGGTGCGAAAAAGCGAGACGACATCCTGAAGGGAGTTTTCACGCTTCACGTCGCCCGCAAGGGCCGCAAGGGGCGTCATTTTGTGATGTTCCGCGTCGGGCGTGCTCCGGATTACGAAGTGATCGAGGTCTTGCGCCTCCTTCATGACGCCATGGATCTGCAGCGCCATCTGCCAACGGCCGAAGAAGGTACGTAGGACGCGTGCACAACCTCGCACTACAGATCTGGGCCCCCTGCTACTCTCGCCACTTCTGCTACCGTTGCCCTGCGCGGACGATGATCGGTAGCAGGAGTAGCAACAGTAGCAGCACCCTCGAGCGCAGAAATCGGGTCAGCGGTCGAGCGCCTGATGCGGCTGCTGACTCGGCTCGGCTGCGACGTCGACATCACCATCCGTAACCATGGGAAAGCGGCGGCGCCTCGGGACACGATCCGCCTGCTGGCCGCCTCGGTATAACGCCACAGTAATAACGAGTCTTTCTCGTCGAAGGTCACTCCCGCTCAACCAGCAGCACCGGATTGATCGCCACTGCCCGCCGGCGCCCGTCTTGCTCTCCAGCGGCTTCCAGACCAGGGCTGCGAAGTCCGCAATCTCGCTTAAACGTTGAAACGGAAGTGCATCACGTCGCCATCCTTGACCAGATACTCCTTGCCCTCGAGCCGCATTTTCCCGGTTTCCCTGGAACCTTGTTCGCCCTTGTGCGCGATGTAGTCGTGGAAAGCGATGACCTCCGCGCGGATGAAGCCCTTTTCAAAATCAGTGTGAATTGCACCGGCCGCCTGCGGGGCGGTGTCGCCGTTGTGAATGGTCCACGCCCGCACTTCCTTCTCGCCCGCGGTGAAATAGGTTTGCAGGCCAAGCAATTCATAGCCGGCGCGGATCAGACGATTCAGCCCCGGTTCCTGCAAGCCCATGTCGGCGAGGAACACGCGCTTGTCCTCGTCGGACAGATCGGCGATCTCGGCTTCCATTCGCGCGCAGAACGCCACCACCGGCGCGCCTTCTTTCGCGGCTTTTTGGCGGACCTGCCGCAGCAGCGGGTTGTCGTCGCCGAAGCCATGTTCGTCGACGTTGGCGGCGTACAGCGTGGGTTTCGCGGTGATCAGGCACAGCGGCCTGATGAGGGCCAGCTCTTCCCTGAAAAGGTCGAGCGCGCGCACCGGCCGGGCCTGATCGAGCTGCGCCTGCACCTTGTCCAGCACGGCGACCAGAAGCTTCGCTTCCTTGTCCCCGGACTGCGCCAGTTTGCGATTGCGCGCCAGCGTCTTGTCGACCGTGGCGAGATCGGCCAGCGCCAGTTCGGTTTCGATGGTCTCGATGTCGGACAGCGGATCGACTTTGCCGGTCACATGCACGATGTTGTCGTCGGCGAAACAACGCACCACGTGAACGATGGCGTCGGTCTCGCGGATGTTGGCCAGGAACTGATTGCCGAGGCCTTCGCCCTTGGATGCGCCGGCGACCAGCCCGGCGATGTCCACGAACTCGACGATCGCCGCAATGACCTTCTGCGGTCTTGCGATGGCGGCAAGTTGCGCCAGACGCGCGTCGGGAACTTCGACGACACCGACATTGGGCTCGATGGTGCAGAACGGATAATTTTCCGCCGCGATGCCGGCCTTGGTCAGCGCGTTGAACAGGGTCGACTTGCCGACATTCGGCAGTCCGACGATTGCGCATTTGAGGCTCATGATATTCGGTAAGGGGTGAGGGGTGAGGGGTGAGGGGTGAGGGGTGGCCATGCTTTATACCCCTCACTCCTGACTCCTCTCGCCTTACGCCTTTGTATGGAGCTTAAGCATCGCCGCCTCGCTGTTGCCGTCGAGCAGCAACGGCCAGGTATCCAGGCTGCGCTCGATGGCATCCTCGATCAGCGGCAACTCTTCCTTGCGCGGCGCGTTGAGCACGAAATCCACCATCTGCCCGCGGTCGAGCGGCCGGCCGATGCCGATGCGCAACCGCCAGTAATCCGAACCCAGATGTGCCGTGATGTCCTTGAGGCCATTATGGCCTGCCGATCCGCCGCCCTTCTTGAGCCTGACCTCCCCCGGCGGCAGATCGAGTTCATCGTGCACGACCAGCGTGTCCCCCGGGGCGATCTTGTAGAACTGCGTCAGCGCCTGCACCGCGCGGCCGCTGACATTCATGAACGTGGTGGGCTTGAGCAGCCAGCATTCCCGGCCGGCATCGACCAGCTTGCCGGCATAGCCGTGAAATCGGGATTGCGCACGCAGATGCGCGCCGGCCCGCGCAGCCAACCGGTCCACCCACCAGTAACCAGCGTTGTGGCGAGTGGCCTCGTGTTCCCGGCCCGGGTTACCCAATCCTACAACGAGCTTCATGGCGGTCGCGCGGCATTGAAAACAAACCGGCCTGCCGGACAGGCAATGCTGAGGGCAGGCCGTGGTTCGAAGGGCGAAAAAATTATCTCTTGCCGCCTTCCTTCTTTTCGGGCTCCTTCTTGGCCTTTTCGGGTTCCTTCTTGGCCTCCGCGGCGACAGCGGGTGCGGCGCCTGCAGCCGGGGCAGCGCCCTCGACGGCTGCGCCTTCCGCCGCTGCGGCAGCAACGCTCGGTTCCGCCTCGACCATCGCGCGCGGGATCTGCACAGTCGCCACCACCGCGTTGTCGCCGCGTGTGAGCTGAACCGACTCCACGCCCGTGGGAATCTTCACGTCGGCCAGGTGCACCGCCGCGCCGATTTCGAGGGTCTGCAGATCGACCTCGATGAATTCGGGCAGATCGTCCGGCAGGCAAATGATGTCCATTTCGTTCATCACGTGGCTGACGATACCCCCGCCGGTCTTCACGCCGGGAGCGATGTCGGCATTGATAAAGTGCAGCGGCACTTTCATGTGGATTTTCTTGTTCGCCGATACGCGCTGGAAGTCGATGTGCAGGATCAATTGCTTCCACGGGTGCATCTGCACGTCGCGCAACAGCACGCGTTCTTTCTTGCCATCGACGGTCATGCTCAGGATCGAAGCGTGAAAGGCTTCCTGCTTGAGCTGGTGGAACAATCCGTTATGTTCGAACTCCACGTTTTGCGCGGGATGCTCTGCGCCGTAGATGATGCCCGGGACTCTGCCCGTCCCGCGCAGGCGGCGGCTCGCACCCGTTCCCTGCAGCGAGCGGGACATTGCATTGACTTCTATCGTTGCCATGTGACTCTCCTAAAGTTGACGCCATCCGCGACCAGATGACGCTATTGAAAAATTACCAAACTCCAAAAAAACTCTCACCGCACCAAAGGGCGCAAAGGAAATCAGGAAACAAGAAGTCGCATTTTCCCCCCCGGTACGGCTTTTTGCGTTTCCTTTGCGTGCTTTGCGTCTTTGCGGTGAAAAGGGTTTCAAATCACTCCATGAACAGCGAAGACACCGAATCCTCGTTGCTGATGCGCAGCATCGTTTCGGCCAGCAACGCGGCGATGCTCAGCTGGCGGATGCGCTTGCACAGTTTCGCTCCGTCACGCAGCGGAATCGTGTCCGTCACCACCAACTCATCGAGCACCGAGTTCTCGATGCGCTCGATTGCATTGCCCGACAGCACCGGATGCGTACAATAGGCCAGAACTTTTTCCGCGCCCTTTTCCTTCAATGCCAGCGCTGCCTCGCATAGCGTATTGGCCGTATCGACCATGTCGTCCATGATCACGCAGGTGCGCCCGGCGACATCGCCGATGATGTTCATCACCGTGGCCACATTCGGCCGCGGCCGGCGCTTGTCGATGATCGCAAGGTCGGATTCGAGGCGCTTGGCCAGTGCCCGCGCCCGCACCACGCCACCGACGTCAGGCGATACCACCACCAGATCCTGGTGACCCAGTTTCCAGATATCCCCCAGCAGGATCGGCGCCGAGTAGACGTTGTCGACCGGGATATCGAAAAAGCCCTGGATCTGGTCGGCGTGCAGGTCCATGGTGAGCAGGCGATCCACGCCCGCCACCACCATCATGTTCGCCACCACCTTGGCGCTGATCGCCACCCGCGCCGAGCGCGGCCGCCGGTCCTGGCGCGCATACCCCAGGTAGGGAACCGCTGCGGTAATGCGGCCGGCCGACGAGCGCTTCAGCGCGTCGGCCATCAGCAGGACTTCCATCAGATTGTCATTGGTCGGCGTGCAGGTCGACTGCAGAATAAAAACATCTTTGCCCCGCACGTTTTCCAGCAATTCGACCATCACCTCGCCATCGCTGAAACGGCCGACCGTGGCTCGTCCGAGGGGAATATTGAGGTGCTTGACGACGTCTTCGGCCAGTTTCGGATGTGCGTTGCCGGTAAACACCATCAAGCTGTCATAAGCCATGATCTGGACACTCGATACTGGAGACTGGGGGGTTGGAAAAAACCAACCGACACCCGCTAAAAAACAAAATAAGCCGCAAACATGCCGGCGGCTCGCCTTTTCCAGTCTCTGCTTTCAAGTGACTAGTCTCCGGACTGGCTGGGGAGGTAGGGATCGAACCTACGAATGCCGGAATCAAAATCCGGTGCCTTACCACTTGGCGACTCCCCAAGAAACTCTAGTCGTCCTCCGACCACAGAGGATGCCGCTCCAGACCGCGCGCCACGAAACCCCGCATGTCCGCCGGCAATTCCGACAGTACCTTGCGGGCGCGCTCTTCATTGTCAAACGCGCAGAAAACACACGCCCCGGATCCGGTCATGCGCGCATCGCCGTATCGGCGCAACCACTCGAGATGACGGGCCACCTGCGGGTAACGCCGGCACACCACCGGCTCAAGATCGTTGCGGCCCTG
>Ga0315270_10000220_pt1 | contig 32912 bp, 34 predicted proteins | sample C1_bottom_MG_FD_204932 | JGI IMG/M metagenome (GOLD analysis project Ga0315270, IMG submission 204932) | Sediment microbial communities from Yellowstone Lake, YNP, Wyoming, USA - C1_bottom | ecosystem: Environmental > Aquatic > Freshwater > Lake > Sediment | place: USA: Wyoming | collected... | reverse complement strand
CCTCTCTACCCGATTCTCGGGGAGAGCGCAAACGGCTGTTCAAATCGACACCAACCAAAATCGCCTCTAAAGTCAATCTGTGCTTTTACTTCCAAAGGGTGGGCACGGAGTTAACCGGACACTAGTGTTCAAGTTTAGTTCTTTACTTGAGAACCGGCAACTGCGCTTGTGATGGGTGTCACCCCCGTGGTTTCCTGACGGGGCCGCATCATCGGGAGTGGAAGAGGCGCTTTGATGAAGGAGGCATGATGTTGGACACGGGTAGTCATCCATCCTTAGTCGCGGTCGTCTTCTCGGTATCGCCTGCGGCGATACGCGAGACCTCCCGCGTTTGGGCGGTACGGAAAGGGGCGTGATGTCGGACACGGGTAGCCATCCATCTCTAGTCGCGGTCGCTATCTCGGCATCGCCTGCGGCGATACGCGAGACCTCCCGCGTTTGGGCGGTACGGAAAGGGGCGTGATGTCGGACACGGGTAGCCATCCATCTCTAGTCGCGGTCGCTATCTCGGTATCGCCTGCGGCGATACGCGAGACCTCCCGCGTTTGGGCGGTACGGAAAGGGGCGTGATGTCGGACACGGGTAGCCATCCATCTCTAGTCGCGGTCGTTATCTCGGTATCGCCTGCGGCGATACGCGAGACCTCCCGCGTTTGGGCGGTACGGAAAGGGGCGTGATGTCGGACACGGGTAGTCATCCATCTCTAGTCGCGGTCGTTATGGCCGGGGGGCGCGGGACCCGCTTCTGGCCCCGCAGCCGCAACGCCCGCCCCAAGCAGTTCCTCGCCATTGTGGGCACCGAGACCCTACTGCATCAAACGGTGCGGCGGCTAGACGGCCATGTGGCCCCCGAGCGCATCTTCGTGGTGACGACCGAGGACCTTGCCGCCGAGACGCGCCGCATGCTTCCGGAGCTGCCCCCGGAGAACGTGATCGTCGAGCCCGAGGGCCGCAACACCGCACCCTGCCTGGCCCTGGCCCTGGTGCAGATCGAAAGGAAATTTCCCCAGGGTGTCATGGCCGTGCTGTCGGCGGACCACTGGATTGGCGACCGTGAGCTCTTCCTGGAGGATTTGGACACCGCCGTGAAGCACGCGGCCTGGGAGCATGAACTGGTGACGTTCGGCATCCTGCCCACCTATCCCGAGACTGGCTACGGGTACATCGAGTCCGAGGGCCACGGGGCCGTGCAGAAAGTGGTGGCCTTCCGCGAGAAGCCGCCCGTGGAGGTGGCCGTGCAGTACCTCGAATCCGGTCGCCACTACTGGAATGCCGGCATGTTCGTGTGGACCCTGGCCGATTTCCGCGAGGGGTTGACGAAGCATGCGCCGGAAGTGCTGAAGCCTCTGGACGCCTGGGTGGAGGCGGGCGCGGATCCCGCCAAGCTCGGCGCCGCCTACCGCCAGCTGCCCAAGGTGGCCATCGACGTGGCGCTCATGGAGAGGGCGGAGACGGTGGCTGTGGTGCCCACCCGCTTTCGTTGGTCCGACGTGGGTTCCTGGCCCGCCGCCATCGAGTTCCAGGAGACGGATGCCGAGGGCAACGTGAGCCAAGGCGAGACGCTGCTCCTGGACACCCGCAACTGCGCCTTCTTCGGCGGGAAGCGGCTCATCGCGGCCAGCGGCCTGGACGACCTCATCGTGGTGGACGACGACGACGCCCTGCTCATCTGCCACCGCGACCGCGCCCAGAGCGTCAAGCAGATCGTCGAGCGGCTCAGAGCTGAGGGGCGCGAGGACCTGCTCTAAACTGGATGCTGAAGACTGAAGACTGAAGACTGAAGACTGAAGACTGAGGACTGAGGACTGAGGACCGACCCCATGCAGCGACCCGACACCCTCCACGTGGACAAGCCCTGGGGCTCCTTCGATCAGTACGCCCTGAACACGCCCTGCACGGTGAAGATCCTCACCTGCAATCCGGGCCAGAAGCTGAGCCTCCAGCGCCACGCGCACCGCGGCGAATTGTGGGTGGTCCTGGATCCGGGTGTGGTGGTGGACCGCGACGGTGTGGAACTCCGCCCGGCCGTGGGGGAGGAGATCTGGCTGCCCCTGGGCAGCACCCACCGTCTGCGTTGCGACGCCAAGACGGCCCATCCGGTGCGGGTGCTTGAAGTCAGCCTCGGAACCTTCGACGAGGCGGACATCGAACGGCTCCAGGACGACTACGGGCGCCGGTGATGCGCGCCATCATCCTGCTGTTCCTGGCAGCCCTGCCGCTGCTGGCCCAGAGTGGCGAGGAGATTCTCGCCCGGGTGGACCGGCTGCGCCATCCCTGGCCCGCCTTCACGGTGGAGCTGACGGTGAAGGTCCCGAAGGCCGCTCAGCGCTGGAAGGTGTCGGCCCGGGAGAATGGTGATGCGCGGCTGGACGGCCTGTCCGAAAAAGAGAAGGGCCGGGCCGTGCTGCTCCTGGGTGACCAGATGTGGCTGCTGCTGCCGGGCACCAAGCGGCCTGTGAAGGTGACACCCCAGCAGCGCATGATGGGGCCCGCGGCGGGTGGCGATGTGGCTCGCACGCGGTTTCGCGAGGACTACACGGTGCAGGCGGTGGCCGAGGAGCCCCTGGATGACCAGGCCTGCTGGCGTCTGGAGCTGACGGCGAAGCGGCCGGCCCTCAGCGCCCGCCAAGTGGTCCTATGGGTGGCCAAGGAGGGAACCCTGCCCTTGAAGGCTGAGTTCCGCCTCGCCTCGGGGCGCCTGGCCCGCACGGCCCGGTTCGGCCCCCCGGTGCAGGCGCACGGCCAGTCGGTGCTGTCCCGGATGGAGATCGAGGAAGCCGGTGGGGCCGCGGTCGAGCTGGCCTTCGGGAACTGGATTCGGGGCGGGGTGGCGCCGGGAGCCTTCGACCTGCCCGGGACCGACCGGTGATAGACTAGAAAGCGAGGTGCCCGCAAGGGCTTCCCGCCACCAACCATCCCACCAATCGATCCCAGTCCTGCTTGCAGGGCTCCCGCTAAAAACTCCCACCACTCGAAATCCCGCCAAACTTACCCTCACGAAGCGCCCGCACCTCCGGGCGCTTCCTTTTGGGGGTTGCCGGAGATGCCGAGGGACAATCTGCCCTCGGACTCGGCTGGAGCCACTGGCACAATGAAAGAATTCGGAGGATTTATGGCCCCTACCACGCCCAAGCTCGGTCCCGTCGGCAGCTATGTGAAGCACCATTTCCGGCACTTCAACGCCGCGGCCCTGGTGGACGCCGCCGAGGGCTACCGGGTCTACCTGGAGCAGGGCGGGAAGATGATGGTGACGCTGGGCGGCGCCATGAGCACCGCGGAGCTGGGCCTCTCCTTCGCCGAGATGATCCGCCAGGACAAGGTGCACCTCATCGTCTGCACGGGCGCCAACCTGGAGGAGGACATCTTCAACCTGGTGGCCCACGACTTCTATGAGCGCGTGCCCCACTACCGCGACCTGACCCCCCAGGACGAGAAGGTCCTCCTGGACCGCCACATGAATCGCGTGACCGACACCTGCATCCCCGAGATGGAGGCCATGCGCCGCATGGAGAAGGCCATGCTCGAGGTGTGGATGGAGGCCGACGCCAAGGGCGAGCGCTACTTCCCCCACGAGTTCTTCCAGAAGGTGCTGAAGAGCGGGAAATACAAGGAGTACTACCAGATCGACCCCAAGCACAGCTGGATGCTGGCGGCCCTCGAGAAGAACGTGCCCATCGTGGTGCCGGGCTGGGAGGACAGCACCCTGGGCAACATGTTCGCCGCCGCCGTCATCCGCGGAGACGTGAAGAACGTCCACACCGTGCGCACCGGCATCGAGTACATGACCTGGCTCGCCAAGCACTACCAGGAGGTCACCAAGACCTCGACGCTGGGCATGTTCCAGATCGCCGGTGGCATCTCCGGCGACTTCCCCATCTGTGTGGTGCCCATGCTCCACCAGGATCTGGAGCTCACCGAGGTGCCCCTTTGGGGCTACTTCTGCCAGATCAGCGACTCGACCACCAGCTACGGCTCGTATTCGGGCGCCGTGCCCAACGAGAAGATCACCTGGGGCAAACTGGGCATCGACACCCCCAAGTTCATCGTCGAGAGCGACGCCACCATCGTGGCTCCGCTGATCTTCGCGTATCTGCTCGGCTGGTAGTTCGAAGCTGTCAGCTCTCAGCGATCAGCTGTCAACTGATAGCCGACAGCTGATAGCCCTTCCATCCCATGACCATCGGTCGTTTTGCTCCTTCGCCCACCGGGATCCTGCACCTGGGGAACCTGCGCACGGCGCTGGCCTCGTGGCTGTCGGCGCGGGCGGCGGGCGGACGGTGGATCGTGCGCATGGAGGACGTGGACGGCCCCCGCTGCCGTCGGGACCTGGGTGAGGCCCAGCTGCGGGACTTGGCGGCGCTGGGGCTGGAATCGGACTCGCCCGTGGTCTGGCAATCCGATCGCGCCGCCACCTATCGCGAGGCCTTGGAGGCGTTGCACGCGGCCGGGCGCTTATACCCCTGCGCCTGCACCCGCAAGGATCTCCAGCTGCTGGCCTCGGCACCTCATGCGGAGGATGGTCTGCGCCCCTATCCCGGCCTCTGCCGAGATCACGCATGGCAGGGTTTCGATCAAGCCTTGCGCTTTCGCCTGCCCGAGGGCCCCATACCCTGGGTGGACCGCCTGCTTGGGCCCCAGACGGACGATCCCGCAGCCCTTACAGGCGATCCGCTCCTGTTCCGCCGGGATGGCTGCTTCGCCTACCACCTGGCGATGGTGGTGGATGACGGGGGCCAGGGCATCACAGAGGTGGTGCGTGGTGCCGACCTGCGGCCTGTCACGGCCACCCAGATCCGGCTCCAGGAGGCCCTGGGCCTGCCCCGGCCCGCATACGCCCACCTCGGGTTGGTGGCGGCACCGGATGGGAGCCGCCTGGGCAAGCGGGCCGGCGCCCTGGGGCTGGAGGCTTTGGCGGCCAGAGGCATTCCCCCAGAGGAAATCCTCGGTTGGCTGGGCTGGAGCCTGGGGTGTCTGGAGCGGCCGAAGCCGTGCGCCGCGGCGGACCTCATCGGGACCTTCGCCTGGGACCGGGTTCCGAAAGACGAGGTACGAGTACCAGAGGCCTGGGCCTGATTCAGTGCTCCGCCTCCATCCGCTTCAATTCCGTCCACAGCCAGTCCCGGGCCAGCACCGTGCGCCCGTCCTTGAGGCGGATCTCGTAGGGCTTGCCGCTCATGGAACTGCCCGTGGCGCAGTACTGGATGAACTCCGGTGCCGTCTTCACCCGCTTCCCGGCATTCCGCCACTTCAAGCGGAGATGGTCGGCGGCGGCCTTGGGCGCGTGTTCGGTTCCATTCCGGATGAAGACCGCACCCTCGAGGTTCGCCACGGCCTGGATGAGGGCCTCGATCTTCTGGGCCTCGGGCATGGGGGCAGGGACGACGAGGAGGAGGAGGACCGGAATCATGCCCCCAGCATGACAAAGGACCCGGCGCTACGGGTCCTTTGCAGAAGGATTGTTGGTGCGTTAAGCCAGGTTGTTCACCCTCTCGGTATCTCCTGCGGAGATACGCGAGACTACAAAACAATGGACCCGGCTCTCCGGGTCCATTCGTAAAGATTGATGCTTCGTTAAGCCAGGTTGTTCACCTTAGCGGCCAGGCGGGACTTGGTCCGGTCGGCGGCGTTCTTGTGCATGACGCCCTTGCGGCAGGCCTTGTCCACCAGACCCTGGGTCTGGGGCAGCAGCTTGGCGGCCTCGGCCTTATCGCCCCCGGCGATCAGGGCCAGGAAGCTCTTGACAGCCGACTTCAAGGTCGAGCGGTTGCTGCGGTTGCGGAGGCGTGCCTCGGCATCGCGGCGGGCCTTCTTGGCGGCGGACTTGTGGTTGGCCATGGGATCTGATCTCCAGCTTCCGGGGCAGTCCCCCTTGCAGGGGCTTGGGGAAGCGCGAAAGACCATCCTATCGCAAACACCGCACAGGTCAAGGCCAAAAGGCGGCTCCCAGGGGTCATTCGCCCCTTCCGGTGCGGCCCTCCCCAGGGCATCCTAATCGGAGGCGAATGGCCTCCCAGGAAGGATGGGGTCATGCGGCAGCAGAAACTGGAGTCCGTCGAGGATCTGGCGGCGAAGGCGAAAGCTTTGCGCCGAGACGTACTGCTGCAGGTCTACAAGGCCCAGAGCGGCCATCCGGGCGGAAGCCTCAGCTGGATCGATATTGGTGTGGCGCTTTACTACCACGAGATGACCGTATTTCCTGAGAACCCGGCGGATCCGGCCCGAGATAGGTTCGTGCTCTCCAAGGGCCATGCCTGCCCCGCCCAGTACGCCATCCTCGCCGACCAGGGCTTCTTCCCCAGGGCCTGGCTGGAGACCTTCCGCCAGTACCCGACGAGGCTTCAGGGCCACGCGGAGAATCACTACACGCCGGGTGTGGAGGTGACGACCGGCAGCCTGGGCCAGGGCCTGCCCCAGGCCGTGGGCATCGCCCTGGGTCTCAAAGTGCAGAAGGCCAGCCAACGCGTCTACTGCGTGATCGGCGATGGCGAAAGCCAGGAGGGCGTGATCTGGGAGGCGGCCATGGCTGCGCCCCACCACAAGCTGGACAACCTCTGCGTCTTCCACGACCTCAACGGTCTGCAGATCGACGGCGAGGTGAAGAAGGTCATGAACATCAACCCCGTACCTGAGAAATGGCGCGCCTTCGGGTGGGCCGTGAAGGAGATCGACGGCCACGACTTCACGCAGATCCTGGAGGCCCTGGCCTGGGCCCGCACCGTGCAGGGCCAGCCCGCGATGATCTGCGCCCGCACGGTGAAGGGGAAGGGCGTGAGCTTCATGGAGAACAAGGCCGGTTGGCATGGCGTGGCCCCCAAGCAGGACGAATACGAGAAGGCCCTGGCCGAACTGGCGGATTGACCATAGACATCGGACAGCGCATGCGCCGTCCGATGGGCACTGAAGACTGAGGACTGAGGACTGACCAGCATGGATGCTTTGCGACACACCTTCGAACAGCGGCTGGCGGCGGCTCTGCCCGGCGTGGATATCACGCTGGAGCGGCCGAAGTCCGGCGAGTTGGGCGACCTGGCCTTCCCCTGCTTCCGCGCCGCCAAGCAGCTGGGGAAGAACCCTGTGCAGTTGTCGCAGGAACTGGCCGCCTCCATCGCCATCGAGGGCGCCGCGCTCGTCGCCGCCGGTCCGTATCTGAACCTGAAACTGGCCCCCGGAACCCGCGCCCAGGCGGTGTTGGTGGCCATCCTGCAGGCATCTGCGGATCGTCCCTATGGCTCGCGCCCGGCCAACGGCAAGAAGGTGATCGTCGAGTACAGCTCGCCCAACATCGCCAAGCTCTTCACCATCGGCCACCTGCGCTCCACCATGATCGGCCACACCCTGGCCCAGGTGCACCAGTTCCTGGGCTACGACGTGATCCGCCTCAACCACCTGGGCGACTGGGGCACGCAGTTCGGCACCCTGCTGGCGGCCTACACCCGCTGGGCTCAGGCGGAGAACGCGGACCTGGAGCAGGACTTCGACTGGGCGGAGCCCGCGCCCGAGAAGCGCCGCACGCCGCTGTTCCGGCTCTTCCAGCTCTATGTGCGCTTCCACGCCGAGGAGGAGAACGACCCCGCCATGCGCGACGAAGCCCGCGATTGGTTCAAGCGGCTGGAGGGCAATGACCCGAAAGCGCGGGAACTCTGGAAACGGTTCCGTGATCTGTCGCTGGCGGAATTCCAGCGCATCTACGACCGCCTGGGCGTGAGTTTCGACACCCTGGAGCAGGGCGAGGCCTTCTACGAGGATCAGCTCGCGCCCACCTTGAAGCGCCTCACGGAGGCGGGCCTCCTGGTGGAGGGGGACAAGGGCGCCCGCATCATCAACCTGGAGGACGTGGGCATCGCCACCCCCTGCCTCGTGCAGAAGGGCGACGGCACCAGCATCTACGCCACCCGCGACCTGGCGGCGGCCCTCTACCGCAAGCAGGCCTATGCCTTCGACCGCTGCCTCTACGTGGTGGGCACGGATCAGGTGCTCCACTTCCAGCAGATCTTCGCCGTGCTCGACAAGCTGGATCCCTGGTTCAAGGGCCGCATGCTGCACACACCGTTCGGCATGATCAAGCTGCCCGAAGGCAAGATGAGTACCCGCAAGGGCAACGTCATCTTCCTCGAGGATGTGCTGGACGAGGCCCGGGAGCGCGTAGCCGCCATCATCGCGGAGAAGAACCCCGACCTGAAGGACAAGGATGCCGTGGCCGAGATGCTGGGCATGGGCGCCGTGGTGTTCTTCGACGCCATGAACGACCGGGTGAAGCCCATCACCTTCACCTGGGACCGCGTCATCGCCCTCGATGGCGACACCGGCCCCTACGTGCAGTACGCCCACGCTCGCATCATGAGCGTGCTGCGGAAGGCCGGCGGCGACTGGGTGATGAAAGCACAGGTCCAATCGGCCAATGGCCCCTTCCTTTCCTACTCGGAAGCGCAGCTTCCGAGCCAGCTCAGTGGTCTAGATGCACTCGAAGCCCAATCCCTGCTCTTCGAGCTGGCGGGCCTGCCCGGCGCCATCGCCGCCGTGGCGGAGGGCTGCATGGCCACGCCCCTCGCGCGCCAGCTGGTCAGCCTGGCCCGGTCCTTCAGCGGCTTCTACACCAACTGTCCCATCCTGGCTCCGGAGAACACACCGGAAGTCCGCGACGCCCGCCTCACCCTCTGCGTCGCCACCGCTCGCGCCCTCCGCCAGGGCCTCTACCTCATGGGCATCCAGGCCCCGGAGGAGATGTGAGCCTCACCGACCTTCGATTCCAGGAGCTCCCATGACCAAGTATGTGTTCGTGACCGGCGGTGTGCTGAGTTCGCTGGGCAAGGGCATCGCGGCGGCCAGTCTGGGCGCGCTGCTGGAGGCCCGGGGGCTGAAGGTGACGCTCATGAAGATGGATCCCTACCTCAATGTGGATCCGGGCACCATGTCGCCGTTCCAGCACGGCGAGGTCTTCGTGACGGACGACGGCGCCGAGACGGACCTGGACCTGGGCCACTACGAGCGCTTCACGTCCGTGCCCACCACCCAGAATCACACCATCACGACTGGCCGCATCTACAACACCGTGATCCAGAAGGAGCGGCGCGGCGATTACCTGGGCAAGACCGTGCAGGTGATCCCCCACATCACGGATGAGATCAAGGGCGTGATGAAGAAGGTCGCCAAGGACATGGACGTGGTGATCATCGAGATCGGCGGCACGGTGGGCGACATCGAGAGCCAGCCCTTCCTGGAGGCCATCCGCCAGTTCAAGCTCGAAGTGGGCCTCGGCCACGCCATCAACATGCACCTGACCTACGTGCCCTTCATCAAGGCCGCGGGCGAGCTGAAGTCGAAGCCCACCCAGCACAGTGTGAAAGAGCTGCGGGCCCTGGGCATCCAGCCGGACGTGCTGCTCTGTCGGGCGGAGCAGGACATCCCCCGCGACCTGAAGGACAAGATCGCCCTGTTCTGCTCTGTCACACCGGACGCGGTGTTCAGCTGCCGGGACGCCCACTCCATCTACGAGGTGCCCCTGAACCTGCACCTGGAAGGCCTGGACGCCAAAGTGGCCGCCCAGCTCGGGCTTGGGGACAAAGAGCCGGACCTCAGTGCCTGGCAGAACCTCCTGAACCGTATCCGCAATCCCAAGGGCAGCGTGCGCATCGGCATCGTGGGCAAGTACGTGGAGTTCAAGGAGAGCTACAAGAGCCTCATCGAGGCCTTGAGCCATGCGGGCTACGGGCTGGAGACCCACGTGGACCTCAAGTGGATCGAGGCCGAGGAGCTGGAGAACCAGGATTCGGCCGCCTTCCTCCAGGACTGCCACGGCATCCTCGTGCCCGGCGGCTTCGGCGTGCGGGGCACCCGCGGCATGATCAAGTCCATCCAGTACGCCCGTGAGCACAAGATCCCCTTCTTCGGCATCTGCCTGGGCATGCAGATGGCGTCCGTGGAATTCGCACGCAATGTCGCCGGGCTGGAGGGCGCCGATTCTACCGAGTTCGACGACGCGCCGAAGCACCGCGTGATCTTCAAGCTACGTGAGCTGGTGGACGTGGAGGAAATGGGCGGCACCATGCGCCTGGGGGCCTACCCCTGCCGCCTCGCGCCGGGCAGCCAGGCCGCGAAGGCCTACGGGAACCTGGAGATCAGCGAGCGCCACCGCCATCGCTACGAGTTCAACCACGAGTACAAGAAGGCCCTGGAGGACCAGGGCCTGGTGTTCACCGGCATGAGCCCCGACGGCGTCTTCGTGGAGATCGTGGAGTTGAAGGACCACCCCTACTTCCTGGCCTGCCAGTTCCACCCCGAGTTCAAGAGCCGCCCCCTGAACCCGCATCCTCTGTTCACGGCCTTCGTGAAGGCGAGTGCTGAGGCTCGCAGTTGATCTTTTGCCAGCGCAGAAAAAGGGCGGGCCATTCGGCCCGCCCTTTTTCTGTTGACAGCCGATAGCTGACAGCTCTTACTTCCGTCCGCCCTTGGCCGCCCAGTCTTCGAGCATGGCGGTGGTGACGGACTTGGGGCGCTCCAGGGGGGAGCCCAGGGCGCGGTCCCAGGTGATGTTGGCGAGCACGCCGAGGGCGCGGCCCACGCCGAAGAGCACGGTGTAGAAGGCGTATTCCTTCAGGCCGTAGTGCCACTGGATCACGCCGCTCTGGGCATCCACGTTGGGCCAGGGGTTCTTGGTCTTGCCCTGCTCGGTGAGCACGCCGGGGGCCACCTTGTAGATGGTGTTGACGAGCTTGAAGAGCGGATCGTTGGGCAGGTGCTTGAGGCAGAATTCCATCTGCGCGGTGTAGCGGGGATCGGTCTTGCGCAGCACGGCGTGGCCATAGCCGGGGATGACGTGGCCGGAGTTCAGCGTGTCCCACAGGGCCTTCTTGACGTTCTCTTCCGTGGGCTCGGCGCCGCCCATCTGCTTCTGGAAGGACATGATCCAGTCCAGCACCTCCTGGTTGGCCAGTCCGTGCAGGGGGCCCGCCAGGCCGTTGAGGCCGGCGCTGAAGCTGTAGTAGGCATCGGACAGGGCGGAGGCCACCAGATGGGTGGTGTGGGCGCTGACGTTGCCGCTCTCATGATCGCTGTGGAGGATGAAGTACATGCGGGCCACGTCGTCGTAGGGCTTGGCGATGCCCATCATGTGGGCGAAGTTGGCGCCCATGTCGAGGCCGGCCTTGGGGGCGATGATCTCGCCGTTCTTGTACTTCAGGCGGTAGATGAAGGCCGCGATCTCCGGCAGGCGCGCCACGAGGTTGCTGGCGTCCTCGTACATCGTGTCCCAGTAGTCATTCTTCTTCGTCTCGTGGTACTTCGCCGCGAACTGGCTGTCCTTCTGCATGGACAGCACGGCGGTGGACAGCATCGCCATCGGATGGCTGTCCTTGGGCATGGCGCGCAGCACGTCGAAGACGTAGGCAGGCACCTTGGCGCGGGTCTGGAAGTCCGCCAGCACTTCATCAGTCTCGGCCTGAGTGGGGATCTCGCCCGTCAGCAGGAAGTACCAGAAGGATTCCACCGTGGGGTACTCGCCGCCCTTGGCCTTGGGCAGGGCCGCGAAGGTCTCGGGAATGTTCTTGCCGCGGAACCGGATGCCCTCCTGGGGATCCAGGTAGGAGATGTCCGTCAGCAGGGAGTGGATGTCACGAGCGCCGCCGATGACCTGGCCGATGTTCACCTGGTCGATGACGACATCCGAGAACTCCTTCGTGAGCTTCTGGATGCGAGGGCGGTGTTCCTGGATTTTCTCCAGAAGGCGGGTTTTCAGACGTGACATGGCGGGCTCCATGAAAGAAGGGCGGTGAGAGGTGGCGTTTGGAAGGAACAGGTCTCGATCATCATACGGGCATCATCTATCCATGGGATGCCATTCTTTCATGACCATTGGGGAATTAATCAAACCCATTCCCGTCCGTGGAAATCGAGTATGTATTGAGTTCTGAGGGGATGCCGTGACCTGCGTCAATCTGAGGGTATTGATTATCACAATGGTGGCCTTTGGACTGGGCGCGCAGGAGACACCCCGGCCCAACCGAGTGGCCTGGTTCGAGGGCTTCCCGGAGCCCCTGCCGGAAGGGGTGGACGAATTCGCCCTGGAAGCCACCAGCCAGATGCTGCGTCCGGACCTGGAACACAGCGCCGACGGCCGCACCTTCGCCCGCCTGGACGGCGAAGAATGGCAGCTGACCTGGGACTGGGCTATGAAGGCTGGGTCCACGCGGATCAATATCCGCACCCGCGTGGCCTCCCGATCCGGGGGCATCGCCGATCAGGCCATCTGGACCTGGCATCAGCTGTTCAATATGCCCCAGGGGGGGCGGGAGGATGCGCCGAAGAACCGTCTGGTCTACCACCTGGAGCGGGACGGGCGCGTCATTGGTGACCTGAGCCGGCCGGGGGTAGCGCTCATGGACCTGGACGTGGCGTGGGTCCGGCCCTTCGGCACGGCGGACGCCGGCGGTCGCGTCGGAGCGTCGATCCAGTTGCCCACAGGCCGGCAGTCCGACTTCTCCGGCGACGGTGGCACCGACGGACTGGCGGGGGCCGCGGCCTGGAAGCGGCTCGGTCGCTTCAAGGTCTTCGGCCAGGTGGAGCGGGTGATGCTGGGCCTGCCCCGCAACAGCACCTTGCGGGAGGTCCTGGGGGAGACCTCGTTCAATCGCGGCTGGGCTTCCCTGGCCTGGCTGGGCGAGGGGTCTGGACTCATCAACGGGATCGGCCTGGAGGTCAGCCTCGGCTACGCCGAAAGTCCCTACCGCACTGGCCTTTCGCGCCTGGACCGGGCGGGTTGGCAACAGCACTGGACGCTGCGCCACACGCGTTTCCCGCGGTGGCGCTTCGGCGTCAGCGAGGAAGCCGGCACCTTCACCGCTCCGGATATCACGGCCTATGTGGCCTACCGCTTCGATGGATGAAGGCGCCCGGTCCGGTAAACTAGATGGTTCGTGCCGGAGCCCCCATGCAGCCCAACCAGTACCGCGATATCCGCCTTGAGAAGCTCGAGAAGCTCAAGGCCCTGGGACTGGACGTCTGGCCGCGGAAGGCGCAGCGCACCCACGGCATCGCCCAGCTGACGGCGGCCTATGCGGACGCCGAAGCCTGGCCCAATGAGAAGCTGGAGGGCCTGGGCCTCAGGGTATCGGTCATGGGCCGGGTGCTCACCATCCGCGAGATGGGCAAGAGCGTCTTCGCCCATCTCACGGAAAATGGCGAGAGGCTCCAGGCCTTCTTCCGCAAGGACGACGTGGCGGAGCCCGGCTGGGATGTCCTCAAGCTGCTCGACATGGGTGACTTCGTCAGTGTGACGGGCCCTCTCATGCGCACCAAGACCGGCGAGCTGAGCGTACGGGTGAAGGAGGTGCAGTTCCTTTCCAAGGCCCTGCTGCCCCTGCCCGAGAAGTGGCACGGCCTCCAGGACAAGGAGCAGCGCTACCGCCAGCGCTACCTGGATCTCATCTCCAACGACGACGTGCTGAAGACCTTCCAGACCCGGTCCCGCATCGTGAGCGCCATGCGGCGCTTCATGGAGGACCAGGACTATCTGGAAGTCGAGACGCCCATGATGCAGGCCATCCCGGGCGGCGCCACGGCCCGGCCCTTCATCACCCACCACAACGCCCTGGACATGGCCCTCTACCTCCGTATCGCGCCGGAACTCTACCTCAAGCGGCTCATCGTGGGTGGCTTCGAGAAGGTCTTCGAGATCAACCGCAACTTCCGCAACGAGGGCCTCAGCGTCCGCCACAACCCTGAATTCACCATGATGGAGTTCTACGCCGCGGGCCAGGACCTGCGGGACATGATGGCCCTCACCGAAGGGCTGATCTCCTCATTGGCCAAGGGTGTGGTCGGCTCCGAATCGCTGCCCTGGGGCGAGCAGGTGATCTCCTACGCCGCGCCCTTCCGCCGCCTCACCATGAAGGACGCCATCGCGGAATATGGCGGCATCGACCGCCAGCGGCTGGAGGACGGCGACAGCGTCCGCACCCTGGCCCGGGCGGTCCACATCGAAGACGCGGACACCAAGACCGTGGGCACCCTGCTGGGCGACCTCTTCGAGCACCACGCCGAGAAGCAGCTCATCCAGCCCACCTTCATCACGGACTATCCCATCGAGTTGTCGCCACTCACGAAGACGCTCGAAGGCGACGACCGCTTCGTGGATCGCTTCGAGCTGTTCATCGGTGGCATGGAGCTGGCCAACGCCTACTCCGAGCTGAACGACCCCATCGACCAGATGGCCCGCTTCCAGGCCCAGATGGACGAGCGTGAGGCCGGCAACGACGAGGCCATGCTGCTGGACGAGGACTTCGTGACGAGCCTGGAGCACGGCTTCCCGCCCTGCGGCGGCGAAGGCATCGGCATCGACCGTCTCGTCATGCTCCTCACCAACAGCGCCAGCATCCGCGACGTCATCCTCTTCCCGCTGATGAGGCCCGCGAAGCCCAGCGAGACTTCTGACAACACTGAGTAATCTGAAATCTTTAACCGCAGATGCCGCAGATGGCCGCAGATGAAAAGCCGATACAGGCTTTATCTGCGCCATCTGCGGTTAGATATTGTCTTCTCGATTGGTTCCGATGTGACGGAATCTGGCTTGACCCGCTGCCATACTTGAAAACCGTGATTGGAGGCTGCCATGCCTGTCCCGATGCTTGAGCTCGCCCCGCAGAACGCCGCCGTGAAGGCCAAGGTGCTGGAAGGGCTGTCGGGTCTCATCGACCGTTCCTCCTTCATTCTGGGCGAAAACGTGAAGGGCCTGGAGGCCGAGATCTCCGCCTACGCCGGCGCGGCCCATACCGTCGCCATGTCCAGCGGCACGGACGCCTTGCTGGCAGCCCTGATGGGCCTGGGCATCGGCCACGGCGACGAGGTGATCGTCCCCAGCTTCACGTTCTTCGCCTCGGCGGGCGTGGTGTCACGCCTGGGCGCGAAGCCCGTCTTCATCGACCTCGACCCTGCCACCTTCAACGCCACTGGCGCCCTGGTGGAGGCGGCCATCACGCCCCGCACCAAGGCCATCATGCCTGTGCACCTCTTCGGGCAGCTGGCGGAGATGCCTGCCATCATGGCCGTGGCCGCGAAGCATGGCATCCCGGTGGTGGAAGACGCCTGCCAGAGCCTGGGCGCCAAGGGCTGGGGCAAGTCCGCAGGCCAGTTCGGCGATATGACCGCCTACAGCTTCTACCCCACCAAGAACCTCGGCGCCTTCGGCGACGCGGGCATGACCGCCATCCGCGGCGACGCGGCCCTGGCCGCCCGGGTGCGCCGCATCCGCGTCCACGGCATGGAGCCCGTCTACATGCACCACGAGGTGGGCATGAATGGGCGCATGGACGAGTTCCAGGCCCTGGTGCTGCGGGCCAAGCTTCCGATGCTCGACGGCTGGCACGAAGGTCGCCGGAAGCACGCCGCCTGGTACCTGGAGCGCATGAAGGGCCTGACCGCCGGCGAGGCCGTGCTGCCCCGCGAAGTGGTGCCCGATGGCCGCCACATCTACAACCAGTTCACCATCCGCGTGAAGGGCGGCAAGCGCGACGCGCTGCAGGCCCACCTCAAGGAGCGCGGCATCGGCAGCGCCATCTACTACCCCATCTGCCTCCACGAGCAGCCCTGCTTCGCCTCCCTCGGCTACAAGGCCGGCCAGCTGCCGGAATCTGAACTCGCCGCCAAGGAAGTGCTCAGCCTGCCCGTCTATCCCGAGATGACCGGGGCCATGCGCGAGGAAGTGGCCGCGGCGATCCTGGGGTTCTTCGGGAAGAAGTAGTCAATCCGCCACTTCCCCCGAGGCGGTGGCCTTCTCCACCCAGGCCTCCAGCGCCTGGCGGGTGGCGGCGTCCATGGACAGGAATTGCAGGCCCATGCCCACCTGATCCGTGGCTTCCGCGCCGGCGAAATACCCCAGCAGGTAGGCCACGGTGGCGATGATGGGGCCCTTGGGCAGCTCCGGGGCGAGGAGCACCAGGCCGTCCAGGGTGGCCCCCGGGAGGAAGAACCGCGCGGTGTGGGCCCCCAGCAGGGCGAAGCAGCCGCCCACGCTCAGGTTCATGATCCGGATATCGCGGAAGTCATGTCCATTGAGGGTGAACGAGATGGCGAACTCGGGCCCGGTGATGACGCGGGTGTCCCGTGGATGGGCATGGCTGGTCATGGGTGGAACCCCTCAGGCCGGAAATCCTTGCTTGGGTATCGGACGGTCCGAGGATAAACTGGATTTTCTGATCGGCCTGAACCCACCGGGGGACAGGGCGGATTCCTGGGAATCCGGCCCTGACGGCGCAGGACGCCGTCTCACCCAAGCGGGGACAACGCGGGCACCACGGCGCTGGCCTGACCTCCAATCCAATCCATCCATTCCTGGAGTTCCCATGGAAATCCTCCTCATCGAAAACGTGACGAGCCTCGGTGCCCGTGGCGACGTCGTCAATGTCAAGGACGGCTACGCCCGCAACTTCCTCCTGCCCCGCAAGATGGCCCTGCCTGTCACAGCCGGCAACAAGCGCCAGATCGAGCTGGAGAAGATCCGCGCCGAGAAGCTCCGCGCCAAGGAACTGGCCGATGCCAAGAGCCTGGCCGAGAAGCTCGAGGCCGTCAGCCTCGCCGTGGCCAAGAAGGCCGGCGAGCAGGGGCATCTCTTCGGCTCCGTCACCAACGCCGACGTGGCCGAGCTCTTCAAGGGCAAGGGGTTCACGCTGGATCGCCGCGACATCACCGTGCCCCACATCAAGGATGCCGGCACCTACATCGTGGATGTGCGCCTCTACAGCGGCGTGCACGCCAAGGTCAGCCTCGAAGTCACCGCCGTCGCCTCGGAATAGCCCCCCCAAGAATTCATCCTTCACCCGATCGGCCCCCGTGGGGGTGCCGGTCTCGCCGGGATTCCGCGCGTCGGAGCTCCCGTCCACCCCATCCCAAGGAGTCCAATCCATGGCGAAGACCACTGCCAAGCCTGAAACCCTCGGCATCGCCGAGCTCGCCGCCGCCCTGGCGGAGGCCCAGGACCTGTCCAAGGCCCGTGCCAAGTCCATCCTGGACGGTGTCCGCGACCACATCGTGGAAACCCTGCTCGCCGGCAAGCGCGTCAACCTCTTCGGCCTCGGCACCTTCGAAGTGCGCGCCACCAAAGAGAAGATGGGCCGCAACCCCAAGACCGGCGAAAGCATCAAGATCCCCGCCGGCCGCAAGGTCGTGTTTAAGACTGCGAAGGGCCTCAAGGATCAGATGTAGGTCCGTTCCCTGCTGCGAATCTTCGATTCGCAGATAGCAAAAGGCCGCCGAAAGGCGGCCTTTTGTCATTGGAGGGGGTTTTCGCTGCCGGCGAAGCTGGCAGCTAGCTCCAAACCGCAACGCGGTTTGGAGCCTAGGATCCGAATTCCGCCGGGCTCAACCCCTGCAGGTACCGCGTGAGTAGCTTCTGCTTCTCCTGGCCGGCCTTCACCTTCTTCTGGTAGATGGAGAAGCGGTCTTCGGTGGGACGGATGGCGGGGAAGAGGGCCACGAGGTCACCCCGCTCCAGTTCCTCCAGCACGCTGTAGCGGGGCACCAGCAGGACGCCCATGCCTTCCACGGCGGCGTGGATCATGGCCCGGATGTGGTTCACGGCGATGAAGCGGTCCAGGTGGGGCTGCTGCCGGTCCGGCACGGCCACGAGGAAGCGGTTCCACCAGGCGCCGGCCTTGTCCAGGGAGAGTATCGGGCAGCCGGACAGGTCCGCGGGCACGCGGAGGCGATGGGCTTTCCGGAAGGCGGGGGCGCAGGCCACCACATAGGTTTCCCGGAAGAGGGGCGCCTTCTTGAGGACGGGCAGGGTGTGCTCCACGCAGTCGATGACCAGATCCAGATCGTCCCGCAACAGGGGCGTGAGCAGGTCATGGCTGAGGGTGAAGTCGATCTCCAGGTCTGGGTTCGCAGCCAGGAAGGGCTGCATGTGCCGCATGAGGATGCTGCTGCCGAACTCCACCGTGGCGCCCACCCGGAGCCGGCCCCGGGCATGATTCTGGTGGCGCTTCAGGTCCTCGGCGGCGGCGTCGAGGGTGGCGAAGGCCTGCTCGCAGGCCTGGTAGAGGCGCCGCCCCTCCTCGGTCAGGCGCAGGCCGCGATTCTTGCGGTCCAGGAGAGGGACACCGGTCAGATCTTCCAGCTTGGTCATGGCGTGGCTGACAGCGGATTGAGTGCGACCCAGGCGCCGGGCGCAGGCGGTGAAACTGCCCACCTGGGCAAGGGTGTAGAAGGTGCGCAATTGGGGAAGGTCGAGGAGGGCATCCATGAACATGAATGATATTCATGATTGATGTGAATCGAATGAGTTTCATCATTGATCGAAAAAAATGTACTAATGGAGTGTCGGAGGTGGGCCATGCAGGAGATCTTGAAGGCGCTGGGCATTGCGGATGTGAACCCGGGCGGGTTCTCGGGCGTGTGGGCGGGCAGTGGCAAGGCCCAGAAGGTCGTCTCCCCGATCAATGGTGAGCTGCTGGCCACGGTCACGAATGTAACGTCCCAGGAGTTCGAGACCATTCTGACCAAGACCCACGCGGCCTTCGCCTCCTGGAAGCTGGTACCCGCCCCCAAGCGCGGCGAGGTGGTGAAGGCGCTGGGCGACGAGCTGCGCCGGAACAAGGCGGCCCTGGCCGAGCTCGTCACGCTGGAGATGGGCAAGACCCTGCGCGAAGGTCTGGGCGAGGTCCAGGAGATGATCGACATCTGCGACTTCGCCGTGGGCCTCTCCCGGCAGCTCTACGGACTCACCATGCCCAGCGAGCGGCGGCTGCACCGCCTCCAGGAGCAGTGGCACCCCCTGGGCGTGGTGGGCGTCATCACCGCCTTCAACTTCCCCGTGGCCGTGTGGAGCTGGAACACCGCCTTGGCCCTGGTCTGCGGCGACACGGTGCTGTGGAAGCCCTCCTCCAAGACGCCCCTGACAGCCCTCGCCTGCACGAAGATCGCCGAGAAGGTGCTCCGCAGCTTCGGCTACGATCCCGCCATATGCAGCCTGGCCATCGGCAAGGGCAGCGAGATCGGCGACCTCATCAACACAGACCCCCGCGTGGCCCTGGTGTCCTACACGGGCTCGGTGCCTGGCGGCCGCCACGTCGGGAAGCTGGTGCAGGAGCGATTCGGCAAGCACATCCTGGAACTGGGCGGCAATGGCGCGGTCATCGTCAGCGAAAAGGGCGATCTCGACATCGCGCTGCGGTCCGTCTACTTCGGTGCCATCGGCACTTCCGGCCAGCGGTGCACCTCCACCCGCCGCGTCATCGTGCATGAGTCCATCTACGGCGCCTTCAGGGACCGGCTGCTGGATCTCTACCGCAAGACCCCCATCGGGGATCCCCGGAAGAACGAGATTCTCATGGGCCCCTTGGTGGACACAGGTGCCGTGGCCTCCATGTTGGCCGCTATCGAGACCGTGAAGACCCAGGGCGGGAAGATCCTCATCGGCGGGGAGAAGCTGCCCCAGGCCGGTGGCTGCTACCTCACGCCCTGCATCGCCGAGGTGTCCGGCAACCTGCCCATCGTGAAGGAGGAGACCTTCGCTCCGGTGCTCTACCTCATGCCCTACCGCACCATCGAAGAGGCCATCGCCCTCCAGAACGGCGTGCCCCAGGGCCTCTCCAGCGCCATCATCACCAACGACCTGAGCGAGAGCGAGTTGTTCCTGTCGGCCGCCGGCAGCGACTGCGGCCTGGCCAACGTGAACACGGGCACCAGCGGCGCGGAGATCGGCGGGGCCTTCGGCGGCGAGAAGGAGACCGGCGGCGGGCGCGAGAGTGGCTCCGACGCATGGAAGGCCTACATGCGCCGCCAGACCAGCGCCATCAATTTCAGCGGCAGTGTGGAGCTGGCCCAGGGCATCACGCTGGAGATGTGATCAGCCCCCGCTGATGAGGTGGATGACCTTCACCACGGCCCCGTCGGGAACTGTGGTGGTGTCGTAGTCCTTCTTCTGGATCAGCGCATCTCCCACGTGGATGACCAGCATGGGGAAGCGGTAGTTCCGCGCCCTGAGGACATCGCGCACGGTCATGCCCGCGTGCCAGTCGAGCGGTTCCTCGTTCACCAGGATCATGGTCGATGCCTGCCTTTGCTTTGTCAGTTCACCAAGAAAATCGGCCGCGCGAGCGGCCGATTTTCTCAGGAGAGGTGCTGCTTGACCACTTCCACCACTTCGGGGAAGGCGTCGAGGCCCAATTCCTTGAGCCGCGCCAGGGTGGGTACGCCGTCCAGGGTCCAGCCGCGGCGGGTGTAGACGCTGTCCATGAGCTTGGAGAAGCGGCCCGTGCGCCATTCGCGGTGGAGGGCCATCTTCTCCTCGGTGCTCTTGCCCGCGGGATCGAGGCCCATCTCGGTGACGATCTGCTGGTCGTAGCGTTCGGCGCGGGATTCGTATTCTTCCTTCGTGACGGGGCCCAGGGAGCGGTAGGGCGCCGCATCGTGCAGGCGCAGGCCCTTGCCCATGCGGATGTTGAACACGCGCTGGAAGTTGTAGACCTTGGCGGACTGCATGATCAGATCTTCCTTGCTGATCTTGATGCCCGTGGTGGCGCTGAAGAGGTCCACGTAGTTCTGCACGTGCTCGGGCACCTTGTGGGGCTCGGGCTGTTCGGAGTTGTTGGCCGGCACCACATCGTTCCAGGGGAGCTTGCAGAAACCGTTGAGGCCGAACCAGGTGCGGAAGAGGGGGAAGTAGTAGAGCGCTTCGGCCTTGTCCTCGAAGGTGGGCAGCTGCTTGTTCACCATGTCCATGAAGATCAGCCAGGCCTCGTCGTGCTGGGGGCCCTTGTTGGTGAGGGCGTAGCCGCCCTGCTGGGCCAGGGATTCCTTGGACATGTACTGGGAGTACTCCAGGCCCTTGTTCTCCATGCCGATGTCGTTGATGAGCTGCGGATCGCCCCAGCCGTTCTTGATGAAGTGCTCCTTCATCTTCTTCACACCCAGGCCGGCGATCTTGCCGAAGCCTTCACCGCGGGCCATCTGGTGCATCATCTCGAGGTCCGCCTCGGCGTTGCCCCAGGTCATCTCCAGGCCGCCGGTGCGCTCCTTGTTCAGGATGCCGCGCTGATAGCACTCCATGACGAAGGCTGTCAGCGTGCCGTAGGTGATGGTGCAGATGCCGTAGGTGTCGCAGTAGAAGTTCAGCTCCAGCAGGGCGTCGGGATCGAAGACGCCGCAGTTGGAACCCAGGCCCGCCGCGTTCTCGTACTCGGGGCCGTCCACCGTCACCATGTCGCCCTGGTAGGGGCCGGTCTTCAGCACGAGGCCGTCGGCGCCCTTGGCGCAGGCCATGGAGCAGCCGTACCAGCAGCCGTCCACGGTGTGCTGGGTGCAGCGCTGCTGCCAGTAGCTGCTGTCGATCTTGTGGACATCAGGGTGCGAGCCGAACTGGAAGTTGTGGACGGGCAGCAGGTCGTAGGCGTCCATGATCTCCACGATGTGCGCCGTGCCGTTGCGCCGCATCATGCACTGGCTGCCGTCGTTCTCGCGGATCTCCTTGTGGTACTTGATGCCGGTCTTGGCGATGGTCTCGGGGTCCGCCGGGTGGTTGAGGTCGCCGGCGACCCTGGGTCCGCGGATCACCAGGGCGCGGATGCGCTTGTCCCGGAACACGGTGCCGATGCCGCCGCGGCCGGCCTGCTTGAAGCGCACGCACTTGCGGCGCCGGTCGTAGAAGGAGAAGTTCAGCATGCCGATGAGGCTGTGCTCGGCCGCCGCGCCCGTGGACACCACGGAGATGTTCGGCAGGTCCTTCTCGTTCTCCGCGTACATGTGCGTGAGCACTTCCGCCAGCACGTGGCTGTCCACGGGATCGGTGGGCGCCTCCTCGATACGGATGATGCCCTTCACGCCATCGATGAACAGGATGACGTCCTTGTCGGACTTGCCCTGGAGTTCGAGGGCGTCGAAGCCCGAGAACTTGAGCAGGGGGCCGTAGAAGCCGCCCACGTTGGAATCGATGGGGATGTCGGTCTGGGGCGACAGGCTCACCACCAGGGACTTGCCCGTGCCCGCGTACTGGGTCATGCCGGCCACGGGCCCGGGGCTGATGATGATTTCGTTCTCGGGATCGTTCCACCGGGTGGTGGGCTTCACGGCGTTCCACAGGTGGTATAGGCCGAAGCCGCGACCGCCGATGAAGACATCCTTCATCTGCTGGGTGACGGGCTTCTCCGTGATATCGAGGGAGCCCACGTTCACGTAGAGCGTGCGGTTGGTGTAGCCCTTGTCCGGCAGGCTGGGGGTGTAGGTGATCTCTTTCAACACCTTGTGGGCGGCCTTGATGGCGGCGAGGCCGTCCAGGTACTCCGTGCGCTGGGTGTAATCAATGTCCATCACCTTGCTGGGATCGAAGACGAGCTGGCTCATGGGATTCCCTTTCTCAGATGATCCGGACGGCCGGCTCGGGGACGTCCACGATGGAGAGGGCCCCGTGGGGGCAGACCTTGACGCAAATACCGCAGGACGTGCACTTGTGGGGGACGATCCAGTCGGGGTTCCGCATGAAGGCGTCCTTCTCGCAGAAGCCGATGCACATGTAGCAGCCCACGCAGAGCTGCTTGTCGATCATCACGACGCCCAGCTTGTTGCGCTTGAGGGCCTCGGTGGGGCAGACCACCACGCAGTCGCCGCACTGGTCGCAGAGGACGGCCTTGCCGCCGCCGTCCTCGTAGGCCTTGATCTGGAGGGCGGCCTGGGCGGGGTCGTCCACCTTGAAGACCTTGATGGCGCATTCCATCTCGCACTCATGGTTGCAGTTGCGCCCTGCGTCGCACTTCTGGAAATCGATCACCAGCTGTTTCATGGCTCGAAGGCCTCCGGACTCGGACCCGTTGACTACACGTCAATCAGGGATGGCCATGCCACCCCAGATGTGAGGCTAGTCCGGGCTCAGACCCCCGGCAATGGACGCGGGTCACACTTCGGCGTCGAGGCCCTCCCGGCGGATGAGGTGGGCGGCCGTGGCCTTGAAGGAGGCCACCACGGTCCCCCCCGGTCCCAGGCCCAGTTCTGCCAGGGATTGCGCCGTCACGTAGGCCGCCAGGAAGAAGCCGCAATCCAGTTCGACCTTGAAGAACGGGCCCCGGGGAAGGACCTTGGTGACGGTCCCGGGGAAGGTGTTCCGGGCACTGCTGGATTTGTCGGTTTGTAAAGAAAGGGTCACGTTCTCGGGGCGGACGCCCACCAGGACGGTCTGGCCGGGCTGAGCCTCGCCCATGGCCAGCACCTCCCGGCCGCCCGCCCCCTTGCCGAGCCGCAGGGTCAGCAGGCCTTCCCGGCTGGCCATCACCTGCCCCTTGAGCAGGGTCTCCATGCCCACGAAGGCGGCGACGAAGGGATCCTGCGGGTGGTTCATGACCTCCCGCAGGCCCCCGGTCTGGAGGATGGTGCCTTCCTTCATCACCGCCAGCCGGTGCGCCAAGCGCGCAGCCTCGCCCTGGTCGTGGGTGGAGATCACGGCGGTGCTGCCGGTCTCGGCGAGGATGTGGCCCAGGTCGTCGAGCAGGCCTTCGCGGGCTGGGGCATCCAGCGAGGCGAAGGGTTCGTCCAGGAAGAGGATCTCCGGCCCCAGGACGAAGGCCCGGGCCAGGGCCGTGCGCTGGGCCTCGCCTCCGGACAAGTGCCGGGCCGACCGTTGGAGCAGGTGTCCGATCCCCAGGCGCTGGGCCCAGGCCCGCACCGCCGGCTCGCGCACCGCGGTCGGCACGCCCCGCAGCTTCAGCCCCACGGCGATGTTCTGGGCCACGGTGGCGTCGAAGAGCAGCGGGTCCTGGAAGACCATGGTCATGCGGCGGCGGAAGGCCTCCCGATCAGGCCGGGAGCGGAGCTCCACACCCTTGAAGTGGAGGCTCCCCCCGGACAGGGGCAGGAGGCCCGCCAGAGCCAGCATCAGGGTGCTCTTCCCGGCCCCGTTGGGCCCCATGAGGGCCAGGACCTCCCCGGCGCGCAGGTCCAGCGCCGGGACCTGGAGCACCTGGGCGCGGCCCCGATGGACCCGGAGGTTCCGCGCCTCCAGGATGGTCGCGCGGCTCATCGGGACCGGTCCCGCTGCTGGACGTGGGTGAGGACCGCGTTCACAGCGAAGGCGAGGGCCAGCAGCAGGATGCTGAGGGCGAAGGCCACCTCGAAGTTGCCCTTGCTGGTCTCCATGACCGTGGCCGTGGTGAGCACCCGGGTCTGGCCCTTGATGTTGCCGCCCACCATGATGGAGGCGCCCACCTCGGAGATGACGCCGCCGAAGCCCGCCATGACCGCGGCCAGCAGGGGCAGCCGGGCCTCCTTCAGCAGCAGCCACACCATCTGGGGCCGGGAGGCGCCCAGGGCCAGGATCTGGAGCCGGAGGCCCGGGGGCAGGTGCTGGAGGGCCGAGAGGCTGATGCCCGCGATGATGGGCGAGGCGATGACCGCCTGGGCCAGGATCATGGCGGTGGGTGTGTAGAGGATTTCCAGGAAGCCGAAGGGGCCGTTCCGCCACAGCAGCACGGTCACGAAGAGGCCCACCACCACGGGTGGCAGACCCATCCCCGTGTTGAGCAGGGCGATGACCAGCCGCTTGCCGGGAAACTCGTTGAGGGCCACGGGCACGGCCACGCCGAGCCCCACCAGCAGGCTGATGAGGGTGGCCAGGCCCGAGACCTTGAGGGAGAGCAGGGTGATCCGGAGGACCTCGGGATCCAGCGTGAGCAGCAGCTCCAGCGCCTTCCGCAGGCCCTCCCAGATCAGATCCATTCAGGGGCCATGCAAAAAGAGATCACCACGGAGACACCGAGGCCACGGAGATCACACAGAGAGGAGAACACGGAGCAATGCTGTGCCCGTGGGTGCTTTCCTCCGTGCCTTCCTCCGTGTCTTTCTCTGTGCACTCCGTGCCTCCGTGGTGCGTTTGTCCAGGTCATTCCGCTTCGAGGAACGGGAACTTGAGGTCCCGGGGTGGCGTGAAGCTCTCCTTGATGGTGCGCGGAGAGGTCCAGCGGATCAGGTTCAGGAAGCTGCCGGCCTTGTCGTTGGTGCCCGAGGCGCGGGCGCCGCCGAAGGGCTGGTGGCCCACCACGGCGCCGGTGGGCTTGTCGTTGATGTAGAAGTTCCCCGCCGTGTTGGCCAGGGCCCCCGTGAGGTGGTTGATCACGTAGCGGTCGCGGGCGAAGATGGCGCCGGTGAGGGCGTAGGGAGACGTCTCGTCCAGGATCTTCAGCGTCTCCTCCAGCTTGGCGTCGTCATAGACGTAGATGGTGAGGACGGGCGCGAAGATCTCCTCCTCCATGGAGACGAACTTGGGGTTCGTGGTGAGGATGATCGTCGGTTCCACGAACCAACCCTTGGATTTGTCACCCTTGCCGCCCACGAGGATCTCGGCGTCCTTGGCCTGCTTCGCGAGTTCGATGTATTTCATCGCATTGTCGAAGGAGGCTTCGTCGATGACGGCATTGAAGAAGTTGCGGAAGTCGCGCACATCGCCCATGCGGATCTCGGCCATCAGGGCAAGCAGGCGCGCCTTCAGTTCGGGCCAGCGGGAGGCCGGTGCGTAGACGCGAGAGCAGGCGGAGCATTTCTGGCCCTGGTACTCGAAGCTGGCGCGCACGATGCCGGCGGCGGTTTCGTCCACGTCGGCGGAGGCGTGCATGAACACGTAGTCCTTGCCGCCGGTCTCGCCCACGATGCGCGGGTAGCTCCGGTAGCGCTCGAGATTGCCGCTGATGGTTTTCCACATGCTGTTGAAGACGCCCGTGGACCCAGTGAAATGGAGGCCGGCGAAGTTGCGGTCCTCCAGCGCGATCTTGCCGATCATGGAGCCGCGGCCGGGGATGAAGTTGATGACGCCGTCCGGCAGGCCGGCTTCCTTGTAGAGCTGCATGAGGTAGTAGTTCGACAGCACCGAGGTGGAAGCGGGTTTCCAGACCACGGTATTGCCCATGACGGCCGGGGCCGTGGGCAGGTTCGCGGCGATGGCCGTGAAGTTGAAGGGCGTGACAGCGAAGACGAAACCCTCCAGGGCCCGGTAGTGGACGCGGTTCCACACATGCGGATCGGAGATGGGCTGCTGCTTGTAGATCTCTTCCATGAACTTCGCGTTGTAGCGGAAGAAGTCCGCCGTTTCGCAGGTGCTGTCGATCTCCGCCTGATAGGCGCTCTTCGACTGGCCCAGCATCGTCGCGGCGTTCAGGATGTAGCGGTACTTCCCGGAGATCAGGCTGGCCACCTTGTGGAAGATGGCGGCGCGATCCTCCCAGGGCGTGGCCTCCCAGTCCTTCTTGGCCGCCATGGCTGCGTCGATGGCCATGCGGACCTCCGCCTCGCCCGCCTCGTGGAAGCGCGCCAGCACGTGCTGGTGGTCGTGGGGGCAGGTGGCCTTCTGGGTCTTCCCCGTGCGCACTTCCTTCCCGCCGATGATGAGCGGGATGTCCAGCTCCAGGGCGTACTGACGCTCCAGTTCGGCCTTCAGGAGGGCACGCTCTTTCGAGCCGGGGGCATAGGAAAGGATGGGCTCATTGATGGATTCGGGCAGGCTGAAGATGGCGTTGGACATGGGAATTCCTCCGTCCGGCTCGCCTATTCCGGCTTGCCGGCATCAGGAAAGAATAGCGGTGAGCCAAAGGGGCCGATTCCGAAATCTTTGATCACGGTCTGCACATCTTTTGACACCAGGAAGTCGGCAAAGGCGCGGGCTCCAGGGGCATTCACCTTGGGAAACCGCGCGGGATTCACTTCGATGACATGGTAGACATTCAGGAGCGCGGCATCACCTTCGCTGAGAAGCTGCAGTCCGAGTTTTTTGCGCAGGGCGAGGTAGGTACCGCGATCTGACAAAGTGTAAACCCGCTTTTCGGATGCCACGGCCAGGGTCTGCCCCATGCCGAGACCGGTCTGCTGGTACCAGGCCTGACCTTCCGGCTTGAGGCCCGCGGCAGCCCAGAGCTTCTTCTCCTGGGCGTGGGTGCCGGAGTTGTCGCCCCGGGAGATGAAGGGGACGCGACCCGTGGCGATGGCCTGGAACGCCGCAATTGCGGCCTTCCCCCGCACTCCCGCAGGATCGGTGGCGGGGCCCAGAAGGATGAAGTCGTTGTGCATGACGATGCGGCGATTGGCGCCAGAGCCATCGGCCATCAGGGCCTTTTCCGCATCAGGAGAATGCACCAGCAGCACGTCCGCCTCGCCCTTCTTCCCCATGGCGAGGGCCTGGCCAGAGCCCACGGCAATGGTCCTCACCACATAGCCCGTCTGCTTCTCGAAGCGGGGGATGAGGTCGTCCAGCAGGCCCGAGTCCTGGGTGCTGGTGGTGGTGGCGAGGATGACGGCCTTCACAGGTGGAGGGCCGGCCTGGAGGCCACCGCAGGCCAGGGAGGTCACGACCAGCCAGGCCCATCCGGGGAATCTCGGGATCCGCATGGTCGCCTCCTCGGCGATGGTTTCGACAAGATACAACGAAGGGGCCTGCCGGACCGGCTCACCCTTCCGGGTTGTGACGTCAGTCCAGCAGCCGCTTCCGGAAGGCCCGCACATCGGCCTCGATGGCGGTGGCGGCCTTGGCCTGGATCTCCCGGAAGCGTTTCAGGGCCTCCTCGCCGATGGGCGTCAGGCGGGCGCCGCCGCCCTGGGCGCCGCCCTTGGCCGCCAGCACCACCGGGGACCGGAAGCACTGGTTCATCTCGTCCACCAGCAGCCAGGCCTTGCGGTAGCTCATCTCCAGCAGGCGGGCCGCCGCGGAGATGGAGCCGGACTGCCCGATGGCCTCCAGGAGATCGGCCTTCCCCTGGCCGATGGCGATGTCCGTGCCGTAGGCGATGCGGATGCGGATGGAGGCGGCGGGAGAGGCGGGTTTGGCCATGGGGATCTCCGTTGGGCCCATTTCAGCACGAAGCCCGACCGTCGGACTCTGGTAGAAGGGAAGCATGGATCCCAAGCCTCAGGACAGGCCCGCGCCCCGCACCCTCCCTCAGGTGCTCTGCCCGGAATCGCCCCGGTACTTCCCCTGGGCCCGGCCCGCTCAGTTGGTGCTCCGCAGCCTCCACATCGCAGCCATGGCGCTGGTGCTGGGCGCCATCCCCTTCGGGGCGGACTTCCACACCCTTCGTCTGCCCATTCTCCTCACAGTGGCCAGCGGTGTGCTGCTGTTCGCCATCGACCTGGCCCGGGACGCCGCCATCCTTTTCCAAGGCAGCGGCGTGGCCGTGCTGGTGAAGCTGGCCCTGCTGGGCCTGGGCGCCCTGCAGCCCAGGCACCGCCTGCCCTGGTACCTGGCCGCCACCCTGGTGGCCTCGGTCGGCTCCCACATGCCCGGGGCCTGGCGGCACTTCTCCTTCCTCCAGTGGCGGGTGGTCAAGCATCCGGATTGAGGCCATGACCACTCCCGCCGAAGCCCTCCAGTCGATCCTCGCCCGCGTGGCGCCCCTGCCGCCGCGCACCCTGCCGCTGGCGGAGGCCCTGGGCCTGGCTGCGGCCGAGGCCATCAAGTCCACCGAGCAGGTGCCCCTCTTCACCAATTCCGCCATGGACGGCTATGCCGTGCGGGCCGGAGACCGGCCGAAGCCTCGCCGGAACGTCCCGTCCGCCTGCGGGTGTTGGGGGACCTCGCGGCGGGGGCCACGCCAGACCGCCCCGTGGTTCCGGGCACCGCCTGGCGGATCATGACCGGCGCCCCGCTGCCCGAGGGCGCCGATGCGGTGGTGCCCGTGGAGGACACGGTGCGCGGCGTGGACTGGGTGGAGGTCCGGAAGCCTCTCCGTGAGGGCATCCACATCCGCCTGGCGGGCGAGGACATCCAGGCGGGGCTGGCGCTGGTGGAGGCCGGGCACGGCCTGCGCCCCGGCGACCTGGGCGTGCTGGCCGCCGTGGGATTCCCTTCTGTGAAGGTGCATCCGCGGATCCGCGTGGCCGTGCTCACTACGGGGGACGAACTGGTGGAGGCTTCGGAACGGCCCGGGCCGGGCCAGATCCGCGACGCGAACATCCACGCCATCTGTGCCCAGGTGGCTGCCTGCGGGGCGATCCCGATCCCCTTCCCGCGGGTGCCGGACGACCGGGCCACGCTCACGGGGGTGCTCCGCAAGGCCATGGAGGCCGACGCCATCCTCACCACCGGCGGCATCTCCGTGGGCGACTACGACTTCGTGAAGGCCATCCTGGAGGAGCTGGGCGCGGAGCGCGTCTTCTGGAAGGTGGCCCAGAAGCCCGGCGGGCCGCTGGGCTTCTGGATGCTGGGAGACAAACCCATCTTCGGCATCCCGGGCAATCCCGTGGCCGCCATGCTCATGGTCGAGGAGTACGTGCGGCCCGCCCTGCGGCGGCTGATGGGCTTCTCGAAGCTGCACCGCCCCGTGACCGAAGCGCGGCTGGAAGGCGGCTGGACCGGGAAAGCCGGCGACCACCGCACCACCTTCCTGCGGGTCGTCGCCTGGCGCGAGGCCGGGCAGTTCCAGGCGCGGCTCACGGGCCCACAGGGATCCGCCATCCTCTCCTCCATGCTGCACGCCAATGCCCTGGCGGTGGTTCCGGCGGGCATGGATCGGGTGGAGCCGGGCGGGATGGTTCCGCTCCACCTCACGGAAGAAGCGGAAGATCACTGAGGGAGGTGACCATGGCCATCCGCGTGGTGCGACTGGGAACGCCGCGAGTGCGGGGCGAGGGCCTGCGGATCGGCACGGTGCGCCGCCCGCCCCGTGGGGTGCCCAAGGCCGAGTTCGCCACCCGTGACTTCTACGATGTGTGGCTGCCGGAGGCGGCCCCGAGCGACGAACTGGTGAAGCAGGCCCAGGCCGCCGCCAGCGACAAGGACTGGGCGGCCTTCAAGAGGAAGTACCGGGCGGAGATGAGCCAGCCCGACAAGGCGCGGCTCCTGGATCTGCTGACGGCGCTCTCGCACCGGGCGGACCTGGCCGTGGGCTGCTACTGCGAGGACGAGGCGCACTGCCACCGCTCCGTGCTGCGGGAGCTGTTGGCGGAGCGCGGCGCGGTCATCCGGGAATAGCAGAATCCGGAGAACGGGAACACCTCGTCATGCGAGACTGGTCCGATTCCGAGGGATCCATGGACGCCAAACCTTCTTTCCGCGAGAAGTACTCGTTCCCTGCCAGCTACTGGAACGCCAACCTCACCGAGCTGTTCGAGCGGGCGGCCTACTACTCCATGGCCAGCTTCATCGTCATCTATCTCGGGCGGCTGGGCCTGGGCGCTTACTGGCCCAGCACGCTGAACGGCTTGCTTTGGGGACTGGTCTACTTCCTGCCCATCCTCAGCGGCACCATCGCCGACCAGATCGGCTTCCGCCGCAGCCTGCTCCTGGCCTGTGTGCTGCTGGTAGGCGGCTACTTCCTCATGGGCTACCCAGTCTGGTTCGGCGGTCAGACCATGACCCTGCAGGCCGGAAAGGAAGTCACGGCGGGCCTGGGCGTGATGGTGCCCGTGGCGGCGGCGATCCTGCTGATCGGCATCGGCGGCTCCTTCGTGAAGCCCTGCATCGCGGGCACCGTGCAGCGCACGCACCTGGGCAAGGCCACCCTGGCCTTCGCCATCTTCTACATGGTGATCAACGTCGGCAGCGTCTTCGGGCGCCTCACGGCCTTCTTCGTGCGCACGAAGCTGGGCAGGCTCGACACCATCTTCATCGTGTCCATGATCGCGTCGATCCTGGCCTTCATGGTGGTGCTGCTGCTCTACCGCGATCCCGAATCCACGGTCGATCCCAGCAAACCCAAGCGCACCATCCCCGAAGTCCTCGTCGGGATGTTCAAGGTGCTGGGCAGCGGCCGTTTCGCCCTGTTCCTGGTGGTGAGCAGCGGCTTCTACTTCATCTACAACCAGGTCTACAACGTGCTGCCGCTCTACGTGAAGCAGACCGTGGAACTCACGCCGGCCATGGACCTCTACACCATGGCCAACCCCATCACCATCGTGCTGTTCCAGCTGCTCATCACGCGGCTGTTCGGCAAGCTGCCGCCCATCAAGTCGATCATCATCGGCACCGTGATCATCGGTCTGGCCATGCTCATCAACGTGGCTCCGCTCTACATGGCGGGCGGCGTCACCATGCGTGTGTGGCTGCCCCTGGGTAGCCTCTTCATCGTGATGACCGTGGCCCTCATCGCCTTCGGTGAGCTGTTCGCGTCAGCCCGCCTCTACGAGTACATCGGGTCCCTGGCCCCCAAGGGCCAGGAGGGCCTCTTCCTGGGCTACGCCAACCTGCCCATGGCCATCGGCAGCCTGGTGGGCGGCCCCGCCGGCGCCTGGCTCTTCAACAAGGTCATGTGCGCCGGCGCCGTGAAGCAGGCCAACGGTCTGCTGGCCCTCGATCCCAAGGCCGCCGCCACCGGCTGGATCATCCTCACCCTCTTCGGCCTGGGCAGCGCGCTGAGTCTGTGGTTCTACAACCGGTGGCTGCAGAAGCAAAGCTGATTGGAAAGACATATGGAAAGCAGAGGATAGCGGAGGGAAGGGGAGGAAAGCGGAGGAAGATCGTCTTCTATTCTCCGCTTTCCTCCGCCCCTCCGTTCTCCTCCGCTTATTGAATTCTTTTTGAGAGATAATGGTTGCCTCTCCCCGAGGCTCCCATGTCCAAGAAGGAAACGCCGCTCTTCCCCCTGCGCAAGGGCCTGCACACGCGGCAGGCGCATGTGGACCTGCCCGCGGGCACCTTCGAGGAGGAGCATGCGCGCCAGGGTTTCTACGGCCGCACCACGCACCTCTACCGCCTGCACCCGGTGACGGACTGGACGCGCATCGAAGGGCCCCTGCGGCCCCACAGCTACGACCTGAACCCCCTGGCAGATTCCGCGGATGCCAAGGTCCGGGCCTCGATGTTCGGTTCCGTCGAACCCGCCTTCGCGCCCATCTGCATCCTGCACAATGCCGACGTGGCCCTGCACTGGGTAGCTCCTGCGGCCATGGACTTCTTCTACCGCAACGCCGACGGTGACGATGTCTACTACATCCATGCGGGGGGCGGGAAGCTGGAGACCACCTTCGGCGTGATCCACTACGCCACCGGGGACTACCTGGTGATCCCGCGCGGCACCACGTACCGCTTCCTGCCCGCGGAGGGCGACCAGCGCTATCTGCTCATCGAGAGCTTCAGCGAAGTGACGATCCCCGACCGCAACCAGCTGGGCCCCAACGCCATCTTCGATCCGGCCATGATCGACACGCCGGAGCTGGAGCCCTACGACGCGACACCGCGCGAATGGGCCGTCCACATCAAGCGGGAGAGCGAGATCACGAAGGTGTTCTATCCGTTCAACCCCCTGGATGTCGTCGGCTGGAAGGGCGACCTCACGGTGTGGCGCATCAACGTGAAGGACATCCGGCCCGTCGTCAGCGCCCGCTACCACCTGCCACCCAGCGCGCATTCCACCTTCATCGCGCACAACTTCGTCATCTGCTCCTTCCTGCCCCGGCCCTTCGAGGAAGAAGAAGGCGCCATGCGCGTGCCCTTCTTCCACTCCAACATCGACTATGACGAGGTGCTGTTCTACAGCGCGGGCCACTTTTTCTCGCGGGATGGCATCGGCGCCGGGATGATGACCTGGCATCCCCAGGGCATCCACCATGGGCCGCACCCCAAGGCCATCCCCCTCAGCCGCACCAAGGACCGCACCGACGAGGTGGCCGTCATGGTGGACGCCTTCCGCCCCCTTCAGGCCACGCCCGCGGCGGAGCTGTTGGAGAACGTCAACTACTGGGCCTCCTGGAAGTAGGGTTCCCTAGGACCCTAGTCCCGACCCAGTAATCGCATCAGGAAGGCCCTGAGTTCCATGTAGAGAATCCGGAAGGGGCCATGGTGCTTGCGGCGATCGAGGTCCATGGGACCCTCCAAAAGCGATTAGGTGGCGCGGTGTTTCACCCAATATCGCTTTTTTGGTTTGTTGATGAGCCTGTCGCACAACCTGGCGACATCAAATTTGTGAATCAAACCCGCGCCAGTATTGAACCTAAGGCGAGTTTGACGCATCAGATGTAGCATGGGCG
>Ga0315270_10000219_pt1 | contig 32962 bp, 30 predicted proteins | sample C1_bottom_MG_FD_204932 | JGI IMG/M metagenome (GOLD analysis project Ga0315270, IMG submission 204932) | Sediment microbial communities from Yellowstone Lake, YNP, Wyoming, USA - C1_bottom | ecosystem: Environmental > Aquatic > Freshwater > Lake > Sediment | place: USA: Wyoming | collected... | reverse complement strand
GTGCCGACCCTACGCGAATTATTCAGGGAATTGTAACGGGCGTCGGTTTTCTCGGCGCAGGTGTCATTATGCGTGAGGGCATGAACATCAGCGGCTTGACTACGGCCGCTTCTCTGTGGGCTTCGTCGGCCATCGGCATCATGGTGGGTGTGGGATTTTATCCGGCAGCGATATTGCTCGCCTTGCTCTCTGCCATATGCATGATGTGGGTATCCAGGCTGGAAAACTGGCTACCTTCGAGGCAGGCGATTGCGGTTGTACTGCAGTTTAAAAAAGGCGTTGCGCCCAGTGAAACAAGATTGCGCGCACGCGCCTTGACCCAGGGTTATGAAATTGCCAGCGGCACAATATCCATCAACTTTAAGGATGGCATGCCCGAATGGAAATTTGTGGCTATCGCACTGGGTAAAGGCAAGGGTGCTTCCATGGCGGATTTGGCGCGGGAGCTGACGAACTATGAAGGCGTGGAAAATTTTTTCCTGTCACACGCGCGCAACTGACTTCAACCAGATTCAACTCTGTAAAATAAGTTTGCAGTTCAAAACAAATACCTCTTTATATCTACCTCCAGGGGGCGCTAATTCCTCATCTGTTTGAATTGCCAGCGTAAAAAAACTGTCAAGCATCAGCCCAAAATATTGGGCTTTTTTTATATCCGCAGATGGGAGGATAATCAGCCGTACCAACTCCCATGAAACATCCCCCGCTCAATATCATGAAATCCAAAAAAATCTATACCCCGTTGATTGAACAGGAAATTACGCCAGAGGTTTTGCTTGAGAAATATTGCAAGGCCGGTGAGTTAAGCGCGCACGACGTGCGCAAGCGTGTCGCACGCGGACTCGCGGCGGTGGAGAAAGATCCTGCCAGGTGGGAGACGGAATTTCTGTGGGCACTGGAGCACGGATTTATTCCCGGCGGCCGTATCAACTCCGCCGCCGGTACCACACTGCAAGCCACCCTGATCAATTGTTTCGTGCAACCGGTAGGCGATGCCATCAGCGGCATGAGCGACGGCAAACCGGGCATTTACGACGCGCTGCAACAGGCAGCTGAAACGATGCGCCGCGGCGGCGGGGTGGGTTATGATTTTTCAGATATTCGTCCTAAAGATGCGCTGGTAAAGGGTACAAATAGTCGTGCCAGTGGACCTGTGTCATACATGCGCGTGTTTGACCGCTCCTGTGAAACGGTAGAGTCTGCCGGTGCGCGCCGCGGCGCACAAATGGGCGTGTTGCGCTGCGACCATCCCGATATTGAGACTTTCATACACGCCAAAGACACCGGCGACCTGCGTAACTTCAACCTCTCTGTTGGCATCAGCGACGAATTCATGCGGGCCGTTGAAACGGATGCAGATTGGGAGCTGGTGCATAAAGCGATGCCGTCGCAAACCGTGCTGGATGCCGGTGCCTACCTGCGTGCAGATGGAAAATGGGCTTACCGCAAGATCAAGGCAAACGAGCTGTGGAAGCAGATTATGCAGGCCACCTACGATCACGCCGAGCCGGGTGTGCTGTTTATTGACAAGATCAATCGCGATAACAACCTTGCCTATATCGAGAAAATCGAGGCCACCAATCCCTGCGTAACCGCTGACACCTGGGTGATGACCACGGATGGTGCACGTCAGGTTGTGGACTTAATGGGTAAACAGTTTTCGGTGGTGGTAGATGGGCAAGTGCATCGTGCTTCACCCGCAGGCTTCTTCAAGACCGGTGACAAGTCTGTCATTAAAATACGCAGCAAAGAAGGCTATGCAATTCGCCTGACGCAAGATCATCTGGTGCTCAAGGCCAATGTGAGCAGATATGCGCGCGAGACTGCATGGATCAAAGCGGGAGAGCTTCAGCCTGGAGATACGCTGGTCTTGAACAATCACCGCGAGTTTTCCGGCTGGACTGGTAGCGGTACAACGAAGCAGGGTTACCTGCTTGGCTTGTTGCTTGGTGACGGCCTGTTCAAGCAGGGGACAGCGGAATTGGCGGAAACAAACCCCTCCCAGCCTCCCCTTGCCAGGGGAGGAGCGGATTCTGCTCTCCCCCTGTCAAGGGGGAGTTGGAGGGGGTTTGAGCCTCCGGAGCAACCTGTGTTTAAATCGGCCAGCCTGCGTACTCTGGCACAACAATTTGGTATGGTAGAAGCAAAAGAAGTGACTGCTGAAATCGAGCAGGCATCTTTCGAGTTTTATCGCGGCTTCCTGCGCGGATTTTTCGATACAGACGGCTCAGTGCAGGGCTCGCAGGAGAAAGGTGTGAGTGCACGCCTGGCACAATCCAATATCGCCACACTCGAAGCGGTGCAGCGCATGCTGGCGCGGATGGGCATTATTTCCACGCTCTATCTGTACCGTCGCGACGAGCAAATGAAAGCCATGCCGGACGGCAAAGGCGGAATGAAAGAGTATCCGGTAAGGGCGCAGCATGAGCTGGTCATCGCAAATGACAATTTGGTGCGTTATGCCGATCTGATCGGTTTTGCCGACAGCGAAAAACAGGCAAAGCTTGCCGCGTTGATTGCGAATTACCGGCGCATGCCAAACCGTGAACGTTTTGTAGCGGAGGTTGCAAGTATTGAGCTGGAAGGCATAGAGGCGGTGTTTGATTTGCAGGTTCCCGGCATCAATGCCTTCGACGCCAACGGCCTGTACGTGCACAATTGCGGCGAACAGCCGCTGCCCAGCTACGGCTGCTGCGACCTCGGCAGCATCAACCTCAACAGTTTTGTGCTCAACCCATTCAGCAAAGAAGCCGAGTTCGACTTTATCACCTTCGACAAGGTGACCGCGCTCGCCACACGCATGCTCGACAACGTGCTGGATGTCACCGTGTGGCCGTTGCGGGAGCAGCAGGCAGAAGCACAGGCCAAGCGCCGCATCGGTATCGGTTTCACCGGTCTGGGCGACGCGCTGATTATGCTGTGCCTGAAGTACAACAGCGACGAAGGCAGAAAAATGGCGGCAAAAATTGCCGAGACGATGCGCGATGCGGCCTATAACGCATCGATCGATCTGGGTATTGAAAAAGGCGCGTTCCCGCTGCTCGATGCAGAAAAGTATCTCACTGCACCGAGTTTTGCTTCGCGCCTGCCGGAAAAAATCAAACAACGCATCAGGCAGTATGGCTTGCGCAACAGCCATCTGTTGTCGATAGCCCCCACCGGAACCATCAGCCTGGCCTTTGCCGACAATGCCAGCAATGGCATCGAGCCGCCTTTCTCGTGGTTCTACAACCGCAACAAGCGCATGCCCGACGGCAGCAAAAAAGCCATCCAGGTGGAAGATCACGCCTGGCGCCAGTATCGCCATCTGGGTGGCGACGTGAGCAAACTGCCGGACTATTTTGTCACCGCACTGGAAATGTCAGCTACCGACCACATGGCGATGTCGGCCGCGGTGCAGCCGTTTGTCGATACGGCGATCAGCAAGACCGTCAACGTGCCTGCCGATTATCCCTTTGAGGCCTTTGAAAACCTCTATATGGAGGCGTGGAAACACGGACTGAAAGGCATTACCACCTACCGCCCCAACAGTGTGCTGGGGGCGGTGCTGGAAGTGGCACCTTTGGTGACAAGCAAAGAGGCCCCGCAGGATCTTGACCAGAATGACCTTGACCGGCGTGTCGTGCTCGATCAGGTTCCGACCCCGGCGCTTGCCAGCCTGCGCTGGCCGGGGCGCCCAGAGCAGCCTCTGGGTAGCGATGGCTGGGTATATATGATCGAACACCAGCACGGGGGTTTTGCGGTGTTTATCAGCCATATTCAAAACGGCGTCGCCCGCCCCTTTGAAGTATGGGTAAACGGTGCGGAACAGCCGCGCGGCCTGGGTGCGGTGGCGAAAACCCTGTCCATGGACATGCGCGCGGAAGACCGCGGCTGGCTCAATATGAAACTCGCCGTGCTGGAAAAAACGGCGGGTGACGACGCCTTTATGCTGGCCTTTCCGCCCAGCGGCGACAAGATACGCATGGCCAGCCTGGTGTCAGGTTTCGCCAAAATCGTGCGCTACCGATGCGAGCAAATGGATGCGCTGAGCATGCAGGAGGGCGAAGCCACACCCGTGCTGGATGCAATGTTCTCACGCAAGGAACCGAAAGCCAGCCCGGATGGCACGATGAGCTGGACGGTGGATGTGTTGAATGTCGCGGCGGGTGATGACTTCGTCCTGGGTCTGAAAGAGCTGGTTCTACCCGATGGCCAACGCCGCCCCTATTCGCTCTGGCTTTCGGGAGAATATCCGCGCGCACTTGACGGACTGTGCAAGCTGCTCAGTCTGGATATGCGCGTGATTGACCCGGCCTGGATCGGGATGAAACTGCGCAAGCTGCTGAACTTCGCCGAGCCGCTCGGAGACTTTATGGCGCGCGTGCCCGGCAGCGAAAAATCTCAGACCTGGCCCTCTACGGTAGCCTACGTAGCGAGACTGGTCATCCACCGCTATGCGATGCTTGGCCTGCTCACCGAAGAGGGATACCCCCTGACCGAAAGCGGCATCATGTCGACCCCGCAGGGCAAGCGTCAGCGCGCCGAACGGCGCAGGCAGCCCGATGTGCAGTTAATGGCGGGGAAGAAGTGTGAAGAGTGCGGCAACCGCACCGTGATAAAAAAAGACGGCTGTGATTTCTGTACCTCCTGCGGCGCGATAGGAGCATGCGGGTAAGCGACTGGTGTTGTGAGTGGGAATCATTTGTAGTCAATGTACTATGACTGTAGTATTGCCGGTAACTTGTTAAAAAAAGGGGCGGATGTTGACTACACCTTCCAGCGTGAATGATGCGTTGCGCGAACTGCGCGAGCGCTATCATAAAAGCCTACCCGCGAAACTGGATGAAATTGGCGCGCTGTGGGAGGCGGTGCAGCTTGCGGAAATCCCGGATGCCGAGATGGTGCAAACGCTGTACCGGCACGTGCATGGCCTGACAGGCTCCGGTGCAACGTTTGGACTGACTGCGCTGAGTAACACATCAAGAATACTCGAAGCAACAATCAAGCGTGATTTGGCAAACGCGGTGCGATTAACCGGTGACGTGCGTGACCGTATTCATGCGCAGTGGAGTGATGTGAAACTGGCTGCATACCAGCCTGATGTTGAGGTTCCGCCAACTGTTGAAAAATCATTTAAGCCGGAAAATGTCACATTCTCCTCAGTAGCCGCCATGCCGCCAAGGATTGAGAAAACCAATATTCTGCTGGTGGAGGATGATACTGAGCAGGCACGCAATCTTGAGTTGCAACTCGGTCACTTTGGTTATGTGGTCAAGGTGTTGCATGATCCGTCATTATTGAACGCCACGATTGCAGAGTTGTCACCATCTGTGATCATTATGGATATCGTTTTTCCCGAGGGAGGTGTGCCCGGGCACCAGCCGATAGCAGGTTTGACGGAGGAAGTTAAGGCCGCTGTGCCGGTGATTATTCTCTCCGCCAACAGGGATTTGAATTCGCGTTTGTCAGCGGTGCGCGCGGGTGCGGTAGCCTACCTTACCAAGCCGGTAGAAATTGGCTTGTTGATAGATCAGCTGGATATATTGACAAGCTTGGTCTCACTGGAACCGTTTAAAGTTCTGGTAATAGACGATTCGTCATCGCTGGCATCCTATTATTCGCTCACACTGCAATCTGCGGGCATGGATGTACGTGTGGTAACTGACCCCTTGAAAATGCTTGATTCGCTCAAAGATTTTGTGCCGGAGCTGATTCTGCTGGATATGTATATGCCTGGATGCAGTGGTCTTGAACTGGCGCGAATAATACGTCACCAGGAAGAATACGTCAGCACCCCGATAGTTTTTCTTTCTGCGGAAAAAAATATCGAAAAACACCTGGAAGCTTTGCAAATTGGCGCGGATGACTTCTTAACCAAACCGATACAGGCAGCCCATCTGGTTTCCTCTGTCACTTCCAGAGTGCGGCGTTATCGTACCTTGCGCACTTTCATGGTAAGGGACAGTTTGACCGGCTTGTTAAACCATACCAAATTAAAAGAAGAGCTGGATATTGAAGTCATGCGGGCCCAAAGGCAAAATGCGTCGCTTGTTTTTGCCATGATAGACATCGATCTGTTTAAAAATGTGAATGACAAATACGGTCATCCCATCGGGGACCGGGTTATCAAAAGCCTGTCACGCCTCTTGCAGCAACGCTTGCGTAAGACGGATGTTGTCGGAAGGTACGGTGGCGAGGAGTTTGCGGTTATTTTGAGGGATAGCGATGGCGCAGATGCTTTTGCAGCCCTTGATAATATTCGTATTGCATTTGAGCAAATCAAGCAGCACTCGGATGTGGGCGAATTTTCTGTCACCTTCAGTTGCGGTATTGCAGAGTTTCCCGTCATTTCAAGCAGCGCAAAAGAATTGAGTAGCGCCGCAGATAAGGCACTGTATGAGGCCAAGCGTGAAGGCCGGAATCGTGTTGTGATGGCGAAATGTTCGACTGTAAAGTAAGAACTTAAAATTTCCGCTCAGTTGACGAGCGGCATCAGTTTGATTGGTGACCCTCCCGTTTTTTTGTTCGCACTTGCTCTATTCTTCCTCGGCCTGCTGTTGCATCGCCCACATCACCGCATACACCCCGTTTTTCGCCAGCAATTCGGTATGGCGTCCGCGCTCGACGATGCGCCCGGCCTCAATCACCAGTATTTCATCGGCTTCCACCACGGTGGAAAGGCGGTGCGCGATGATGAGGCTGGTGCGGCTTTTTGCGATTTCCAGCAGTTCGGCCTGTATGGCTTTTTCAGTTTTGGTGTCGAGCGCGGAGGTGGCTTCGTCCAGTATCAGGATCACCGGATTCTTTAATAAAGTGCGGGCGATGGCGACGCGCTGCTTTTCTCCGCCCGATAATTTAAGGCCGCGCTCGCCGACGACGGTGTCCCAGCCCTGCGGCAGGATTTCGATAAAATTGAGTATATGCGCTGCGCGCGCGGCGGCGATAACTTCCTCGCGCGAGGCATCGGGGCGGCCATAGGCGATGTTGTAATAAATGCTGTCGTTGAATAACACGGTGTCCTGCGGCACCACGCCGATAGCCGCGCGCAGGCTTTGCTGGCTGACGTGGCGGATGTCCTGTCCATCGATCCTGATGCTGCCGGCATTGACGTCATAGAAGCGGAACAGCAGGCGCGCCAAGGTTGATTTCCCCGCCCCACTCGCACCCACTGCAGCGACGGTTTTGCCCGGCGGGATGCTAAAGCTCACATCGTGCAGAATGGGTCGGTCGGCATTGTAGGCGAAGCTGACATGCTCAAATTTCACTTCGCCGCCATGCAATGCCAGCGTGCGCGGTTCCGCCGCATCCTGTACCTCCGTCGGGCGCAGCAACAGGGTAAACATGCGCTCCACATCGGTGATGGATTGTTTGATTTCGCGATACATGATGCCCAAAAAGCTTAAGGGTTGGAACATTTGCAGCAGAAAAGCATTGACCATCACCAGGTCGCCCAAGGTGAGGGTGCCTTCTACCACACCATTTGCCGCGCGTATCACCATCAGCGTGACACCGATGGCGATGGTGCCGGCCTGTGCCGCATTCAGCAGCCCCAGCGAGCGTTGCGATTGCAGTGCGACCCGTTCCCACTCGGCCAGGCTGGTGTCGTAGCGCGCCGCCTCATAGCGTTCGTTGCCAAAATATTTGACTGTTTCATAGTTCAGCAGGCTGTCGATGGCGCGGCCATAGGCTTCGGAATCAAGTGCGTTGGCGCGGCGCACAAACTGCGTGCGCCAGTCGGTAATGGTGACGGTAAAGCCGATATAGGCGACCAGCGTCACCAGTGTAATCAGACCGAACACCCAGTCGAGTTTGACGAACAGAATGATCGCCACCATCAGAATTTCCAGCACGGTGGGGGTGATGCGGAACAGCAAATATCCGACCAGACTGGAGATGGCTTTGGAGCCGCGCTCGATATCGCGGGTAATGCCGCCGGTATGGCGCTCCAGATGAAAGCGTAGCGACAGGGCATGCAAATGCTCGAACACCGCCATGCTCACACGGCGCATCGCCCGTTGCGTGACCTTGCCAAACACTACATCGCGCAGGTCGGAAAAGGTGGTGCTGGCAAAACGCAACATGCCATAGCTGATGATCAGGGCCAGGGGTAAAACCAGGCTGGTGTGAGATTTGTCCAGTGCATCGATGATCTCCTTGAGCACCAGCGGCACCATCACTGCAGCCATCTTGGCACCGATCAACAATGCCAGTGCCAGCAGCACCCGCCCGCGAAATTCCCACAGATAGGGGAACAGGCGTCCGATTGAACGCAGGTCAGTTTGATTCGGCTGGGCTGGTGCGGAAGCCGGAGAATGAGAAGAAGGAGAATGTGGTGATTGGGACATTGGGTATTTCAATGGCAACAAATATTCATTGCTTGCTTTAATTTTTAAGGGTAGGGATTCTAACATTCCGGAGTGGGCAATACACCCGGACATTAAAATGGTCGGATGATTGAAAATCATCCGCTTTTGTTTAAACTACTTTACCAATCCGCAGCAAGGGATAATACTTGCCACCGAAGCTATCTTTAAAGGAGAAATGCCATGAGCCACAAGCACGACAGCCTGCTGCTTGCTGTCTTTCATGATCCGGTTAGCGGTAATATACATTGGCGTGAAATCGAATCTTTGCTACACCACCTTGGCGCGAGTGTTACCCCCGCACACGGGGCTCGTTTCCACGTTATCCTCAACGATTTTGAGTGTTTCCTGCATCATCCCCACCAAAGCAATGTCTGCGATAAAAATTTGATCAAGTATCTGCGCGAATTTTTGGCACGCGCCGGGGTCGCACCATCAGGAGATTCGGGTAAAGAGTAAGTCGCAAGGATAATAAATGAAAAAAGATTTTTGGCTGCAACGCTGGGAGCGGGAAGAAATTGGTTTTCACGAGAGCGAGGTCAATGTTTATTTGATGCAATTCTGGAGTGAATTGCATCTTGAGCATGGCAGCAGGGTGTTCGTGCCTTTATGCGGCAAAAGCGTAGATCTGAAGTGGTTGCAAGAGCAGGGGCATACGGTGCTGGGAATAGAGCTGAGTGAAGTTGCAGCACGGGCATTTTTTAAGGAAAATGGCTATGCAGCGAAAATTTCCGGCGGTGCAATTTTCAAACACTACGAAGCGAGTGGCATACGCATCCTGTGCGGGGACTTCTTCGACTTAAGCCGTGAAGATGTGACAAACATTATGGCGGTGTACGACCGTGCAGCGATGGTCGCGCTGCCGCCCGAGATGCGTGTACCTTATGTGAGTCAGCTGTTAAACATCCTGCCGCCAGCAACCCAAATCCTGCTTGTCACATTTGATTACCCCCAGGCTGAAATGGCGGGTCCGCCATTTGCGCTTACCGCGGGAGAAGTTGAAGCACTTTACGGCAAGCATGCCGATATACGTTTGCTTGCGCAGGTAGATGTGCTGGCGCAAAATCCCCGCTTTCAAAAGCGTGGATTGACCCGGCTGCAGGAAAGTATCTATCTGCTGACTTTAAAGTAGGAAGTAGGGAGTGGGGAGTGGGAAGTAGGGAGTGGGGAGTGGGAAGTAGGGAGTGGGGAGTGGGAAGTAGGGAGTGGGGAGTGGGAAGTTGTAAGTGGAAAATCCTCGCCTTCCTACTTACCACTCCCCACTTTCTAACTATATCCGTCTGAGTTTATTCGCGCGCCGCAGGAAGCGCAGCAAGCGGCCCTTGCCTTTGAGTATGAAGAGAGTTCTAGCCAGTGTGCGTTTCGCACGCTGGTAGGCTGACCAGTTATCCAGGTAGCTATGGATGCGGTTACGGTAATACATGACCCATGTATATAGCCTGGCAAACCAGTTGATTTTCAACAGGGCGGGGCGGGTGAGATTGAATATGCGCGAGAACAATGCCATGCCGGCGATTTTTGCCAGCACAAATGTAAGGCTGCCTATGGCCCAGTGGCCATTAGCTATTGCATGCAGGCCGATGAGCTTGGCTGGAATGAGTATGCTGCTGGGTAACAGAAAAGCGAAGGCTGCCCAACGCGGGGGAAGCGCAGCTATATGTTTCTCTATCGCATGAACGGCGCGTAAATCGCCCAGTTTTGCCATGTATCTTGCGGTCAGATCCCAGATATATTCTTCGAGCAGGAATACCAGGGCGGCCAGCCAGATCAGCGGGACAAGCAGTAGTCGTTTGAGTTGTTTCATCATTGTTGTTTTGGTGAGGCACACCGTGCCGTGAAATTAATAACGGATCAGCAGTAAATAAGCCGCCAAAGTCACCAGTACAACGGCACTAATGACTTTAAGCATACGCGCTTCTTTTTCCTGAGGGCGATTCAGGCTGAGAGTCATAACTCCGATGGCCAGTATGATGAGGTCATCCAGCATGTAGGCAAAATCGTACAACAGCAGGTAGCCATAGTTGCCCAGGGTGTCCAGGTGATGCAGGCTCAGCACCCTGGTGTACAACGCCGGGAAAACGGAGGTGTAAGTGAATTCTCCCGCCTGTACCATGAGGGCCAGCAAGGTTGTACTGAGCAGTACAACGGCAAGGCTTTCAGTTTGAACAATTTTGCGAATTCGCGAATAAATTCCCGGTTTTGTGATTTCATGCGTAGAGCTTGAGATATGCTGTCCGAATTGTATGTATTTAATAAAATACAGGGTACCCGCCAGCAAGGCGATTGAAGCGGTGACGATATCCGAGATGCGTGAGTATTCGACCAGCATGACGATATTGAGCCACACTGCCAATATCACGAAATAGGCGAGCCCCTGAACCGCGATGAAAGTACCGGCGACAGCAATCATCAGTGGCCGGTTTTTTAGAGGGGAAAAGAGCGATAGCAAGAGTATCAGTACCCAGGTTGAACCATGATTTAAACCGTCCAGCATGCCCATAGCCAGGGTAAACAGGGGAAGGGCTATATGCACAAGGGGCACACTGATTCCGAAAATATTGAGAATGATATTCTGTTGCTTTGCCACTGGAGCGGGCGGTATCAGACTGCAGCTCAGCTCTTTGCCTGTTTCGCAACTCTCGCTGTCATTTCTGGAACCCAGGCCTCTGGGGTGGCTTACCATCAGCTTATCCAGTATCAGCTGTGCCGAATTCGCCTCTTCAGTAAAACCTATGATGAGTTGACCTCCGATTACAAAGGCAGGATAGTCAATTGCATCGCCGCCCTGATTTTGCACCATACGTTTTAATAGTTCGAGTGCTGCAGGTTCTTTGCGCACATCGCGGAAGATTATCTTTAACTGGGGTTGCAGACTGTGAAGTTTGGCAATAAATTCCTTAGCCTTTTCGCAAGGCGGGCAGTCGTCACGGACAAATATTTCAATATCGACTGTTTCAGTGGGGGTATCCGCGATGGGTTCATTCGCGTGTGGCGTGGGTGTGGAATGAACTGGTGCGGAATGAACTGGCACCGATTGTACGGGGGCCGGTTGAATCGGTGCAGGAGTTATGGAGAGCGGTTTTTTGAGAGGGGTTTTGGCGGGGGCCGGATTTGCAGGAGTAGCAGGTGCCGTAGCAGGTTTTGCAGGTGAGGCTGATGCGGGTGCAAGTTTTGCAGGAGCTGCGGGCACGGGGGCGGGTTTGACTGGGGCAACGGCTGCAGTGGCGGGATTTTCGGGTGCAATCAGTGCAGGTGCTGGTAGCGGTTTTTTGAGCGGCAGTTGGGTAGGGGCCGGTTGCACCGTTGGATTTGGAGCGGGTACGGCTACTGCAGGGGAATCTATTGCAGGCGCGGCCTGGGGTTGGGTCGGCGCAGTTATTTCCGCAGCGGATTGCACTGGAGGTGCATCACCAGCTTCATTCAAAGCACAGGCCAAGGTCGGCAGCAGTAAAAATACAAAGCCGTAAGCTGTCAAACGCGGTCTTGATATCATCTTTAAAAACTCTCCGTGCAGCATGTTAGCATAACTGAATTTCGATTCAGTCGGATGCAAGCGCATTGGCTGATTATGGTTGAGCATACCTTAAAATTTTGTAAGCCATGCCTAATAATATATAGCTACAATGCAAATATTGATGGAAACAAGGTATTCTGAGGCAAATTATATTGTTGTAGCGTATAGCCCGGCAATGACCTGGATGATAGTGATTTAAGGGGGGGAAATGCGTATTTTCGTAACGATGGTATTCTTGCTGGTAACGCAAATAACTTTTGCCGCTGCGGATTATGCGCGCGAAAAAAAATGGGCAGAAGAAATTGTGCCCGGTATTGTGATTGGCGATCCTGTCTACCTTGAACTCAAGCAGGGTCACAAATTTCTGGCCATCCTGACTCAAGCTCCGAATGCAAAGAAGGGTGTTGCGAAAATGGGGCTGGTTGTTATCCACGGTATAGGAGTACATCCCGACTGGAATATGATAGGCACACTGCGCACCCGGCTTGCCGAGAAGGGTTACAATACCTTGTCCATTCAAATGCCGGTGCTGGCAAATGATGCGTTACCTGAAGCTTATCAGCCACTGTTCCCCGAGGCAGAGGAACGAATTGCCGTTGCGGTCGATTTCTTGCATGCACGAGGCTATAAAAAAGTGGCCATAGTGTCGCACAGCATGGGCTCGGCAATGAGCAGGATGTATGTTGTTAATAACCCGTTTAAGGTGGTTGCATGGGCTGCACTGGGTATGGGGCACGGCTATTCTTATTCAGGTGTTCGCGTACCTGTGCTCGATTTGTACGGCGAGCATGATTTGCCGCCAGTGTTAAAAATGGCAAAATACCGGGCAGTTTCCCTTAGGGGGAGGCCGAAATCCAGACAGGTAAGCGTGCGCGGGAGTGACCATTTTTTTAATAATCATGAAACAGAAATGGTGCGGGAAGTGAAGATTTTTCTGGACTCAATTCAATAGTGTTGATTATCAATTGACTTACACAGTTTGTTGGGACGCAACATTTATATATCGTCCTATCCGACTCCGTTTCAAAAATTAAAATGATCAACAATAAAATATCAGATTCGAAGTGTAATCAATTTCGGCCCGTAATATTTGCCAGCTTTGGTTTCCTGATGGCATTTTATCTATGAGTCTGCTCAAAACCTTGGCCAGTATCAGCAGTATGACTTTGTTGTCACGCATACTCGGCTTTGTGCGTGACATGCTGATGGCACGTATTTTCGGCGCGGGCATGGCAAATGAGGCTTTTGTAATCGCCTACAGGTTGCCCAACCTGCTGCGCCGCATGTTCGCCGAAGGTGCATTTTCACAGGCTTTTGTGCCGATTTTCAGCGAATACAAAAGCCGTCGCGGGCATGATGAAACCAAGTTGTTGGTCGATCATGTTACCACCCTGCTGGCAATTATTCTTTTTTCAGTCACTCTAATCGGCATCATCGCGGCGCCGATACTGGTGTATGTTACCGCGCCGGGTTTTGCCGCCAATGCGGAGAAATTCAATCTTACTGTGCAGCTGCTGCGCATTACCTCGCCCTACATATTTTTTATTTCTCTGGTCGCTGTAGCGGCGGGCATACTCAATACCTACAATAAATACTGGGTGTCAGCCTTCGCCCCGGTACTGCTTAACCTGTGTTTTATAGGCGCCATGTTGTGGCTGGTGCCTTTTTTTGCCCAGCCCATTATGGCCCTGGCATGGGCGGTATTTCTGGGTGGGGCGGTCCAGCTGGCATTTCAGATACCGTTTCTGCTTAAAATTGGCATGTTGCCGCGCTGGCGCTTCAGTCTTGATGATGCAGGCGTGTGGCGCGTATTAAAACAAATGGGGCCGGCGATATTCGGCGTTTCTATCAGCCAGATTAGCCTGATTATCAACACCATCTTTGCCTCGTTTATGATCACCGGCAGTGTCTCCTGGCTGTTTTATGCCGACCGCCTGATGGAAATTCCTGCCGGCTTGCTCGGTGTTGCGATCAGCACCATCCTGCTCACCTCTTTGTCCAAATACCATGCGGAACGCAATACGGTGGAATATTCCAGAATTCTGGACTGGGGGCTGCGCCTCACCATCATGCTGACCCTGCCTGCAGCGCTCAGCCTCGGCCTGATTGCAGTTCCGCTATTGGCCACATTCTTTCAGGGCGGGGCGTTTGTGGCAAATGACGTGCTGATGACACGCAATGCCCTGGTGGGCTACAGCGTGGGGCTAATCGGCATGCTGCTGGTCAAGGTGCTGGCGCCCGCTTTTTATGCGCGGCAGGATATTAGAACTCCGGTGAAGATCGGCATCATCACCCTCATCGCCACGCAAATCATGAACCTGATTTTTATCGGCATGCTGAAATATGCCGGCATGCCCCAGCATGCGGGGTTGGCACTGGCGATAGGTCTGGGTGCCTGCATCAATTCTGCGGTTCTGTTTTATCTGCTGCGCAGGCGCGGTCTCTTTCAGCCGGAACCGGGCTGGCTCAAATTTATTGCCAAGATAGCGATGGCGCTGCTGGCATTGGGGCTGGTGTTGTGGTTTGGCATGGGCACTGAGCAACACTGGATGACCACCCATGGCTGGGCGCGGGTTGTGCATCTGGGCTGGCTGGTGGCGCTGGGGGTGGTGGTGTATTTCGCGGTGTTGGGAATCCTGGGTTTTCGCCTCAGGGATTTTTCAAAGCGCGGCGCGAGTTAAGCGCAATAGCCATCTCAAGCAGCAGTAGCAGGAAGTGTCTGCTACGTTTAAACTGATACGCTTATTTTTGAACCTGACACGATTTTTATCACCTGACCCATATGAAAACAGAATCTATATACAACGTTGAAGAAGCCACTTTTGACAAGCTGGTTATAGACAAATCCAACGAGGCTCCCGTACTAGTCGATATAAGTGCCGAATGGTGCGCGCCGTGCAAGGTGCTGGGGCCTTTGTTGCACAAGCTGGCTGATGCCTACAGTGGCAAATTTTTGTTGGCCCTGGTGGATGCGGACGAAAATATGCGGATAGCCGGTCGCCACAAAGTACGCGGATTCCCAACCGTGATAGCCTATAGCCGCGGGGTAGAAATCGACCGTTTCCATAGTGCGCAAACGGAAGGTTACCTGCGCAACTTCCTCGATAATGTGATTAAACGTCATGCGAAAGTTTGATATTTTTAAAGTTCGATCCTATTGAGATGCCATGAGCCTGCTTTCCCTGATCTTTGCGCTTTTGCTTGAGCAGTTACGCCCGCTGTCCTCGCGTAAATATTTGAACGCGTGGCTGACTGCCTACATCGATTTTTTTCAGCGCAATTTCAATACGGGTGAGCAAAAGCACGGCCAGATCGCGTGGATGCTTGCGGTCGCTGTGCCGCTGCTTGGCTCGCTGTCACTTTACTGGCTGCTGGCGGAGCAGCACCCCGTTTTTGCCTGGGCATTTTGCGTGCTGGTACTTTATCTGACCATGGGATTTCGCCAGTTCAGCCATTACTTCACCGATATTCATAAAGCCATGCGCAATAACGATCTGACGCAGGCACGCAGCCTGTTGTCTGCATGGCGCGGTGAACCGTGCGATGAATTGAATTCTGAAGAGGTGATACGCCTGACGATAGAAGAGGCGCTTTTGGCCTCCCATCGCAACGTGTTTGCGGTGGTGGTCTGGTTTGTGATTTTTATGCTGCTGGGCCTGGGGCCCAGCGGGGCAATCTTGTATCGTATCGCACGCTTTTTGAATTGGCACTGGGGCAGGAATGAGGGTGCGGAATTTGCCAATTTCGGAAAATTTGCGGCTCAACTTTACCACTGGCTGGAGTGGTTGCCGATGCGCCTGACGGCATGCACTTTTGCAATCGTTGGCAACTTTGAGGATGCAATCTATTGCTGGCGCACCCAGGCATCAAGCTGGCCAGACCCAGAGAGTGGCATCGTGCTGGCAAGTGGCGCGGGTGCGCTGGGTGTGCGCCTCGGCATGCCTGTTTCGCAGATGGAGATGTCTGTCGAGCGCCCCGAGTTGGGTATAGGTGATGCTGCCGATGTGGATTTTATGCGCAGTGCTGTGGGTCTGGTCTGGCGCGCGCTGGTATTCTGGTTAATTATGTTGTTGTTGCTGAGCCTTGCCAGTATGGCCAGTTGGGTGGGTGTTTAGCAGGAGCACGTCAGCGGAGTGTTTGGCAATGTCAGATAAAAAACACTGGGATGCTATTTACGCATCCAAGCAAGCGCAGCAAGTGAGCTGGTTTCAGGAGCACGCGGCACTGTCGCTGCAATTAATCCGCGACAGCGGCGTTGGGGCTGACGCGCATATTCTGGATGTCGGTGGCGGAGCATCGGTACTGGTTGATGATTTGCTAAATGCAGGCTATCGCAAGCTGAGCGTGCTGGATATATCTGCCAGCGCTTTACATGCGGCACAGTCTCGCCTTGGTGCTGCAGCGTCAAGGGTCAACTGGATAGTGGCAGATATTACCCGGCTGGAACTGCCAAACGGGCGTGCCCGTTTCCCGGACCCTCGCTGCGCTCTCCCTAACCCTCCCCCAGCGTCCGAAAAACTTTTGGCCGGGCACCCGGGAGAGGGGACAAACGACTCGCTGCGCAAATTTCTCGTTAATGCCAGCGTTGATGTGTGGCATGACCGCGCAGTCTTCCATTTCCTCACCGACCCGCTTGACCGTCAGCGTTATGTGCAAGCAGTGCTGCACGCGGTTAAGCCGGGTGGGCATGTGATTATTGCCACTTTTGCAGAAGACGGACCTTTAAAATGCAGCGGGCTGGATATCGTACGCTATCGCCCGGAAACTTTGCACCAGGAGTTTGGTAGCGGATTTGAGCTGGTAAAGAGTGAGAAAGAGCTGCACCACACACCAACAGGAGCAGAGCAGAATTTTGTTTATTGTTACTGCCGCCGCTAGCCTTCATGAGCAATCTGATTGAAGCCCATTCAGCATACAACACTCGCAGGAATCAACTCTCTTACCCGCATTATCAGTATTTTTAGGCAAATCATTCCAGACTCCGAATCAAAACGGAGTAGTTAAATAGTTTGAATGGCTTTAAAAAAGCACCATGTGATGTTCATATTGCCTTTTGTTTATTCAAAATTTTCTTGTTAAAAGCCGGAAAATGCATATCTGCGGGTATGTGCAACCAAGCAAGGTTTGCTAGCAGTGCAAGCATCCAATATGATGCATACTCGCAAATCGCAATTGCCCCGCTTAATTTATTGATGAAGGAGTAAAAAAATGTATAACACTTTCAAACCCGAACAGCCTGTTGGCTTGATGGACTTTGTTAAAGCAGCCAAGTCTTGTATTACTGAGATCTCACCTGCTGAGCTCAAGGCCAAACTGGATGCCAAAGAAGATTTTTTACTGGTCGACGTTCGTGAGTCTGCCGAATTTGAACATGGACACATTAGCACTGCACATCTCGTACCGCGCGGCATCATCGAAGCCGCCGCCGACACAAGCTATCCCAAGCACTACCCACTGCTATCAGGCGCACGTGACAAACAAGTCGTCCTTTACTGCGCCACTAGCGGCCGTTCTGCCATGGCTGCAGCCGTGTTGCAGATGATGGGCTTCAAAAAAGTACTCAACCTTGCAGGCGGATTTACACGTTGGGAATCTGAAGGAATGCCGAAAGTCAGTGAAGCCGAATACTAATCCTCCAGTGCCGGGTCAGCGGAATATCACCTGTCATTTGCAGGACTTCAACCCCCAAATCCGCCCCACGACTTCATCGAAAAAGTGGCTGTAAAAGCTCCGGCGAAAATCGGGCATCAACAGGCCCGCCAGCCAATATCTGGCCAAGAGTTGCTCTTGGTGAGCATCCCCCGTTGGGCGAGTTGTCACGGAATATACCGCCCTGCGCCATGCCAAAATCAGTTGAATGATGATTCATTAACCGACTCATACTGTTCCAGCAGGTTGGCCACAAAAAAGTAAAACGCGCCAACTACAAACAAAGTAACTAACAGAAGCAGTATGGTTGGAATGATCAGACATGCAAAAAAGCCTTTCATTTTCCCATCCCCTTGTCACAACCGGTAATTTCAAGAACTAACACACTGTAATATTTTTGAGCTGAGGTTGTGATTCGATGCTCAAATATATTCCCCAGTAAAAGCCAAGCCTGTGATGCCCGTCATCTGGTCGCACCTCCTATGGCTTCATTTGATCAGATTAAAATAATAAATACTATTGAACTAAGGTGCATATGGGGGGGGTTAATACAAATCTATAGGCAGAACAGTGTCTGTTAATTGCACAGCAATCTATGGAATCAGCGTTTTGGATGTTAAGATTTTGCAGGTGTTAACAAGTGATTTTCAACCTTACCGCTCAATCAGAAATAATCCGGATTTCTGGTTTTGACGTGTAACACACAAGGCTGCAGATGCTACTTTTTAGGGCCGGCCGGATTCGAGTGCGGATACATTTCACTTCACTTCACTTTGCGATATTGGAGGCCCCCATCTTGCCACTCTTTGCCGGACAGTGTTGCTGCGTGGTGAAGTTGGGCCTGTTTGGTCGGCCCTTGCAGCAACACTTGACATTAGTTCTAGTTAGTACATAATATGTTCTAACTAGAACTAAATAACGCGACATGACAAAAAAAATATTTATGCCCGCCTTGTATGAGCTTATCCGGACTTATCAGGCGTTCGAGTCATATTCTGCGACTCACGTTCGCGCGCTGGGGTTGACTTCATCGCAGTTTGATATTGTCGCCACACTGGGCAACACCGACGGCATGAGCTTCAAAGATTTGGGCGAGAAAACTTTGATCACCAAGGGTACCTTGACAGGTGTGGTGGACCGATTGGCGGCTAAAGGCTTTGTTCGGCGCGTTGCATCGCCCAGCGATGGGCGATGCCAGAAGGTGCAGTTGACCAGGTCTGGCAAGGATTTGTTTGCAAAAGTCTTCCCGGCTCATTTGTGCCATCTTGAGCAGGTGTTTTCGGGTTTTTTGCAGCAAGAACTGGATAGTACTGAGGCGGCATTACACCGATTGCGAGAGGCATTTTCTGCCGCGAGCAAGAGTCTTGAGGAGGCGGCATGACACGGATATTGGCTTACACGCGCACGGCAATTACCTTGCATTGGTTGATGGCTTTGCTGGTTTTTATTACCTTTCCGGTGGGACTGGCGGTGCATGAGATGATTTTGTCACCGGGCAAGCTGAGGTTGATGAGCTACCACAAGTGGCTGGGTGTAACCGTGTTTGTTCTGGTGATGCTGAGGCTGATATGGCGCGCAAGCCATAAACCTGCCCCTCTGTCCGGTACGATGCCGCAATGGCAGCGAATGGCCGCGCATGCAGTGCATCTTTTGCTATATGTTCTGCTGTTTGCAATTCCATTGAGCGGTTGGCTGATGAGCTCTGCCAAGGGCTTTCAGACAGTCTATCTTGGCGTGTTGCCGCTGCCGGACTTGCTGGCAAAAGACAAGGTGTTGGGTGACGCGCTCGGTGCGCTGCACCAGGTGCTTAATGTCACATTGCTGTTGCTGGTAGTCAGTCACTTTGTTGCAGCCATCAAACATCAGTTTGTCGATCGTGATGGTACGCTTGCGCGCATGTTGCCTTTTCTAGACAGGAGTTCATCTTAATGAAACATCTATTGCTTGCTACAACTTTACTTTTTCCGGTACTGTCTGCTGCAGCTGATTACAGCAACGTTCAGCTCGACATGAGCAGCATCACCTTTGTTTCAAAACAAATGAGCGTACCGGTGGAAGGTGTATTTAAAAAATTTGCTGCACGGATGCGAATTAATCCGGCCAAGCCCGAAGCCGGCATGGCACATATTGACATCGACCTTGCCAGCATAGACGCGGGCAGTGCAGAGGCGAACGATGAAGTCAAAGGCAAGAGCTGGTTTAGCGTGGCCGAATTTCCAAAAGCCGAATTTGTTTCCAGCGCGGTCAAGGCGCTCGGTGGAGGCAAGTTTGAAGCTACAGGAAAAATGACGATCAAAGGAAAAATTCAGGAAATCCGCGCCCCTTTTACGCTAAAAGAAGATAAAGGGGCGTTGAATATTGACGGTGCGTTCCCCCTGAAACGACTCGATTTCGGGGTGGGCTCGGGTTTGTGGAGCGATACCTCGGTCGTTGCAGATGAGGTGCTAATCAAATTTCATTTGATATTGAAATAGTGTTTTCCCGCAGTAAGTTCAACTTCCGTAGTCCAACCAACAAAGGAGAATCACCATGAAAAAAGTCATCTTCGCTATTGCCCTCGCCAGCACCGTATCCGTATCCGCCTATGCCGCGGATAGTTACACCATCGACCCTAACCACACATTCCCGGTATTTGAAGTGAATCACCTGGGATATACCGTTCAGCACGGCCGCTTCAATAAAACCAGCGGAGTTATTACGCTGGATATGGCTGGGAAGAGTGGCAGCGTTGACCTGACTATAGAAACAACATCGCTGGATATGGGATTCCCATTGTGGGATGAACATTTGTCAGCGGATGGTTTTTTCAATACTGCAAAATTCCCTACCATGACATTCAAATCTAACAAGTTGATTTTCAAGGATGACAAAGTTGTTGCCGCCGAAGGTCAATTCACCCTGCTGGGCGTGACCAAACCGCTGACTGTTACTGTGAGTGGCTTTAAATGCGGAGAAAATCCGATGAATAAAAAGGCGATGTGTGGTGCAAACATTGGCGGCACAATCAAGCGTTCTGATTTTGGTATGACCAAGTACGTGCCTGCAGTCAGTGATGAAGTAGGCATTCATGTGCCTGTTGAAGCTTACAAAAATTAAGCCTGACTTAAACATAAACAAAGGAATTATCATGACTAAAGCCGTATGTGTACAAAAAAGCCCCTATGCCGTTGAACTCGAAGCAGGTGACCATTACTGGTGCGCGTGCGGGCTTTCAAAGAAGCAGCCGTTCTGTGACGGTTCGCACAAGGGATCAAGTTTTTCACCGGTTAAATTTACACTGAATAAAAAAGAAACCAAATACCTGTGCGGATGTAAGGCGACTAAAACAGCTCCTTTTTGTGACGGCACGCACAATAAGCTGTAAAACTGTATTGCCCCGGGCATTGCCCGGGATTCCATATTGATACAGTGGCGCCATTAATTTGCGATACTGTGTATGAATTTTTCTATGCGCCAGCCATCCCTTTTTTTATCGCACGGTGCGCCAACTTTCATGATGAAAGCCAACGCAACCACGCGCTTCTGGCAGAGCTTGCCATCAATGTTGCCGGAAAATCCCCGCGCAATTTTGTGTGTATCCGCGCATTGGGAATCATCACAATTGCGTATCAGCGGCACCGGGGGCAAGACCGGAATTCAGCATGATTTTTACGGCTTCCCCGAGCAGCTCTATGCGATTACCTGGGACGAGTACCATGATAAACAGACTGCGACATGGATGCTTAAGCGTCTTCGTGAACTGCAAGTGAATGTGGTTGAAGATAATCGCCCCAAAGATCACGGCGTATGGGTTCCGCTAAAAACTGCCTGGCCAACCCCAGTCTTTCCTGTGTACCAGCTTTCGCTAAATTTAGCGCAGGGGCTGGATAATCTTTGGCTTCTGGGTCAACGCTTGCAGGCTTTGCGTGATGAGGGAGTGCTTATCGTCGGCAGTGGCGGAATAACGCACAACCTGCGCGCGATAGATTGGCATGCGCCTGAAAAGCTTGCAGCCCCCTGGGCGGCAGCTTTCGTTGATGCACTTGAACATGCGATTGCGAGCAACGACCGCGAGGCATTGTGCAAGCCCTGGCAATTTGCAAATGGCAAAGAGTGCCATCCTACACTGGAGCATTACGCGCCGTTGCTGCTGGTTCTGGCCGCGGCTGATGGTGAGCCTGTGAAAACACTGCACCGTTCATGGATGTACGGTTCGTTTGCGCTGAATGCGTATGGAGCCGGGTTGTGATATCTCGCATCACAATATCAAGAAGGTAGCTTTGAAATTACCGCGTTTGCGGATGGCTTTCGCATCACACGGTTCGTACCAGAGTAAGAGTGAGTCATTGCCCCAGTGATTGAAGCCAGCTTAAGCAGAGGCTGATGGGTTAAATGCGCCAGCACATACTCTTCACTCCCACGAAGCATGAGATATAGAACTCGGCTGGTAAACCGCCTGGATTTCCTGCGGCCCTGTTTGCGCTTTTATGGCTTTAAACAAACTTTGAATATTTCAGATGCGCGCGCTGCTATGTAATTTGAGGTTGATTCTATAGGGAATATTGAGCAGTGCAAGCTGTTGCAAGAGACTGTTTGACAACTTTTTGATAATATTGGATGATTCCAATACTGCGAGGTTTAATTATTAAATAATGAACGCTGTAATTATAAAATTGCGTACCAATTAATGGTTGTATGAAAGTGATGTCTATGCCCTTAACCAGCAGGGGCTGATTCACCGCTGATGGCTGCTTTTGGGCCACGCTCATACGCTACGGCTAATTATTAAAGTAAATCGTCTGTAGGTATTGACGCATTGAACTTTAATTCAATCTTTACGTTGGAGAGCTAATATCATGAAGGTAAATTTTTGGTCTGTAATATTTATGCTGCTGTCCCTGGCGGGCTGTGGTGCAAACTCTACTGGAGACAATGGCGCTGCCACTCCTCCACCATATACGGTTAGCGGTACCATCAGTGCTATCACTCAGCCTTCTGACGGTTTCAAGGTGGAGTTAACGGATGGCGCTAATATAGTGAGCACGCAGGCGGATGGTAAGGGCAATTACTCATTCACCGGTCTTGTAAGCGCTAGCTACGCCGTCAAACCAACACACGCCAATTATACGTTTGACCCTGTAGAAACGGTAGTGTCCAACATTACGCGTGATCAAGTTGTAAACTTTACCGCCAACGTGGGCAATCCCCATCCTGCCACGCACACCGTGTCCGGGACGATCACACTGCCTAATCCACCGCCGTCTTCCAGTGTCACGGTGCAAATAACTACTGTCTCTACCGGTGTGAACAGCTCAGTGCCGGCTAACGCGGATGGCACATACCTGATTAGCGGCGTCGAAACCGGTGGTACTTACACTGTAAAACCCATCCATCCCAGTTACACATTTACTCCAGACGTAAGCACTATTACCAATCTTCAAAGCGATAAGGTTTTGAATTTTACTGCCTCTGCAATTCCAGCGGGCTATAGCATTTCCGGCCGCATCACCCAGAATAATACGGCCTTAGCCGGCGTCAATTTGACTTTAAAAAACACGACGACTGCAGCGGAGATCATAGGTAAACCCACCGACAACAACGGCAACTACAGTTTTGGCGGCTTGGCTAGCGGCACATATACTGTTGCCCCGTCGCTAACAGGCGTTACATTTACACCAAGTGTTAGCCCGCCGTTGACCGTCAATGGTAGTAATATTACCCAAAATTTTACTGCGCAAGCTCCGACACCCGGAGTGGTAACTCGAAATTACACGCTGTATATTCAACCCGGTACATTAACGATTAATGGCAATGCGGGTACTTCGCCTGCGAAGTTGGCAGCATGGGGCTTTACCGATGTAGATGGAGGTTTGCCTAAATTCCCCGGGCCACAACTGAGTGCAAATGAGGGTGACACGGTCAACGTGACGGTTATAAATAATCACAACATTGCCCATAACTTCGTAATTCAAGGTGCGACCAGCGGTACACCTATTTTAATTAATCCTAATCCAAACACTGTTAAATATACATTTACTGCTGTTAATGCGGGCAGCTATCTTTATTACGATAGTCTCAATGCTGATGTCAATCGCGAGATGGGGCTTTACGGTGCGTTGATTGTCGGTCCGCCCGATGGCAGCCTGAAAGCATGGAATAATGGGCCTGATTATACTTTTCAACGAATCTGGATTTTGAGCGAGATGGATAAGTTACGCTGGAATGATGTGGCTTCAGCGGGCAGTCCGGTATCCACAAGCATTTACAAGCCCAATTACTTTCTGATCAACGGCCAGGGCGGTTCAGACGGCATGACTAACACTGCAACTACCATTGAAGGTAATGTGGGCGAAACTGCGCTGGTGCGCATCATCAATGCGGGTCAATTTACCAATTCCCTGCACTTTCATGGTAATCACGTTCAGGTATTGACGGTGAATGGTGTGCGCCAAGCTTCTCCTTACAAGGAGCTTGACGTAATCAGTATTCCGCCCATGGGTACCGCCGAAGTGCTATATAAGCTCAACCAGAAAGGTGAATACCCCATGCACAACCACATCTCCCAGATGGAAACTGCCAATGGCGTTTACCTCAACGGTATCGTCACCATGATCATCATGCACCAATAACAACAGAATTCAGGAGATAACAATGATTTACGCGAAAAAATTTGCAATCATTTGTGCACTGCTCGCCTTTGGTAGCGCCAATGCGGCAGACATTACCAAGTGTGTTGGCAGTATCAACAAAACCATGAGCGATAACAAAACAGTCACCTTTTGGGGCTATGCTACGGTGGTTCCCGGGGGTGGAATGGGAGGCGGATGCGCCGCGACTGTACCCGCCGCACCTATCGATGTGGCAGTTGGCGAGACGCTAAACCTGACCCTCAATATAACGGGGATGACGCCACAGGAGGCAGCGCCTTATAACGGCCACACCATCCACCTGCACGGCGCGGATGTCGCTACTTCTGAGGATGGTGTGCCGGATACGGGCGCAGCGGTCACAGGCGATACTTACACCTTCACACCCACCAATGTTATGTCCGGCAGCTACATGTACCACTGCCACGTGCACACCGTAAAACACCTGGAAATGGGTATGTACGGACCGATGATCGTTCGACCCAAAGACCCCAACAAGGCGGGCGCATACCTGAATCAGATTACAGATTCACCCGTTACCGCGTATAGCTTCGAAAAAATCTATCTGTTCAGTACGGTCGATCCGGCTTATCACACGGCCATTCAGGATGATCCTGTATTCGCGGACTATAACCCGAAATATTTTCTGATTAACGGTGCTGAGGGTATACGTCTGATTAACGGTGCCGAGGACAATACTCCCACCCAAAATATGAATACTGCGGGCGCGTTAAGCGCGGTCACATTGGCTGCGAAGCCAAACAGCAAAGTAGCCCTGCGCCTGATCGGTTTGCATTCGGTCAATGGAACATTTGAAATTAAAAGTGCCTCGGGTGTGCCCCTGAGTTTTACCGTTTACGTGCAGGATGGGCGCGCGTATCCCACTCCAGAAACAGTGACAAGCCTTGATATTGCACCCGCCCAACGCTTCGATGTGATCTTTACGACCCCGGTTAATACAGGAGTCGTGTATCCGCAAATGACCTACAAGAAACTCAGGGACAGTTCTGCATATGCTACTGTTTATGGAAAAATGACTTTCTAAGGGGCGAGTATCAGTATTTTGGCGGTAGTTGCTGAGGCTTGAGTTTGAGATTTGCAAAAGACAACGCCCCGGTCGGTGACCGGGGCGTATGTTGTTAGCTCTCGAATAACGAAGCTGACAGAGTATTACTCAATGTACATTTTGCTCTTGTTCAAGTCATAGCTCCATGGCAGGCCAGCGTTCTTCCAGCCGTTAACCGCGCGTTGGCCTTTGTGATCGCCTTCTTTGGCGATATCGCCTTCGAAACCATCGACTACAGAGTAAACATTGGTGTAGCCAGCTTTACCTAATAAGTCAGCAGCACGGGAACTGCGGTCGCCGGAGCGGCACATCAGAATGATGGTTGATGTTTTGTCCATATTGGACTTGGCAACCACTTCAGCCATTTTGGAAACGAAACCGGAATTTGGAGACATTAGAAAGCGTGCATTTTTGTCGTCCCATGCGCTGTAGTCGTCGGTCATGTAAGGAATGTTTGCATCAACCAGAGTGGCCACGCCTACATACTTTACTTCGGCCTGGGTGCGAACATCGATCAGCAAAGCCTTATTACCCATGCTTTCTTTCATGACATCAGCTTCTTTTGAGGATAAGTATTTTTTTGCTTCAGTTTGTTTTGGGCCTGGAACATTTGCCGGATCAATATCACCCGCTTGTGCAATGCAGATTTGAGATAAGCTTAATACAAGTGTCAAACTAATTAATTGCTTCTTGTTCATTTATGTTTCCTTAGATGTATATTTAACAAAAAAAGTGAAAAATCAAGATTAATACTGTATTAATGTTTAATGATATTAATCAGCCTGTAATTTTACCATATGTATAAATTTATAATAGTGTCCCAAGGTCCAATTAATGCCAGTGTGAAGGCAACGTGAAGATGGTAGTTGATTGTTTCTGGCGTTTAAGCTGCGGCGCTTGTTATAGTTATTTTGCTTATTGATTATGATGCATAAATGGAGTTTTTATGAAACAGATTAAAATGATTATTCCTGCTACATCGCGTAGCCATTGGGTTGGAGACGGTTTCAACGTGCGTCCGGTTTTTGCCCATTTGGCTTTTACACCGGATATCAGCCCGTTCCTGATGTTCGATTACGCGGCTCCGCGTGACTTTGCGGCGACGGATGAAAAACGCGGCGTGGGCCCTCACCCGCATCGCGGTTTTGAAACGGTGACGATTGCCTTTCAGGGTGAAGTCGAGCATGGCGATTCGGTTGGTAATCGCGGCGTGATCGGCCCGGGTGATGTGCAGTGGATGACGGCTGCCTCTGGAATTATTCATGAAGAATTTTTATCGCGTGATTTTTTGAAACGGGGTGGTGTTCTGGAAATGGTGCAGCTGTGGGTCAACCTGCCGGCCAGAGATAAAATGATTGCACCGAAATATCAGCCAATTCTGAGCCGCGATATTCCAGTAGCGAAGTTGCCGGACAATAGCGGAACGCTGCGCGTTATCGCCGGAAATTATGCGGGTATACAGGGTGCCGCCAGTACTTTCAGCCCGGTTAACCTGTGGGACGTCAAGCTTGTGGCAGGCAAAACGGTGGTATTGGAAGTGCCTGAAGGTCACAATTCCATGGTGTTTGTGCGGGAGGGCAAGTTAGCACTGGAAAGCGCGGTGATAGGTGCAGCAGATCTGGTCTTGTTCGAGAAAGATGGGACGCACATCCAGTTGCAGGCACAGGAAGACACCAGCTTGCTGCTCATGGGTGGCGAGCCTATCGCGGAACCTGTCGTTGCATCAGGCCCTTTTGTGATGAACACCGAACAGGAAATTCGCCTGGCCATAATGGATTACCAGAGTGGGCGCATGGGTCGTTTGGCGGCTTGAGAAGTCGGCCAGTGATGTCAGTGAGTTAAAGTTCGCACATAGCTGTCATTCAAACAAAATCCCCACAACGACTTTGCGGTCCTCGCCGGCTAAAATATTGTAAGTACGGCAGGCCGCCGGCGTGCTCATAAATTCCACACCGATTCCTGCTGCGGTGAGGGCTCGGTAGAGCTGGGGGTGGGCAAAGCGGTGCTGGTTACCCGTCCCCAGGAGTAAAACTTCAGGCTTGAGTGACAGAAAATGGCTGAAATCTGTTTCAGTCAATGCAGCAAAGCTGCGCGCTGGCCAGTCACTCAGTACCTGTTCAGGAGTCACGATGAGAGGTCGTTCATAGCGCAGGTCATTCACCTGTACATAGCCCTCTCCATGCGCGGTAAATATATTCTGGCCTGAATTAACAGAAAGATGAAATTTCATGGGGCCTCCGTAACTGCTGGGCTGGATTAATTGGCGGGGTTTATTTGCTCGGCAGGCTGGGCTCGGTTAGAATTGCACCCTTTGCAGCCTGCATTTTACGGGCTTTGACGGCGAATTCTACCGGATTCGCCTGCGCTTCAAAACTGAAAATATAAAGTCCGAGTTAAAATTACCAGAAAATATTATGAGCAAAGCTAATCCTGTCGATCTAGACACCGTGCGCCCCGTGATGAAATCCGCCAAGCTGGCGAATGTCTGTTATGACATCCGTGGCCCGGTAATGGCGCGCGCAAAGCAAATGGAGGAAGATGGCCATCGCATTATCAAGTTGAATATCGGCAATCTGGCACCGTTCGGCTTTGAGGCGCCCGAAGAAATTCAGCAGGACGTGATCCACAACATGCCCAATTCTTCAGGTTATTCGGATTCGAAAGGAATGTTTGCGGCACGCAAGGCGATCATGCACTACTCCCAGCAGAAAAAAATTGCCGGGGTGGGGATGGACGATATCTTCATCGGCAATGGCGCATCCGAACTGATTACGATGTCGATGCAGGGTTTGCTGAATGTGGGCGAAGAGGTGCTGGTACCGGCACCGGATTACCCGCTATGGACCGCCGCAGTGACACTCGCGGGCGGTACGCCGCGTCATTACCTGTGCGATGAACAGAATGACTGGATGCCTGATCTGAAAGATATGCGCAGCAAGATCACGGCCAGTACTCGCGCCATTATTATTATCAATCCCAACAACCCAACCGGTGCGCTGTATTCAGACGTCTTGCTGCTGGAGATTATCGAGATTGCACGCCAGCACCAGCTCATTATTTTTGCCGATGAAATTTACGACAAGGTGTTGTACGACGGTGTTACGCATACCTCCATTGCATCACTGGCGGATGATGTGCTGTTTGTAACCTTCAACGGCCTGTCGAAGAATTATCGTGCTTGCGGTTATCGCGCCGGCTGGATGATGGTGTCAGGCAAAAAGAAGCATGCGCAGGATTATATTGACGGCCTGAATATTCTGGCATCGATGCGCTTGTGTTCCAATGTGCCCGGGCAGTTCGCCATCCAGACCGCGCTGGGTGGTTATCAGAGCATTAATGATTTGGTGGCTCCCGGTGGGCGACTGGCCAGACAGCGCGATCTTGCCTATGAATTGCTGACCGCCATTCCCGGGGTGAGCTGCGTCAAACCCAAGGCCGCGCTATACCTGTTCCCGCGCCTCGACCCGAAGATGTATCCGATAGCGGATGACCAGAAATTTATTCTCGAATTGCTTGAATCCGAAAAGGTATTGGTGGTGCAGGGAACCGGTTTTAACTGGCCGTATCCCGATCATCTGCGCATTGTGTTTTTACCCAACACGGATGATCTGACTGAGGCGATTGGGCGTATAGCACGTTTTCTTGAGTCCTACCGCAAACGGTATGGCACACACTAATTGAATAAGGGTTAAACGATGAAACCGATGAATGTGGGACTGTTGGGAATAGGTACGGTAGGCAGCGGTACTTTCACCGTGCTGGCACGTAATGCCGAAGAAATCAGCCGCCGAGCGGGTCGCCCGATCAACATCAGCGTGGTGGCCGATAAAAATATTGAACTCGCCAAAAGCGTGACCCAAGGCACTTGCCGGGTGACTGACGATGCCTTCTCGGTGGTGAATGATCCAGCGGTCGATATTGTGATTGAGCTGATAGGCGGCACGGGTGTCGCCAAAGAACTGGTGCTCAAAGCATTGCATAATGGCAAGCATGTGGTCACCGCCAATAAGGCGCTGCTGGCGGTGCATGGCAATGAAATATTTGCGGCTGCGCAGCAGATGCGTGTGATGGTGGCTTTTGAAGCGGCGGTGGCTGGCGGCATACCCATCATCAAGGCTGTGCGCGAGGGCCTGGCTGCCAATCGCATTGAGTGGATAGCCGGCATTATCAACGGCACCACAAACTTTATCCTGTCCGAGATGCGCGACAAGGGGCTGAATTTTGCTGACGTACTGAAGGAAGCCCAGCGTCTGGGTTATGCCGAGTCTGACCCCACCTTTGACATTGAAGGCGTGGATGCCGCACACAAGATTACTATACTTGCCGCGATTGCTTTCGGTATTCCGATGCAGTTCGACAAAGCCTATATTGAGGGCATTTCAAAACTTGATGCAACGGACATCAGGTATGCCGAGCAACTGGGCTACCGCATTAAATTGTTGGGGATCACCAAGCATACATCTGAAGGCGTCGAATTGCGCGTGCATCCCACGCTGATACCGGGCAAGCGCCTGATTGCCAATGTGGAAGGCGCGATGAATGCCGTGCTGGTGCAGGGCGATGCAGTCGGCGCGACGCTGTATTACGGCAAGGGCGCGGGTGCGGAGCCTACCGCCAGTGCGGTGATTGCAGACCTGGTCGACGTGACCCGCATGCATACCGCGGACCCGCAAAATCGCGTGCCGCATCTGGCTTTCCAGCCTAACCAGTTGGCCGATCTGCGCATCCTGTCTATGGACGAAGTGCAAACCAGCTACTACCTGCGCATGCGCGTGCAGGATAAACCGGGTGTGCTGGCCGACATCACGCGCATCCTCGCGGATGAGCAGATTTCCATTGATGCGGTGATCCAGAAGGAGCCGGGCGAAGGCGAAGAGCAAACCGATCTGATCATGCTTACTCATCAGACACGCGAGAAACGCATCAACACGGCAATTGCAAAAATTGAAGCATTGAAAGTGATTACAGGAAAGGTAGTGCGCATCCGCATGGAAGAGCTGGGCAGGTAAATTTAACATTCTCCCCTCGCCCGCTGGCGGGAGAGGGGCTGGGGGATAGGGTGCGAAGATCAGCCCTCTCCCTGACCCTCTCCCGCCAGCGGGCGAGGGAACTAAACATGAAGCGAGTAACAAATGAACTATATTTCCACACGCGGTAATACCCCAAAAAAGAAATTTACAGAAATCCTGCTGGGCGGCCTGGCCCCCGACGGCGGTCTGTATATGCCCAATCAATATCCGCAGATAACGCGTGAGGAACTGGATGTCTGGCGCAATCTTTCTTATGCCGATCTGGCCTATGAAGTGCTGGCCAAGTTTGCCACCGATATTCCGCCTGATGACCTCAGGGCTATCGTGCATAAGACTTACACTGCCGAGGTTTACCACAATGCACGCTCGGGTTCTGATACCACGCAGATCACCCCGCTGCGCACACTGGAGCCGGGACTGCATCTCCTTGAACTGTCTAACGGCCCGACGCTGGCGTTCAAGGACATGGCGATGCAGCTGCTCGGCAACCTGTTTGAGTATGCACTGGCCAAACAGCACGACGAGCTGAATATTGTGGGCGCGACTTCGGGCGATACCGGTTCTGCGGCGGAATATGCGATGCGCGGCAAGCGCGGCATCCGTGTGTTCATGCTGTCGCCGCACAAGAAAATGAGCCGCTTCCAGACTGCGCAGATGTTCTCGCTGCAAGACCCGAATATTTTCAATATCGCGATCAAGGGTGTGTTTGATGATGCGCAGGATATGGTCAAGGCGGTGTCCAACGATCACGACTTTAAAGCCAACTACAAAATCGGCACGGTCAACTCGATCAACTGGGCGCGTGTTTCCGCGCAGATTGTGTACTACTTCAAGGGCTATTTCGCAGCGACAAAATCTAACGATGAGCAGGTTTCATACTCGGTACCATCGGGCAATTTCGGCAACATCTGTGCCGGGCATATTGCGCGCATGATGGGTTTGCCGATCAAGCAGTTGATCCTCGCGACCAACGAAAACAACGTGCTGGAAGAGTTTTTCAAGTCCGGCGTGTACCGTCCGCGCAGCAATGCGGAAACAGCGCACACCAGCAGCCCTTCCATGGACATATCCAAGGCCTCCAACTTTGAGCGCTTTGTGTTTGATCTGGTCGGGCGTAAAGCGGAAACGGTGCGTGATTTGTGGAGCGGGGTTGATGCGGGCAAGTCTTTCGACCTGCGCGGTTCGGCGCATTGGAAAAATATCAAGCAATATGGCTTTGTCGCAGGACACAGCACCCACGCAGACCGTCTTGCCACCATCCGCATGGTGCATGAAAAATACGGCGTGATGGTGGACACTCACACCGCCGATGGCATCAAGGTGGGACTGGAAAAGCGTGAAGCCGGTGTGCCGCTGATCTGCCTGGAAACGGCGCTGCCTGCGAAATTTGAAGATACCATCATCGAAGCCTTGGGACGCAAACCCGAGCGTCCGGCAGGAATGGAAGACATGGAAAACTTGCCGCAACGCTGCGTAGTGATGGAGGCCGATGTGGACAAGCTGAAGGCATACATCGTTGCGAATGTGCCGCAATAATATCCGGTTTTAATTCGAGGGGAGCTGATTATGACGACTGAAGTCAGTATTACCACGGTTGCTCATGTTATCGGGTTGGCGGTAGCTCCTGTGTTTTTGCTGACCGGGGTGGGTACAATTCTAAACGTGATGACGAGCCGCTTGTCGCGTATTATCGATCGCTTCAGAGTGTTGGAAAGCATTACACCCGTTGCGGATACGGACCAGAGCTCTCAGGACGAAGTCAGGCTCCATCAGGAAGAAATGAAGGTGCTGGCGCACCGGGAGCGGGTAATTTATTGGGCAATCAGCCTGTGCACTATTTGCGCTTTGCTCATCTGTGTGGTCATTGCCACCCTGTTTGTTGGTTCGATTATGGGCGTGCAGGTGACGAGCGTTATCGCCTTCATGTTTGTTGCGGCAATGCTTGCGCTGATAGGCGGACTGTTGAGTTTATTGCGTGAAATATACATCGCAACGGGCAGCATACACAGGGTCGGTAACAATTAATGGCTTCAGAACTCCCGCATCAAGAAAATCATCCTGCAATAAAGGCTGCAAAATTCCGCATATGGCTGCGGCGCGGTCTGGAGCTGGCATTCTTTATTGTACTTATTATGGGTGTTCGAACCTGGCAGCAGCGCGACATTGCCAAGGGTGATGCCCCGCCCCTGCATGGACTTTTACTGGACGGAAAAACTTATGTGCTGGCAACCAAGCCGGCGCAAGCTGTGCTGGTCCACTTCTGGGCAAGCTGGTGCCCGATCTGTCGCACCGAGCAGGGGTCGATTGAATCACTTGCACGCGATAATCCCAATGTCATCAGCGTAGCGATGCAAAGCGGCAACAGCAATGCTGTTCAGCAATATATGCGTGAGCAGGCGGTGAGCTTTCCGGTAATCAATGATGCAGATGGGCAGATTTCTGCGAGATGGGGAGTGCAGGCTGTGCCGGCAAGTTTCATCATCGATAAAAACGGGAGAATACGTTATGTCGAGATTGGTTACACCACGGGTCTTGGTTTGCGCTTGCGGCTGTGGCTGGCAAGCTTTTGAAATCTTGTTTGGTGAAAATCCTGTAGGGCAGGTTTTGAGCTTCCCCCGAAAAATAGTCTTCCAAAGGTGACGTAAAATTAACGTTATTTTTGAAAGGAAAGAAGATGAAAAACATACCGAAGCGGGAATACACGCCCGAATTTAGGGAGCTGGCTGTCAAGC